>Ga0209344_10002758_pt1 | contig 18756 bp, 17 predicted proteins | sample Cruoilmetagenom6_FD_187293 | JGI IMG/M metagenome (GOLD analysis project Ga0209344, IMG submission 187293) | Oil polluted marine microbial communities from Coal Oil Point, Santa Barbara, California, USA - Santa Barbara Oil Seep Sample 6 (SPAdes)... | ecosystem: Environmental > Aquatic > Marine... | reverse complement strand
AATGTCTTGATGTAGCTGAAAAACTGATTCATCGTCTTATCCGCCCAGTCCCGCCCATGGACCCACCTGGAACCAGGCCATCGCGCCTTCGACGGCAATCCAGACAATCGTCACAGGAATAAATACTTTCCAGCCCAGCCGCATGATCTGGTCGTAGCGGTAGCGAGGAAACGTCGCACGCAGCCAGAAGAATATGTACATGAACATGCACATCTTCACGAACAGCCATGGCAGCCCGCCGGCGGTGAGCCAGGCCAGCCAGGAAATGTCATTGAGGAAGGTCCAGCCTTCGAACGGTGACGCCCAGCCGCCAAGAAAGAACACGGCAACCAGCGTCGAAATCAGGATCATGTTGGCGTATTCGGCCAGGAAGAAAAGCGCAAATGCCACGCCCGAGTACTCAACGTGGAAGCCGGCAACGATCTCCGACTCACCTTCCGCAACGTCGAATGGCGCACGATTGGTTTCCGCGACGCCTGAAATCCAGTAGACAATGAACAGCGGGAACAGCGGCCACAGGAACCACTGACTCATGCCGCCGGCCTGCGCGTTTACTATCGCGCCGATGTTGAGACTGCCTGCCGCCATGAGAACGCCCACCAGTGCAAAGCCCATTGCGATTTCGTAAGCGACGATCTGTGCCGCCGACCGCATCGCGCCAAGCAGCGCATATTTCGAGTTGGTCGCCCAACCCGCAAGGATGACGCCGTAAACACCGACCGATGTCAGGGCGAGGACGTACAGCAGGCCAGCATTAATGTCCGCGATGACGAACGAGTCGTTCATGGGGATCACAGCCCAGGTCGCCAGCGCGGGTACCAGTGATAGCAAGGGGGCGATGACGAATATGAACTTGCTCGACTGCGAGGGGACGATCACTTCTTTGATAAGCAGCTTGATGACATCCGCGAAAGGCTGCAGCAGGCCCATTGGCCCTACCCTGTTCGGACCAACACGCGATTGCATGCTGCCGATAACCTTGCGTTCGAAATAGGTCGAGAACGCCACGCAGAGAATCACGCCGAGCGTCAAGATCCCGATTTTGCCAATCGTTATCGCACCGTACTGCCCAACTGGTCCGATCCAGTCCCAAAAATCAAATACAAACTGCGGCGTAAATTTGGTGAGGAGATCTGCCATCAGTCCGTCCCGTCACCGGCGGCGCGGCGAGCTTCCGGCGTGCGCTGCAGCGCAGCGGCGCGACGCACCAAGCCGTCGACCGAATACAGCGGCGTATCAATCTCGTCGGCCTGTTTGTCTTCGCCGTTCACCTTCGCTGGCTTGGCGGTCGCTTCGTACGCGCGCGCCTCAATGTCGCCGACTTCAGCCCTGCATTCGGCGAGTACGTCCTCGCTCGTTACATACTCAAATCCATCTGCGTCAACGAGGTTGCCCAGTACTCTGAGCACCTTCCAGGCCGGCCGTGCTTCCCCGACAGGATCAGCTACACCGGAGAAACTCTGCCAGGTCCCTTCAACATTGACGTACGTACCGGACGTTTCCGCGAATGTACCGATCGGTAACAGCAAGTCCGCCGCATCGAGCAAAGCACCCGAAACAAACGGTGTCAGCGCCACAACGAAATCGTGCTTCGTGAGCTTCGCAACAGCGTCGCCACTTGCGTGAATATCGGCGTCTGGCTCGATGTTCAGCAGCAGCGTGGCGTCGAGCTTCGCGTCAAGCATTGCACCCGCATGCAGGCCATCACCCTTTTGCGGCAATACGCCCGCCTGGCTCAGGCCTGCACTGTTTGCGCCTGGGGATAGCGTGCCGAGTTGAGCGCCTGTTCTGGCAGCAATGTCAGCAGCAAGCGAGCGGACAGTGCTGAATGCACCATGCCGCCCCGCGATATTGCCGAGCACGACCAGCGCCTTGTCAGCCCTTTCGAGCTTCTCGATGACTGGACCAAGCGCATCATCCGATAGCAATTCCACCAGCCCGGCACCGGACATGTAATTGTCAACGTCAAAGAAGTATTCGTGCTCTTCGCTGCTGACGAAATTGACGCTCGCGCCGTCCAGCGCGGCCTTGCGCAGCCGGTGCGCAAGAATCGGCGCCTCCTGGCGAATGTTGGAGCCTACGACAAGAATGGCGTCCTGATCTTCGACGTCGGCAATGTCGCAACCCAACCACGGAAACGCCGGATCGTTGTCCTGGTCGGAAAAATCCCTGCGTTCGATGCGATGATCGAGGTTTGGCGAACCAAGGTGACGGGCAAGCCGTGACAGCAGGTGCCCTTCCTCGACGGTCGAACTGGGCGATGCGATGAAACCGACGTCATTGGCGTCCTTGAGAACACGGGCAGCCGCCTCGAGCGCCTCTTCCCAGTCGATGTCACGCCATTCACCGCTTTCCTTGATGCGCGGCTTAGCCAGGCGGTCTGCCGAGTAAATGGCCTCGTAGCTGAAACGATCACGGTCCGCGATCCACGATTCGTTGATAGCTTCGTTGCTACGCGGAACGATACGTTTGACCGTACCGCGCAACACATGCGCGTAAATATTCGACCCGACGCAATCGTGCGGTGCGACGGTTGCACGCTGTGCCATTTCCCAGGCGCGGGCACTGTAACGATATGGCTTGTTGTTCAGAGCCCCAACCGGACACAGGTCAATAATGTTTGCCGACAACTCATGATCGATATTCTGTTCGACATAGGTCGAGATAACGACGTTCTCGCCACGCAGGGTTGTGCCGAGCTGTGGATTGCCCTGTATTTCTTCACCGAAGCGAACGCAGCGCGTGCAGTGAATGCAACGGGTCATGTCGGTCGATACGAGCGGGCCGATGTCCTTGTCTTTCACGACGCGCTTGCCATCGTTGTAGCGTGACACGTCGCGTCCATAGCCGATCGCAAGGTCCTGCAATTCGCATTCACCGCCCTGGTCGCAGATCGGGCAATCCAGCGGATGGTTAATCAGCAGAAATTCCATTGTCGCCTTTTGTGCGGCAATGGCACGGGGCGACTTCGTGAAGATCTTCATGCCTTCATTGACAGGCTGGGCGCAGGCCGGGATTGGCTTGGGCGCACCTTCGATATCAACCAGGCACATACGGCAGTTGGCCGCGACACTCAGTTTTTCGTGGTAGCAGAAACGCGGTACGTAGGTACCGACCTTGTCTGTCACCTCGATGATCATCTGCCCCGGGCGCGCTTCAACCGGCTTGCCGTCGACTTCAATATTTACAATGTCGTCAGTCATTGCCGTTACGCCGCCGCATCCGACGCAGCGTCTACGACGCTGCGCCCGTTATTGCGAACCATGTATTCGAATTCGTCGTAGAAATGATTCAGGAAACTCTGCACAGGCCACGCTGCTGCATCCCCAAGTGCACAAATCGTGTGACCTTCAATCTTGTTGGCAACATCGACGAGTTTCTCGAGATCCGCTTCCTCACCTTTGCCTTCAATGATCCGCGTGAGCATCCGGTACAACCAGCCCGTTCCCTCACGGCATGGCGTGCACTGTCCACAGGATTCCGCCATATAGAAGCGTGAGATCCGGCGCAGGACCCTGACCATGCAGGTCGTTTCGTCCATTACCATGACGGCCCCGGTGCCGAAGGAAGAACCCGACTGCTGCAGCGAGTTGTAATCCATGTTGCATTTCATAATCACGTCGGCCGGCAGTACCTTGCACGATGAACCGCCCGGAATCACAGCCTTCAATTTGCGGCCCTTCCATACGCCGCCGCAGATTTCTTCCAGCAGAGTCTTGAACGGAATGCCCATTGGTAACTCGTAGTTACCGGGTTTCTCGACATGACCCGAGACAGAGAACTGCGCCGTGCCACCGGATCCCTCAGGGCCGAGGCCGGCAAACCAGGCAGCACCCTTGTGCAGAATAGACGGCACGCTCGCGATGCTCTGTGTGTTATTGATCGTCGTCGGTTTGCCGTAAAGGCCGTAGTTGGCGGGAAACGGCGGCTTGAAGCGCGGGCGCCCCTGCTTGCCTTCCAGCGATTCGATCAGCGCCGTCTCTTCACCACAGATGTAGGCACCTGCGCCGATGAAGCCGTGGATATCGATATCAATGCCACTGCCCTGAACGTTCTTGCCAAGCAGGCCAGCGTCGTACGCTTCCTTCACCGCTGCCTCAAAACGCGGGAACGGCTCATCGATGAACTCGCCGCGCATGTAGTTGTAAGCAATCGTGACGCCCATCGCGTACGCGGCGATAGCCATGCCCTCGACGAGACTGTGGGGGTTGTAGCGAAGGATCTCGCGATCGTGGCAGGTACCGGGCTCGGACTCGTCCGAATTGACGACAAGATACTTCTGACCGTCGTAATTCTTTGGCATGAAGCTCCACTTCAGACCTGTCGGAAAGCCCGCACCGCCGCGGCCGCGCAGGCCCGATGCCTTCACTTCCTCTATTACTTCTTCGGGCGACATCTTGCCGGCGACAATCCTGCGCCACGCCTTGTATCCGTCGTGCTTCTCGTACGTGGACATCGTCCACGACTCGTCGGAGTCGAAAGTACTGAAACAAACGAGATTCTGTTCGACTGCCATCACTCGAGCCCGTCCAGAATGTCGTCGACCATTTCATTGGTCAGGTTTTCGAAGTACTTGTGATTGACCTGCATGGCCGGCGCGCCGCAACAGGCAGCAATGCACTCTTCCTCGCGTTTGAGGAAAACTCTGCCATCTCCAGTACTTTCGCCCAGCTTGATTCCCAGCTTGCCCTCGACATGGTCGACGAGGTCGTCCGCGCCGCGCAACATGCACGCCACGTTGGTGCAGATGGATACTTCGTTGCGTCCGACCGGCTTCGTCTGGAACATCGAGTAAAACGTCGCAACCTCGTACACCTGGATCGGCGGCAGGTTGAGGTAGCCGGCAACTGCGTTCATCTGCTCGGCCGTAACAAAGCCCTTGTTCTCATGCTGCACCAGGTGCAGTGCACGAATTACAGCGGAACGCTGTTGATCCACTGGAAAACGTGTTTTCCAGTTGTCGATCTTTTCCCTGACGTGTGCGGAGAGTTCGTAGCTCATCGATCGACCTCACCGAACACAATGTCCTGTGTGCCAATCACGGCGACGACGTCGGCAAGCATATGTCCCTCGACCATTTCCGACATGGCAGACAGGTGTGCGAAACCAGGTGCGCGAATTTTTACGCGGTACGGCTTGTTGGCGCCATCTGAAACAATGTAAATGCCGAACTCGCCTTTCGGGTGTTCGACCGCAGCGTACGCCTCCCCTTCCGGAACACAGTAACCTTCCGTGAACAGTTTGAAATGATGAATGAGTGATTCCATATCGTCTTTCATCTCGACACGTGTCGGCGGCGTTACCTTGTGATCGTCAGCAATCACCGCGCCCGGGTTCTTGCGCAGCCATGCAATGCACTCTTTGATTATGCGATTCGACTGGCGCATTTCCTCGACGCGCACCAGGTAGCGGTCATAGCAATCACCATTCACGCCGACGGGAATGTCGAAGTCGACTCGATCATAGACCTCGTAGGGCTGTTTCTTGCGCAGGTCCCACTCCACACCGGAACCGCGCAACATCGGTCCCGAAAAGCCCAGCTGCATGGCCCGCTCCGGCGAGACAACACCGATATTGACGGTGCGCTGTTTCCAGATGCGGTTATCCGTCAGCAGGGTCTCGTATTCATCGACACAGCCTGGGAAGCGATCGCAAAATGCCTCGATGAAGTCGAGCAAGGATCCTTCGCGTTTGGCGTTCATGCGATCGAGTTCCTTCTTGCTGCGGAACTTCGACTCCTGGTACTTCGGCATCGTATCTGGAAGGTCGCGATAAACGCCGCCAGGACGATAGTAGGTCGCGTGCATGCGCGTACCCGAGACTGCCTCGTAGCAGTCCATCAGGTCCTCACGCTCGCGGAAGCAATACAGGAACATCGTCATTGCACCGATATCGAGACCGTGCGCACCGAGCCACATCAAGTGATTCAGGATGCGCGTGATTTCGTCGAACATGACGCGAATGTACTGGGCTCGCTCCGGCACCTGAACGCCGAGTAATTTCTCGATCGCCATAACGTAGGCGTGCTCGTTGCTCATCATCGAGACGTAGTCGAGACGGTCCATGTAACCGATACTCTGATTGAACGGCTTCGATTCCGCGAGCTTCTCGGTTGCGCGATGCAACAGGCCGATATGCGGGTCTGCTTTTTGAATAGTCTCGCCTTCGATCTCGAGCACGAGTCGAAGGACACCATGCGCCGCAGGATGCTGCGGACCGAAGTTCATCGTGTAGCTTTGAATCTCAGCCATCGCTTGCATCCTTGAGATCAGCTGCATAGCGATTGTCGTCGCGAATGACGCGCGGGACCAGAGTACGTGGCTCAATGCTGACAGGCTTGTAGACGACGCGGCCTTCGTCGGCGTCGTAGCTCACCTCGACGTTTCCCGTTAGAGGAAAGTCTTTGCGGAACGGGTGGCCGATAAACCCATAGTCGGTCAGTATGCGACGCAGATCCGGATGTCCCTCGAACAGGACGCCGTAAAGGTCAAACACCTCACGCTCGAACCAATTCGCGCCGTTCCAGATATCGACTACCGACTTGATGATCGGCGGGTTGCCGGAGCCCGTGAAGACGCGCAGACGCAGCCGGAAATTATGCTGCAGTGACAACAGGTGATAGACAACAGCAAAGCGGTCCGCGTCGAACTCATCAGCTTCATCGAGGATAACAGGCTCGCGCTCGACACCACGGCTGAAGCCCGAGTCTGTCGCCTCGTTCGTCATCCATTCATCACTGCCGTAGTTCAGGTAGTCAACACCACACACATCCATGAGCATCTCGAACCCGAACGCCGCTTCATTGCGCAGAGCCGTTGCGATCTCGATCAGGCTGTCTTTGTCGAGCTCGTAGGTCAGCTCGCCACAGGTAGACGGTACCCGGTGCATTTTCTCGCCGAAGCGCTCGTGGATTCGAGCAGCCAATGTCTCGTAGAGTTCGCTCATTATCTTTTTCTTATCTGGCTATCGTGCTCGTACGTCTGATCTTGTTCTGCAGCTGAATCAGCCCGTAGATCAGAGCCTCTGCCGTTGGCGGACAGCCCGGAACGTAGACATCCACCGGTACTACGCGGTCACAGCCCCGGACAACAGAATAGGAATAATGGTAGTAGCCGCCACCATTTGCGCAGGACCCCATCGAAACCACCCAGCGCGGTTCGGGCATCTGGTCGTAGACCTTGCGTAACGGCGCCGCCATTTTGTTGGTCAGCGTGCCGGCCACGATCATGCAATCGGACTGGCGCGGGCTCGGGCGGAAAATGATACCGAACCGGTCGAGGTCGTAACGAGCCGCACCGGCCTGCATCATTTCAACAGCGCAACACGCGAGGCCGAATGTCATCGGCCAGAGCGATCCTGTGCGCGCCCAGTTCATCACCGTGTCGACGCCGGTTACAACAAAGCCCTTCTTTTGCAGGCTACCGCCTGCCGTAGCGGTATCGACTGTTTCGTCAGAGGCAACCTGAGGATCTGCTAGTCCCACTCGAGCGCCCCTTTCTTCCATTCGTAAACAAAGCCCACGACAAGAATCGTCAGGAACAGCGCCATCGAGACCAGCCCGAACTTGCCGACGGCATCGAGCGACACGGCCCATGGGAACAGGAACGCGATCTCAAGATCGAAAATAATGAACAGGATTGCGACGAGGTAATAGCGCACATCGAATTTCATTCGTGAGTCGTCGAAGGCCTCGAAGCCGCACTCGTAGGGCGATAATTTTTCTTCGTCTTTACCTCCGCGACCGATCCAGAATCCCAGGATCAGCAATAGCACGCCGATCGCCGTCGAAACGCCGAGAAAAACCAGAATGGGAAAGTATTCTTGAAGCATGTTCCCCGCTTGCCTCGCGTCCGTTTTTGTCAACGACAACGCGCCCCGAATCAGCGCGCGATTGTAGCAGTGTCTGAATGCCCGGACATACTCCAAAATCGGACTGGTGCGGACGCCGGGCCTGCCTGTTAGGCGGAGCCCATACAAAAACCGGCCTGCAGCCTCACGGCATCACAGACCGGTTTGTATCTTGGTGCTCTGGGCGAGACTCGAACTCGCACGGCTTGCGCCACTGCCCCCTCAAGACAGCGTGTCTACCAATTCCACCACCAGAGCAGATTAAGCGTTAGTTCACTACCGTTAGTTTACTACCGATCGTCGGCCTGTTCTTCTTCCAGCACCGGCAGGTCCACTGACTCCTCGATGGCATCCTCGGCAGCCTCAAGGGCCGGCAGGTCATCGGATACGGGCATCTCGTCGCTGAGCGGCGGTACCACATCCGTAGACGTCTCCACAGCCGGTGCATCCTCCAGCAGGCTGGTCGGAGCCGCCGTGGTCTGGCTGCTCAAATACGCGAGCGTCAGGCTGCTGATAAAGAAGGCAGTCGCGCACACGGCCGTTGCTCGCGAGAAGAAACTGCTCGAACCTCGTGCACCGAAAACCGTGCCCGATGCTCCGGCACCAAATGCCGCACCGGCGTCTGCGCCCTTACCACGCTGCAACAACACGAGGACGATGATCAACAAAGCGATCAGCGTGTGCGCAATCAGTACCGTTTTTTGAATAGTGTCCATTGAATAATCAACTCATCATTTAGTTTCGGGCTGCCGCCGCGGCGATCGCCAGAAAATCTACTGCTTTTAGCGACGCACCACCTATCAGGCCGCCGTCAATATCCGGCTTGGCTAACAAGCCAGCCGCATTTTCACCTTTCATGCTGCCGCCGTACAGTACTTGTACGCCTGCAGCGATGTCTGTATTCAGCGCCTCGAGCCGACCGCGAATGTGCCGATGTACATCCTGTGCCTGCTCAGGCGTTGCTGTCATTCCAGTGCCAATCGCCCACACCGGCTCGTATGCAATCACAGCCGTCGCAAGTGCATCGACTCCGGCGACATCCAGGACCGCATCGAGTTGCTCATCGATGACGCTTTCCGTGGTACCGGCCTCACGCTCTTCGAGCGTCTCACCAACACACAGGATCGGCGTTATGCCAACCGCTTGCGCCGCCTGGAACTTGGCCGCTACCTGCTCGCTCGACTCGCCGTATATTGACCTGCGTTCCGAATGACCGACGATAACGTAGGTGCAACCGAGATCGCTGAGCATGCCCGGCGCCACTTCGCCCGTGAAAGCACCCTGTTCGTGCTCCGAAACATTCTGCGCGCCGACGCTGACAGACGACCCTTCCGTCTGTGCCACAACCGATGCGATATACGGGTATGGCGGGCAAACCAGCAGGCTGAATCCCTGACCTTCAGGTACACCAGCGACGATCCCGGCGACCAGCTCCGCATTGGCGGTGCTGCTACCGTTCATTTTCCAGTTTCCAGCGACCAGAATGTCACGCATATCGGTGTTTCCGCAGGCTTAAAAGGCGCGCAAGGATACCGGGGCAGGCCCCGCAAATCAACGCATTATTGGGTTTCAGGTCGCCGCGTCGGCAACGACCGAAGCCAGTCGTTCGGCGAGTGAATCTACCTGCTCCTCATCTTCGCCTTCCACCATCACCCGGATCACGGGTTCCGTGCCCGAGGCGCGCAACACCACACGCCCCGTGTCGGCCAGTTCACCCTCGGCCACAGCTACCGCTTCCTGGATCGCCGGCGAGGCATCCGGGTCCATTTGCCGGTTAGTGCGCACGTTGACCATGGTCTGCGGATACTTCGGCATTCCCGCGACCAGGTCGGAGAGGCTCCGGCCCGTGTCCTTCATGATGGCGAGTACCTGCAGCGCACTAATCAGGCCATCGCCGGTCGTTGTCTTATCCAGAACCAGCATGTGCCCAGAGGTTTCGCCACCGATAACGCCGCCGGTATTGCGGAGCGTCTCCAGCACATAGCGATCGCCTACCGCAGCCCGCTTGAACTCGATATCCCGGTCGCGCAAAGCATGCTCGAGGCCCAGGTTGCTCATCACCGTACCAACCACCGGGCCGTCCAGGCCGCCCTTGTCCTTTCTAGCCATGGCGAGGACATACAACAGCTGGTCCCCATCGACCAGGTTGCCGGACTCATCCACCATGACGACGCGGTCGCCGTCACCGTCGAGCGCCACCCCGACATTTGCTTTGACGGCCGGGACTGTCAGTTGCAGCAACTGGGGTTCCGTCGAGCCACAACCGGCATTGATGTTCTTGCCGTTTGGCGAACAGCCTATCGGGATAACCTCGGCGCCAAGGATTGCAAGCGCGCGTGGCCCAACCTTGTATCCGGCACCATTTGCACCGTCGAATACAATCTTCATGCCCTCAAGATCGATCCCCTCGGGCATGCTGGCGGTGCAGAAGTCCTGGTAGCGAACGCGCGCCGTATCAATGCGCTTTGCCTTGCCCAATTTCTGGGACTCGAGCGTGATCGCTGGATTCCTGAGATGTTCCTCGATCTTCTTTTCGATGTCGTCCGTCAGCTTTGAACCGGAACGATCAAAGAACTTAATGCCGTTATCGAAAAAGGCATTGTGCGACGCGCTGATGACAACGCCGAGGTCGGCCTCGAATTCCTGCGTCAGCCGCGCAATGCCGGGGGTGGGCAGCGGCCCTAACAACAGGACGTCCGCTCCTGCGGCCACAAACCCGGCCTCAAGCGCGGACTCGAACATATAGCCGCTCAAGCGCGTGTCTTTGCCAATCACTACGGTGCCACCCTGTGGAACCAGTACCTGAGCCGCCGCGCTGGCGAGTCGCATGGCAAAATCCGCAGTCATTGGATCGTTGCCTACCGTGCCCCTGACACCATCTGTTCCGAAGTATTCTTTACTCATTCGTTATTCTCTGGCGCTATGCGCCTGCCTCGATAACTGCCTGCGCGACCTTCAATGCATCGACGGTCGCCTCCACGTCATGTGCGCGCACAATGTCGGCGCCGTTCATCACCGCCACAACGGCGGCCGCGATGCTGCCTGGCAGTCGCTCATGCACCTCACGTTTCGTCAGTTCGCCGAGCGTCGATTTTCTCGACACGCCGACCAGCATGGGTCGATTGCGCACGCGCAATTGTCGCAGATTTGCCAGCAACTCGACATTGTGAAGGTGCGTTTTCCCGAATCCGAAGCCGGGATCAACGATCAACAGATCCTCGCCCAGGCCTGCTGCGACGCAGGCCGCAACACGCGCTTCGAGGAAATCTGTTACGTCGGCCACGACATTGCCGTATTCGGGGTTCTTCTGCATCGTGCGTGGCTCACCGCGCATGTGCATCAGGCATACCGGCACCTGCAGTTCCGCGGCAGCCTGAAGCGCACCGTCTCCCTGCAACGCGCACACATCGTTAATAATTGACGCACCGGCAGCGACCGCAGCGTGCATGACTTCCGCCTTGCTGGTGTCGATCGAAACAGGGACGTCGGTGACGGACCTGACGGCCTCGATAACAGGAATAACCCGGTCCAGCTCCTGCTGAACATCCACTCTACCTGCCCCCGGCCGCGTGGACTCACCCCCGATGTCGATAATCGCCGCACCGCCATCGGCCATCGTTGCCGCCTGCCGCAATGCGAGATTCGGGTTGTCGAAATGCCCGCCGTCCGAAAAGGAGTCCGGAGTAACGTTCAGGATTCCCATTACAGCTGGCGCCGGGATGTTCAGGAGACCCAGTTTCAGCATGGCTGGGAAGGGACTGCTAGTGCTCGCTTGCCGGTCCGCCAATCTGGCCGGGCGCTTCCGATTCCTCAGTATCTGACCCGTCGTCGGGATTCGTAGGATCGGTCGAGTCCTCCCAGTCCTCGGGCGGCTGTGGCTCGCGACCTTCCATTATGTCCTTGATCTGGACCTCGCCGATCGTCTCGTACTTCACGAGTGCCTTGGCCATCGCGTGCAATTTATCAGCATTCTTCTCAAGCAGGTGCCTCGCCCGCTCATAGTTGGAGTCGATAATCCGCCGTACTTCCTCGTCGATTGCATGCGCCGTGTCATCGGAGACCTGCTTGTGCTGAGTCACCGAGCGGCCCAGGAATACCTCACCGTCATCCTCGCTGTAGGTCAGAGGACCAAGGCGGTCTGACAAGCCCCACTTGGTGACCATGTTGCGGGCGATTTCAGTCGCACGCTCGATGTCGTTCGACGCACCGGTCGTAACACCCTCAAGGCCGTTGATCATTTCCTCGGCGATACGGCCACCAAACAGGCTGGAAATGCTGCTCTGCAGACGCTGCCGGGACATGCTGTAGCGATCTGCTTCGGGGAGGTACATCGTCACGCCAAGCGCTCTGCCGCGCGGAATAATCGTCACCTTGTAAACCGGGTCATGCTCCGGGACCAGGTATCCGACGATCGCATGGCCGGCCTCATGATAGGCCGTGTTGAGTTTCTCTTCTTCGCTCATGACCATCGAGCGCCTTTCGGCCCCCATCATGATCTTGTCCTTGGCTTTCTCGAACTCATCCATGCTCACAACGCGCTTGTTGGCTCTCGCTGCGAACAACGCCGCCTCGTTGACGAGATTGGCGAGATCGGCGCCTGAGAAACCCGGCGTACCGCGGGCGATGACACCAGGACGAACGTCGTCACTCAACGGTACCTTGCGCATATGAACTTTGAGGATCAGCTCGCGGCCGCGTACATCGGGAAGCGGCACCACAACCTGGCGATCGAAACGACCCGGGCGCAACAACGCAGGATCGAGTACATCGGGACGGTTGGTTGCGGCGATGACAATGATGCCTTCGCTGCCCTCAAAGCCATCCATTTCGACCAGCATCTGGTTCAGGGTCTGCTCGCGCTCATCGTGTCCACCGCCGAGACCGGCACCACGGTGGCGACCGACAGCGTCCAACTCGTCAATGAAAATGATGCAGGGTGCCTGTTTCTTGGCCTGGTCGAACATGTCGCGAACACGGGATGCGCCCACGCCTACAAACATCTCGACAAAATCGGAACCTGAAATCGTGAAGAACGGAACCTTGGCTTCGCCCGCAATGGCTCTCGCGAGCAGCGTCTTACCAGTACCCGGCGCACCGACCATCAGGACGCCCTTTGGAATCTTGCCGCCCAGCCTTTGGAACTTGCTCGGGTCTTTGAGGAATTCGACGATTTCGGCAACTTCGGCCTTGGCTTCATCAACACCTGCTACATCAGCAAACGTCACGCCGACCTGGTCTTCACCAAGTAACCGCGCCTTGCTCTTGCCAAAGGACATAGCGCCACGGCCACCGCCGCCACCCTGCATCTGGCGCATGAAATATATCCACACTCCGATTAGCAACAGGATCGGGAAGGAGCTGATCAGTAGTTGCGTGAAGAAGCTCTGCGTCTTCGGCTCGGCCGCCGAGATCGTCACGTCCTGCTTCATCAGCTCACCGAGAAGCACCGTGTTGTCTGTCTCCGGGTTAATCGTATAGAAATTCAGGGAATCCCCGTTTCCATAACGAATCTGCTGGCCATCGAATACAACTTCGGACACTTTCCCGCCGCGTAATTGCGCCTGGAATTCTGAATAGTCCGTCTTCTGGGGCTGCCCTGGCGTGGCTGTCGACAGGCCCTGCACCACGGACAGCAAGACGACGATAATGACGATAAAGACAAGTACGTTTTTAGTTAGATCATTCACTGTTCAGACGCTACTACAAAGAGAAGTTTCTCGCTACCAAGTAAACCTCACGGCTACCGGCACGCGAGGCCATGGGTTTGATGACTCTCACACGTTTAAAAGAGTTCCGCGCATCCCGTACGAATTCGTCGAAACCCTCTCCCTGGAAAACCTTGCAAACAAAGCTCCCACCCGGCTTGAGGACCTTGCGAGCCATATCCAGCGCCAGTTCGACGAGATACATGGAGCGCGGCTGGTCGACCGCCTTGGTCCCGCTGATATTGGGGGCCATATCGCTCAATACAAGGTCGGCACCTGCCTCGCCCACCGAATCGAGCAATTGCTCAAAGACCGCGTCGTCCAGGAAGTCTCCCAGCACGAACTCAACCTCCGGTAGCGCATCCATGGGCAGTAGGTCAACGGCCACGATGCGCGCCTTCCCCTTGAGTTTCTCGGTCAAATACTGGCTCCAGCTCCCCGGGGCCGAACCAAGGTCCACACAGACGATCCCCGGTTTTAGGAGTCGTTCTTTCTGGTCAATTTGTTCCAGTTTGAAGACTGCGCGTGATCGCCAGCCCTCCTTACGAGCTCGTTGCACGTAGGGGTCTTTCTCCTGGCGCTCCCGCCAGCTCCCACTGGATCGTCTAGGTTTGCTCATAAAGACCTTTCATCCTGCTACACTTCGCGCCCATGAATCTCAGCGAACACCAGAAAAAGCACTTGCGTGGTCTCGGCCACCAGCTCAAACCACTGATCATGGTCGGCGATGCCGGCTTGAGTGAGTCTGTGCTTGCCGAATACGAATCCACGCTCGATCACCATGAACTCATCAAGGTGCGGGTGCGTGTCGGCGATCGCGAGGCACGCGATGCCATCATAGAGAAGCTCTGCACCGACAGTGAAGCGATCCTGATCCAACGCATTGGTAACGTCGCGCTGCTGTTTCGACCGAACCTGAAGAAGAAGCCCGAGAAACGTATCCGGATCCCGTCCCGGTAACGCTTACTCGTAGCGCACTTCCAGTACTTCAAAAGTTTTCAGGCCGTCCGGCGCCTGGAACTCGATCTCGTCACCTTCGTTTTTGCCTATCAGTGCGCGAGCTATTGGAGATGTGAAAGAGATCATGCCTTGTTTGATATCAGCCTCATCTTCACCAACGATCTTGTAGCTGATTTCCTTGTCGGATCCGCCGTCAAGGATAACCACGGTTGATCCGAAGATTATCTTGCCCCGTGCATCGATCGCCGTGACGTCAATGACCTGAACATGTGACAACTTACCTTCGATGTCCTTAATGCGTGCTTCGATGAATCCCTGCTGATCCTTCGCAGCGTGGTATTCGGCATTCTCCTTGAGGTCGCCATGAGCGCGCGCCTCCGCAATGGCCTTGATTACCGCAGGACGATCCTCGCTCTTCAGCTTTCTTACCTCTTCCTGCAGCAACTCGTGGCCACGTGCTGTCATCGGGACCTTGCTCATGCCACTACCTCGTTATGCAAATCCTGCAGGCGGTTAACGTCACTGTTATCGAGGTGCTCCATGGCCTTGCACGTCGCCACGGCAGCGCCGAGCGTCGTGTAGTAAGTCACGGCCTTGCGAACCGCCTCACCACGAATCGACTCCGACTCGTTGATTGCCTGCTTGCCTTCGGTGGTATTGACGATCAGGTCAATCTCACCGTTCTTGATCATGTCCACGATATGCGGACGGCCTTCGCGAACTTTGTTCGCGCGTCGGCATGATACACCAGCCTTCGCCAGGGATTTGGCCGTGCCGTGGGTCGCGACGATGTCAAAACCCATGTCGGTCAGGAGTTTCGCCAGCTCGACGGCACCTTCCTTGTCGCGCTCACGAACACTTAGAAGCGCCGCGCCAGTCTTCGGCAATATTACGCCTGACGCAAGCTGTGCCTTGGCGTAGGCCTCGCCAAACGTACGTCCAACACCCATCACTTCGCCCGTCGATTTCATCTCCGGCCCCAGGATAGGATCCGCTCCAGGGAACTTGATGAACGGGAACACCGCCTCCTTCACGGAGAAATACTCCGGAATGCGCTGGTTAACAAAGCCCTGCTTCGCGAGCGACTCCCCAACCATGACCTTGGCCGCAATTTTGGCTAGCGGAATACCAATCGCCTTCGAAACAAACGGTGCCGTACGCGATGCCCTTGGATTGACCTCAAGCAGGTAGACCACGTTGCTCTGGATCGCGAACTGCGTGTTCATCAGGCCAACGACCTTCAGGCCTTTGGCCAGCTCAATAACCTGCTCCTCGAGGACCTTCAGGATCTCGGGAGTGAGGCTAAACGGTGGCAATGAGCAGCCCGAATCACCGGAGTGCACACCAGCCTGCTCGATATGCTCCATAACACCGCCGATCAGGACGCGCTCTCCGTCACAGATACAGTCGACGTCAACCTCTGTGGCCAGATCAAGAAAGCGGTCGAGCAGGACCGGACTGTCGTTGGAAACGTCAATTGCAGCATCCATGTAGGCAGCCAGGTCCTCATCGCAGTGGACGATCTCCATGGCGCGTCCCCCGAGAACATAAGAAGGACGTACGACCAGCGGATAGCCTACGTCCGATCCTCGCTTAAGTGCCTGCTCCTTGCTGCTTGCCGTCCTGTTGGGCGGTTGCTTGAGCGCGAGGCCTTCCACGAGACGCTGGAAGCGCTCACGATCTTCAGCGAGATCGATCGAGTCAGGCGACGTGCCAATAATCGGGGCGCCCGCGGCTTCAAGATCGCGCGCCAGTTTCAGCGGGGTCTGGCCGCCGTATTGCACGATGACCCCTTTCGGGTTTTCTTTCTCGATGACCTCCATGACGTCTTCGAACGTCAGGGACTCGAAGTAGAGACGATCCGACGTGTCGTAGTCGGTGGACACCGTTTCGGGATTACAGTTGACCATGATGGTCTCGTATCCCGATTCCTTTAGCGCGAGTGCGGCGTGTACGCAGCAGTAATCGAACTCGATACCCTGCCCGATGCGATTCGGCCCACCCCCAAGAATCATGATCTTGGCGTTGTCAGATGGATCGGCTTCGCATTCTTCTTCGTACGTGGAGTACATGTAAGCCGTTGTCGTCGCAAATTCGGCCGCGCAGGTATCAACGCGCTTGAATACCGGCCGCACGCCCATTTCAATGCGCCGCTGCCGCACAGCGGCCTCAGGGCTATCGATGAGTTCCGAAATTCGAGCGTCCGAGAAACCCTTACGCTTGATCGCGCGCATGAGGCCGTCATTGAGACCCCGCAAACCCGACTCACGAATATCGTTTTCGACATTGACGAGATCGGCTATCTGCACGAGGAACCAGGGATCGATGCCCGTAACCTGCGCGACGTCCTCGTAGGAATAACCGTGGCGCAGCGCATCGGCAACATAAAGCAGGCGATCCGGTCCGGGGATACGAAGTTCCCGCCGCAGTTGGTCACGATCCAGATCAGTAGCGATCGGCCCGCAGATTTCATTCAATCCTGTGACGCCGGTTTCCAGACCCCGCAGCGCTTTCTGCAGCGACTCCTGAAAATTGCGGCCGATGGCCATGACTTCGCCCACCGATTTCATCTGTGTCGTGAGGCGGTCGTTTGCGCCTCGGAACTTCTCGAAGGTGAAGCGCGGTATCTTGGTAACGACGTAGTCGATCGCCGGCTCGAATGATGCCGGTGTCAGGCCACCCGTAATATCGTTCTTGAGTTCGTCCAGCGTGTAGCCGACAGCCAGCTTGGCCGCGACCTTTGCGATAGGGAAACCCGTAGCTTTCGACGCCAGGGCGGACGAGCGGGAGACGCGTGGGTTCATTTCGATGATCAGCACGCGCCCGGTATCCGGACAAACCGCAAACTGCACGTTAGACCCACCTGTCTCGACGCCAATTTTGCGCAACACGTCGATCGACGCATTCCGGAGTCGCTGGTATTCCTTGTCAGTCAGCGTCTGCGCCGGTGCAACTGTAATCGAATCGCCCGTGTGCACGCCCATCGGGTCCAGGTTCTCAATGGAGCAGACGATGATGCAGTTATCGTTCCGGTCGCGAACGACCTCCATCTCGAATTCTTTCCAGCCGATAACCGACTCTTCGAGAAGCACCTCGGTTGTCGGCGACATTTCGAGACCGTGCGTAATAATCTGCTCGAACTCTTCCAGGTTGTAGGCAATGCCACCGCCTGTCCCACCCAGCGTGAATGACGGGCGAATAATTGTCGGGAAACCCACCGTCTTCTGTTTCTCGAGTGCTTCCTCGAGCGAGTGCGCAATTTCGGCACGCGGGCTTTCGAGACCGATCTCGCTCATCGCCTTGCGGAACAGGTCGCGATCTTCGGCCATATCGATCGCTTCACGCGATGCGGCAATCATCTCGACGTTGTATTTCTCAAGTACGCCATGACGCGCCAGGTCCAACGCACAGTTCAGGCCGGTCTGGCCACCCATCGTGGGGAGCAACGCATCCGGGCGTTCCTTCGCTATAACAGCCTCGATCGCGCTCCAGTGGATGGGCTCGATATAAACGGCATCCGCGGTTTCCGGGTCCGTCATGATCGTTGCCGGGTTCGAGTTAACGAGAACAACCCGATAGCCCTCTTCGCGCAAGGCTTTGCACGCCTGGGCGCCGGAGTAATCAAACTCGCAGGCCTGGCCGATGATGATTGGGCCCGCGCCGATGATCAGGATGCTGTCTATGTCTGTACGTTTGGGCATGAGTGTTTTGTCTGTTTGTCAGGTAGAAAGCATGGCTTTCAGGCCGGTCTTCTTTTGTGCGTCCATGTCCTGGATGAAGCGTTCGAACAAGGGCAGCAAATCGTGTGGACCCGGGCTGGCTTCCGGGTGACCCTGGAAGCTGAATGCCGGACGGTCGGTGAATGCGATACCTTGCAGGGTTCCGTCAAACAGCGAGCGATGCGTTGTCTCGACGTTATCAGGCAGTGTCGACTCATCGACTGCGAAACCGTGGTTCTGACTCGTAATCATGACCTGGCCTGTCCCGAGATCCTGCACCGGGTGGTTCGCGCCGTGATGGCCGAATTTCATCTTCTCGGTTTTCGCGCCGGCCGCGAGGGCCAGCAACTGGTGGCCGAGACAGATGCCGAATATCGGAAGGCCTTTGTCGAGGAATTCCCGAATAGCTTCAATCGCGTAATCACAGGGCTCCGGGTCTCCGGGTCCATTCGAGAGAAAGACTCCGTCCGGGGACAGTGCGAGCACTTCCTCTGCGCTCGTCGTCGCCGGCACCACGGTCAGGC
>Ga0209344_10002757_pt1 | contig 18761 bp, 14 predicted proteins | sample Cruoilmetagenom6_FD_187293 | JGI IMG/M metagenome (GOLD analysis project Ga0209344, IMG submission 187293) | Oil polluted marine microbial communities from Coal Oil Point, Santa Barbara, California, USA - Santa Barbara Oil Seep Sample 6 (SPAdes)... | ecosystem: Environmental > Aquatic > Marine... | reverse complement strand
ACAATTAAAACGGATCGATACTGATGATTCAAAACAAATGGCGAATGTCATTCACTCATCTTTGCTTTTAGCTCAAGGCCGCGGCGATGAAAGCATAGTCTTTTTACAACAATTGATAGATCAAGGCGATGCATCAATTGCGGCGGCGGCCACTATTGTGCAAACACATCTTCGCAATGGTGATCCAGATAAAGCAAAAAGCTACCTAGAGGCGGAACTGGAAAAAGCACCAAATGAGCCCATCTTATTATTCCTTCGCGCAGGTTTGCATGCCTTACAAGGTGAAGTTGACCAGGCCGAAACAATTTATCGTGCGCTCATTGCTGGGGATCCTGGTTCAGTAAGGTTGGTGCAAACATACTACCGATTGTTATATAACAACGGCCGCGCTTCTGATGCGACGGCTGTTTTAGATGCCGGTATTGCCGCATCAAACGGCTCAGCTCAACTTATGTGGATAAAGGCTGGTGAGTACGAACGGGCTGAAAATTTCGATGGCGCGATTAAGATTTACGAAGACCTCTATGAGATAGATAGTAATTCAATGATTGTAGCCAATAATTTGGCTAGTTTAATAACAACATATCGCGATGACGTCGAAAGTTTAGAACGCGCATTTGCCATTGCCCGCAGATTAAGAGATTCTGATATACCCGCGTTCCAAGACACATATGGTTGGATCGAATACAGGCGCGGTAATTTCGAAGATGCATTGGAATATCTAGAACCCGCCGCCGCCGGATTGCCCAAAGACCCATTGGCACAATTCCATCTTGGTATGACTTACGCTGCGTTGGAAAATACTGTCAAAGCACGTGAAGTATTAACACGTGCTTTAGAGATCGCAGGTGACAGCCCATTGAATCAATTCAAAGTTGCGAAAGAAACATTGGACGGCTTACCTTCAGAGTAATGGGATTCAAAATTATGCTATAACAAATGGCCATAACCGGCTGTTTGTAGGGTATTTGCGATTTGATCATAATTTTTAATCACTTCACGGGGGTCAGATGAAAGCATCTTCTTTAGTTTGGATGATGTTATTTCCGGCTCAACATCTAGATATTCAAACAGACAATGAAGCATTTTATGTTGATTTGCTTCACCCATTAGATCTTGTTCATACGATATAGTAAAATGCGGGATGTCATTAAATATATATTGCTCATACTGAAGAAGCATATCACTCCAGATTATACGGCGTAGAAAATCTTGAGGATCAATATAAAAACTGCTTTGTTTTTTTTCCATATCGCCATTATTGTGGAAGGCTTTCGTCATCTGTGCAATATCAAGCGATAAGGTTTGGGCAAACGTACTGCGCCTGATATAAATCAATTTAAACCCCTTATAATTTAGTTGTTTTAAAAATCCAATAGGATCTTGAAGCCGGTGAACCTGTACCATCTGATAAGATAATAATTTTGCGCCATAGATAGATGATTTTGATTTCATCGCTAATCTGTTCAGGTGATCTGTTGGTCTTAAAACCATGCTGTGCAACACTTCACCATTGCACTCTATTTGGTTATGCGCATCCAGTAATTTTGATAAAAGCGTAGTACCTGAACGAGCGCGGCCAATGATAAGGAATTTTTTTACATCTTTATTCTGGGGTGAAATCAGGCTTTTACCGTACACTTTCATTTCAACCCATAACCCGCGAAAAGTAGCCCGGTCCCTATGCCATCGGCCTGCACGATATTTAGTATCAACAGGTGCCTGCTTTTGGATATCAATTAGAATATCATTCATTTTATGCATAAATAATTCACTTTTCATCAAACGAGAGAGGCTAATCAACCTTTCGGTTTACCCAGATATACGTATATGGTGATCATTTTCAATGCCCAGCAGCTTTATCAACAAATAGTTACAACTAAAGGCCCAAAAACTTTCGCATTTTAAAAATGCTTGGCAAATTCAAGGATTAATAATAGCCCAACCACACCCGCAATAGTTCCCAAAGAAATATGTAGCCATAAACTTGAAACCTCAAATTGCTGGGTTACAGTACATATTTCTGCAGTGAAAAATACAGCTAGACATGACCAAAAACAACTAACAGAATAGCAAGACCACGCACTGCATCAATCCAAATGACTCGACCAACAAGATTAGATTTAGCTGGTATTTCTTGTTTCTTAATCGTCATAAAACACGGCTCTAATAATAATACGTAACATTATATTCTGGTATCACCCACCACCTTAAAAGGCTAGTTTTCAAAGCGTCATAAATAATCTACAAAACATAGCAGACAACCAAGATATACTTCTGTGCAACCTTATGTAAATTTGCAGGAAATAAGTTAGGAATTTAAATGCGAATTGCTTTTTTGGGATGCGGCTACGTTTCCAATATGTACCGATTGACAATGGAAAAATATCCGCAGCTTGAACTTAGCGGTGTATTCGATCTTGAACGATCTCGCGCTGAAACCATGGCACGACTGACGAATTCTAAAGTATATGCATCTTTTAATGACCTATTAAATGATGATGATGTTGAATTGGTTCTAAATCTTACCAATCCGGCTGAACATTACGAAACAACCAAAGCCCTATTGAGCGCTGGAAAGCATGTTTTTTCTGAAAAACCAATCGCGCTAAATCTTAGCGAAGCGCAAGAGCTTGTTGCTCTGGCTGAACGAAAATCCCTTTTACTTAGCTCAGCCCCGTGTACATTGCATAATCCTGTAGCGCAGACGTTGTGGCATGCTTTAAATAACAAAGCTGTAGGAAATGTAAGGCTTGTCTATGCGGCAATGGACGATGGGATGGTCAATCGTGCGCCGACTGCTAAATGGATTAATGAGGCTGGCGTCCCATGGCCTACGGTAGACGAATTTGAAACAGGCTGCACAATTGAACACGCCGGTTACGTTTTAACTTGGTTATGTGCAATGTTTGGGCCAGTCGAACAATTGACAGCATTTTCAGATATTATTCAGCCCGATAAAACACCCGGTATTTCAATAAAGCCAGCGCCTGATTTTTCAGTTGCTACTATTAAATTTCGCACCGGCGTTATTGCACGCATGACAAATGGAATATACGCGGAACATGACCACCAGCTACAGCTATTTGGCGACGACGGCGTGCTTAGCATAGAAGACCCCAGGAATGATCGCGCGACAATAAAATTGCGCCGATATCGCACGATCCGGAGAAAACGTTTTCTATCTCCTCTTACGAAGCGCCTACCTTTACTTGGTGGTTCAGAAAAAATTGCATCCTACCGTGGTTCACAAACACGGGATTTTTGCAGATCAATCGTAGATATGGTAGAGGCCATCGAAACTGATAAATCCCCCTATATGACAGCCGCTTTTGCTTTACATGTAACGGAATTGACGCTGGCATGTCATTTTGCGACCCACCCTACGGGAAAAGAGTCAGGTTATATTAAAATGCCATACTTTCCAGTTACTGATTTCAAGCCAATGCAACCGCTTTCGCAGGTTATATAATGGCAATGCCTACAATCATTGTTACCGGTGCGACTGGATTTGTTGGCCAGGCCGTTGTTCGAGCAGCCAGAGAACATGGTTACAAAGTTCACGCATTATCTCGTTCAAAGAAGCATTGTCCAAAATCCTGGGCAAAAGATGCATCCATTGTTTTCAGCGAACTTGACCTTTCAGACCCCGAAGCGGTTTCAACACTTGGTGCTACAATAAAGAAATGCGACGCGGTAATTCACGCCGCAGCAACAATGAGCGGCAATGATGCCTTACATCAACAAGACACGGTGGGTCCAACCAGATATCTAATCCAAGAACTTTGTAAATTAGAAAAGCCCCCACGTTTTATCTTGGTAAGTTCATTATCTGTATACGGTTATTCTGCAATGCCTGACTGGTCAACTTTGGATGAAACAACACCCGTTGAAATAGATTTAAACCATAGGGATGCGTATTGCCGATCCAAGTTAGCACAAGAAGCGTTGGTTATTAATGCTGTGCAATCACAAGGGTTGACTGCACGCATCATTAGACCCGGGGCAATTTATGACCCAAATCGAAAATGGACATCGCGGTTAGGTTTTTCCAAAGGATCACGCATTATTTGCATTGGTGGTGATGCGCCAATTCCTGCTATACATGTTGATCATTGCGCAGAGGTATTGGTACGTGCTGCTATAAAAAATCTAAACAATAATGATATTCCAATTCCTTTGGGGACCGGACAATTGGAAATTATAAATGCCGTTGATCCGAATGCGCCTACACAAAAGGAATGGATTAATGCACGTAAATCATCAGTTATTTACCTACCGCACCGCCCATTAAAGCTGCTTATTCATTTTCTTACACTAGCAGCAGATTTAGTGCCTGGTATTTTCAAAAAATTGCCTACCCTATTTCACGAAGCCACTTTTTCTGCACGTTTCAAACCATTACATTATAGTACTGCACGTTTGGAAGACCGGCTTGATTACAGTCCTGAACTATCATTTTTAGAAGCGATTACCTCTGAAAAATAATATCGCACCGAAAGGCCAGCTTATCATGATAAAAAATACTGAACAAAAAAATTGTATTGCATATCTGACAGGCGAATATCCCCGCGCATCTGATACATTCATCCAACGTGAAGTTACGGCTTTGCGCAATCTGGGTGCAACTATATTAACATGCTCGATTAGGCGAACAGGAAGCGAGCATCATGTAGGCGCAGAACAACAAAAAGAGGCCTCTAATACGTTTTGTGTGCTGGAAAGTATTCGTAATCCGTTCAAGTTGATCTGGGTTCATACCAAGATTGCCATAGCAAACCCAAGGCGATGGTTCTCAGCCATAAAGCTTGCATTGCAAACACGGCCTCCCGGGTTGCGAAATCTTATCTACCAGCTTTTTTACTTTGCTGAGGCGGGTGTTTTGGCAGAGCATTTGCGTACTAACTCTGTCACCCACCTTCACAATCACTTTGGCAATTCCAGTTGTTCTGTTGCTATGTTAACCAGCGAAATATCAGGTATTCCTTTCAGTTACACAATGCATGGGCCTGCAATATTTTTCGAGCCGAAACACTGGCGTATTGACGCAAAAATTGCACGCGCACAATTTGTTTCATGCATCAGCCATTATTGCCGTAGCCAAGGTATGCTTTTTGCAGAACCCCAATTTTGGCCAAGTATGCGTATAGTTCATTGTGGCGTAGAGCTTTCCCGATATGGTAAAGTAAAAAGTAATTCCAAAAACAAGCACCTTTTATTTGTTGGGCGATTGGCCCCGATTAAAGGTGTGTTGTTATTACTGGATGCATTCACCACATTGCTAGAAACACACCCGGATACAATTTTAACTTTGGTTGGCGATGGCCCCTCGCGTTCTGAATTAGAAGCAAAAGTAAAGTTATTGGGTTTACAAAATAAAGTCATTTTTACTGGATACAAATCACAAAATGAAGTTGCAGCACTTCTATCAACAACCGATATTTTTGTTTTACCCAGCTTCGCGGAAGGGGTTCCAGTTGTTTTAATGGAAGCAATGGCAAGTAGTGTACCTGTGATTGCCCCGCATGTAGCAGGTGTGCCAGAATTGGTTGAGGATGGAAAAAGTGGGCTTTTAGTGTCGCCTGGTGATACCAGAATGCTTGTTTCCAGCTTGCGTGAGTTGCTCAACAACCCTGAACTTCAAGTCAAAATGGGAGAAGCAGGACGTAAAAAGGTTGAGGCTGAATTTGATATTACGAAAGAGGCGGCTTGGCTTTTAAAATTGTTGAACAATAATGCACCAAAAGACCAATTACGCCCAGATAGTTAACTTACGTGTGCGGCATCAATTTCAGCAATAGCGCGATGTTTCCCGACTTGTAATGCCCGTCGTTGGTATTTTTGAATATATCTTCGCAATTCAACATCATCATGTTGTTTTTGGCGTGATAACCATGCACGCATATAACCCACCCATGTTGCTAGCCCACCAATTAAATAGGGCGGGTGTGCAATACGGTAAATTGCCGTTGCTGTGAAATATAACGGATCGCTACCCATATAATATTGCCCGTATCCATGTCGCATTCGGCCGGTAAGAACACCTTTTTGGCTTGTGCCCATTGGACGCAGATGTTCGAATCGTAGTTCTTCATCGTCCCAACTACACGCAACCCATCCCAATTGACGGGACTTATGACAATCAATTGCATCCCACATTACTTCACGGACGAAACCACCAATAGCATTAAAACATGTGACGCGATAAAATTTTGTCATACCGACTGACATTTCATCACCGCATTTTTCGCTAACCATTGCCCCTGCGGAGTTTCGAAAATACGGCTTGCCGCTGCAACTGCCAATCCGAGGGTTGTCATGCATTCTATCTATTAAACCTTCGAAATAACCTTTGGGTAAATCTAAATCCAGATCGAGCTTGCAAATGTATTCAAAATCATCAATGCGAAATTGATCCAACCCATAGTAAAATGCTTCAACAACGCCTGGACCAACAGCCCTATGCCCACGATCAGGTTTGGTAATGACTTTAATCCAATCATATTTCGCAGCATAATCTGCTAAAATAACCGGCGTTCTATCGGTAGACCCATCGTCTACAATCATCCACAGATCTGGCGTACGTGTTTGTGCAACAACACTATCCAGTGTTTTTTGCATGTACGTTTCTTCATTACGACAAGGAGAAATAAGCGCGTAGCACATATTTTTTAAATTCGTTTGAGGCATTTTTAACTCCGTTGCGCAAAACTACACTAGCTCGTACTATATTACTTTATGGCGTCAGAATATCCACCCACGTTTTGTTCGAAAGCATCATGAATATGATAAAGCTAGTAAAATTATATGTTCTAATATTTGTGACCTATTTTGCCACAACTATTCAAATTAGTGCTGACGAAATTGAAACAGCCCATTTCATTGTAACAAAGGAAGTTTCAACACCAGACGTCAAACCCTTCACTGCAACAATTGGCTTTGGGAATGGTGGAAAGCTTACAGGTCCAAATTCAGGTTTTGAACCTGTAATTTATAGTACGCGATATATTGCTTCAAATGGGACAGCTCATAAAGTGTTCGTCGATAAATCTGCAATTTCACAATATAATACACTAAAAACTGGTGCTCTCGATGGCGCAAATGTGGATATTTACAGGATTGCGGATGGTTCATTCACACATGTTCGTGCTGATACAATTCCTGAAGGTGGCTTTCAGATTAGTGGTTGGTTTCCTGTTCTTAAAAAGAACATGGTGATAGACCCACATGAAACGCAATATACCTTTTCCTGGGACCCATGGAACCGGCCTGAAGTTCCTTATTATTTTAGCGTCAGATCCATTGATAAGTGGGGAAACATTTCTGATTATGCGACGCCGATAACATCCATTAAGCCAAAAACAATACACAAAGCAACAAACTCTAATAATATTATAAAATTTAAGCCATCTATAAATATATCACTATTTAAAAACCCTCAGGCCCCACAGAATTTAACCGGAACAATTACCAAAAATGGAACACTGAAACTTTCATGGGATCAACCTGATAGTACTGTCGCGGGGTACTTGATCTATAAGTCAGACGTTTTACCAAGAAAACACAAAGGGTTTTACTTTGAGTTAACAAACAACGGCCCGGCCATAAAAACAGGTGATATGGTTATGCTGCATAAAAAGTTCTATTCAAGCTCACGTATAAAAACACATTCAAACCGAGTGTGGGGTGCCGGTAAAGAAACACGTTTTACTCGCCATAACCTTGTATCGTTTTTTTCTGACGAAGATCCAAATCGACACTGGGAGCTTTTACCACACACCACCAACACACCAGTATCGCAACCCGGAGAAACATTTCTTCGCGTAACGCTTCGAAATAATAAAAAATTTTCATTGAGTTGGTATAACCATTCTGGGACTGGGCAGCATTGGTATCCTGTATTAATACCTGGCAAAAAATACCAATTTGAAGTTTGGTTGCGCGGAGATCATGCACAACAGGTTGTGTTTGGCTTAGCTGGTTTCTATGGGCAAAAGAACATAAATAATATTAAGCCCATTAAATTTAACATCACAAAGGAATGGAAAAAGTATAGTACAACCTTTACGCCACGCACTCTTTTTACAGGTGGTAAGCCTCAACCAATGTACCTAAAGTTGTTTGGGCCAGCTAAAATTGACGTTGATAATTTTCGAGTTTATAGCGCAGACACTCCATATCTAAAGTATTCAGACGAGAAAATTGCAAAATTAAAAGCATCTGGTATGCGCGCGCTCCGTATGCATGGGCTTATTGCAACAAAAAATACAAGCTACGATCTTGAGCAGCTAACCAATTCAGAAGGTATCACAAGTAGCAATCGTGTCAGAAATACTCTTCCAGATTATCTTAATCTAACCCAGTCGGTTGGCATGCAACCCTGGCTGCAAATTGAGCCCCACCTATCACCAGAAGAATGGTTGGGATTTGTCGAATATTTAGCTGCAGATTATGACCCAATGGTTGATACACCCAACACAAAATCTTGGGCCTGGAAGAGGGTAAAACAGGGGCAACAAGAGCCTTGGACATCTGAATTTGATGAAATCTACCTTGAAATAGGAAATGAAACTTGGAACAGGCTTTTTAGACCATGGACTTTTAGCCCTATGACAGATGCCGAAACTGGCCAAAAATATAGCGCTGGTGCTGTGTACGGATTGTATCAAGAATATATTTTATCAACTATGCGCAGTAGTACGTATTGGAATGCATTAAAGCCACATTTAAAGACAATTATTGGCGGGTGGGCAAACATAAATGCATATGGGCGTGATGCTGCTCATGCATCACCATCATCGGATTTTCTTACAATTGCAGCATATAATGGTGGGTGGGATGAAAACGAAGGCCCTGTCCGCCCGACACCGGTAAGCTTTTTCAATGTTCTCAACCAGGTCTCACAATCGGCGCTACCCACGGCAAAAAAGATAAAAAATGACGCGCGAGAAGTTCAAAAAAATCGCACCAGACCATTGGCATTAGGAACTTATGAATCCGGCCCTGGTTACGCTCTTAATGGGTTAAATCGTGCGAAAGTCACAGAAGAACAAGCTGCTGAACAAGAGGTAGTTATGAAAAGTCTTGCGGCAGGTACAGCAACCTTAGATGCATTTCTTGCGCGTGCAAGTGAAGGCTTTACATTGCAAAGCTATTTCACGTTTGGGACAGGGCGATATTGGAAATCACACGCGCGACCGGTTAATGGCGGCCAAGCGTATCCTGCATGGGACTTGCTTACACTATTTAATCAAAAAGGAACTGGGGATCTATTGCGTGTTGAAGCAACTCAGGTTCCAACAACATCTCTTAAAGCATATCGTAGAAGGGAGGCTGTGGAAGATGCGCCTTTAGTTGCAGTTTACGCAACACAGAAGAAAGATAGATTAACACTCATACTTATTTCTCGCAGAGTACCAAATTATCCAAGTGCAGGAGACTCTGGGGCGACAACTGTAACTGTGGAACTTCCATTCACCACAGCAAAGAAAATAACCAAGTACAGCATGACGGGTACTTATGCATCGCATAATGTATTTTCGAAACAGGTTCGCATCATCCCTAAAGTGGTTACAGATCAAGTGACATTACCATTGTTTAAGATACCTGAATTACCTCCGGGGCAAACAGTTATGTTTGCATTTGATGGTATAGAAAACTAATTTACCTTGGGATCGGTCACAATAGTCATGCAGTAACTGCATTATCCAATAACTCTAAGGTACGTACGAATTCCTCAATATTAATCGAGAAGCCACCATCTGCCAGATCGCCAACAACAAATGCATATTTCATATCAAGTTGTTGTGCCCAATCAAGATGAGAATTAAAAAATCTATCCGGGGGTTGAATTACAAGCACCCCACCTTGGTCTTTTAAAAGATATAACCCATGGGATAATTGACTTCCTTCAACGCTGATTACTATTTTTGCGTCAAGGCAATCCATTGTCAGCTTATTTAGATCACTCTCGGCATGGTGAATATAGACACCCAATTTCACAAGCTGCTCAATAAGTATATCTTCGTTTACCAGTTTTCTATGCTTGGCTGTTGGCCCTCTTTTTATATAAACAATCTTTGACTTGTCAGAAGAAGTACTTCCAATGCGGATGTGCTCTCTCAGCTTTCGAAACCGCTTGGCTTTATGCGGGTTTTGTCCATGGTCAATAAAAAATGAAAGCTTGCTGCAATATACTGGATCTGTTGTTGACCATTCTTGATTGAACATTCTTGCGTAGTGTATTTTATCTGTCCATTGAGGCGTTGCCATTCGGCAAAATGTGCCCTCGTATTCTTTCGCCAGTAAATATGTAGCACAATCATCACGCAGCCAATGGCCAAAATAATTACACCCATGGTATGATGAAACGACTATGCCATGCTTAGTCTCGGAACAGGGCATAATTGGTCTATTGGGCTCAGACGCCGAAAATATCTTTCTATATTGGTTTGAATAAATATATTTTGGTGTAACAAAGGCATCTTCAATTTCAAAACGCGATATAGGATCTAACCGAATCTTCTCACCGGTCAGTTTCTTAATATCGCCGCTTAACGGGCCTTTGAATGCCATTTCTTTTATCTTGTTGAATTGATTTTCCAGATAATAGGAACGCTGGTATTTGAAATCTTGTGCAGGATAAACAATATCCGGCGTGAATGATAATTGATCAATGTCACATGTTATACCAAGTTTTCTATATAGATAATTAGTTAAAATATTGCTTAGTAACTTTACTGACATATTATATTCGCTCCAATATAAGCGCCACGTTCGTTAAATTTAGCGACACACTTACAGATGCTAGTAAATTAATTATATTCTCCCAGTTTATATGAGCCTCTATGTAATCAATTTGATGTATAATATATTTATAACCGCGTTAAATAAACAACAACTGCAACACAACAGATCAATATCAACCACAATACATCAATCTTAATTTTATAATCTAAAATTGGAGCAACACGCCACAAAACAAATGGAATAGCTGGTAAAGGACTAAGCGCCACTGCCATTAAAACACCATCCATTCCAATAAAATAGTATCCCGTTGGAAGCAGCACACAAATTGATACGGCCCGAATAAATGAAATAATCATAATCGATTTGCTGTCACCAGAACTTAAAATCAATAATCCAAATGCATCGTAACGCAAAAGCAGAAACATCAAAGCAAGAATTGGAATGAACTCACCTGCAAGGCTGTAATCAGATGTATATAGAAAGTTTATCAACATTTGCCCAAAGATAAAAAATGCTAAAAAACTAAGAACACACAGGCTATCGATAACCAGCATAATACGTCGAAACAATCGTGGAACATCATGTGGCCGCTCTCGCATAAGCTCACTTAACGTCGCAAAGCCAATGTTATCAATCAATTTGGATATCACGGTCTTCCCGGCACCTATCCAAATGGTAGCAATAACATATAAGCCAAATATTTCTTTGCCCAATAAGCCAGCTAATACCAACTTGTCCGTGTTTGTCGCAATAAAATGAAACACTGACGATCCAATCAACCATTTCCCAAATTGCCATAATTTATCAACAATCACCCGATCCCACTCAATTGCCATTTTTGGCCCAGGAAAGAATATATGCGAGGCAATTAAACCTAGAAAACCTGATGTCAGCATTCCAAACAGTAGTGCCCAAGCACTACTTTCGATATTTGCAAACGCAATCATTGCTAAAATACCTAAGCCTTGTGCGCTGATGTCAATGATTGTCAATCTTCCAAATTGCATACGACGTAAAGCAAGAGATTTGGTTGTGCTCTCCATGCCCAACATTATCACGGCGAGAGATGATACTATTATCAACCACGGCAAAGAAGGATCGGCATAAGCTGTGCCCGGAACAGCAAATATCGGCCCCAAAAACAAAAGGCAAATACCAGCAATCGTAATCATAATCACAATGAAGCTACTACGCATTACTTTAACAACCCAAGCCACACGTAAAAAATGCGGGTCATCCCCATTTACTTCACGGATGACACTTTTATTGATACCGATATCCGTTAATAACGTTAAGGCCATATTCAATGTTACAACCAATGCGATCAGACCAAATGCTTCTGGTACCAACAATCGCGTCATAACCAAATTACTAAACAACCGCATTGTATGGCTGAATACTACTTGTGCCAGATTCCAGCCGCCAGCAGCAAAGATACGGGCCTTCAAATTATCTTTGGGAGCTATGTCTTGGTTTACATCCATCATTTTATGCCCACGCTTTTTGGGCTGGCATCATTCTGCCGATTATACGTAATCATAGCTTAAGATCTTTCACCCATCAGCTTCCAACTTGCTCGACAACTCTTTCTTGAACTCTTTAGAAAACACTATCATTACTCAATGTCCAGCGGTCATTGTTAAAATTCTTTTAACTTGAGCAATGGCTTTAGACATATAACAACGACCACACGAATATACACATTCGTTGGATTACACCTGCCATGAAACTGAGAATGGTCGTGTAATTCTATAAACATATTATATGAAAATGAGAGGATTACCCAATTAGCTTGGCGAGTTGCTTGTTTTCAATGGCCAAATCCGAGCGGATTACAGCATAGTCCGTAATATGCGATATCTGTCCTTTAGTGGACAGAAGAATGGTAGACCATGGCAACTTCTTAATGCCATAGATTTCGTATCCATAGGGTTCTGTTACTGCTCTTACAGTATCAAATGCATCTACTTCAGACTCGTGATTTTCAAAGACAAGCGCTTTGCATGTCCTCGATGCAAAGCATGGTGCGAGAGACCGAAAAACTTGTGGCTCGTGCCCCTCAACATCAATCTTTACAATGGTTGGCCAACCAAAATTGGAAGATTCCGCAATCTGGGATGCTGTCTTAATTTTGATTACTTCAAGAACATCATCAGAACTGCCTTGTTGTATGTGCAAACTGGCCCTCCCCATGTTAGATTTGGGTATAATGAGAGTCAGCTCGGCCTCTTCCTCCCCTATGCCTGCCTGTACATATTCATACCGGCCTGAACATATAGATTCTAAGTTACTAATGTTGTTCGTGTATAGTGATGCTTGTGGCTCGATCGCTACTACCTGAAGTAATGGTAGTTTTGCGGCAAGACTGCTAAAACACGCTCCCTTGTTTGCACCAATATCCCAAAACACTTCCTGTAGGTTAGGGTTACATGTTTTTTCCAAGATCTCGACAACTTCTGGGTCAAATGATCGGAGTATGGTAAAATGCCAACCAACTAGATCATTAGGATCAATGATTACCTCACACCCCTTGATTGATAAAGTAACTAGCTTGTCCCCCTTATCCCAAACTTTAGGTGCGATCATATCAAGCAGGCGATGCTTACCATGCTTGATGGGTATTGCACGGAGGAACAGAGACAGTGATGCTTCACTGAAAGAAAGTCGGCGTGATTGTTTCTCTCTAATTGCTACCACTATTTCTGTCCCTTTTCTGTCAGCATTACCCGAAAATTGATCAATCTCAACGATTGAAAAGCTAGTCAGTTTTTTATTGTGTTAACCCATAAACCCTGATTGTCTGGCGTCATTCACCAATACCCAACACCCGTACCGCGTGCCATTTTTATTTGTGCATTTACGAACACAATAGCGTCAAAGGCCAACCCCAAAATAAGCGTTCCCAGAAGTTTTATGCTTATGCTTTTCTTCTGCTTAATTATATTAAATTTTAATCTTTTATAAAGAAATGACCATGGGACCCACCCAAATGATCGGTTTGGAAGTCGTTCGGCCAAAACACGTCTCAGCCAATCTTCGTCATCTGCCGCATTTCTTAATTCTTCAGAAATAGAGTTGTCTTTCAAATCATTTAAATACCCGAATACAGCTGAATTTATTGCACTACCTATAACCAATCTGGTTTGATGCCGAATGAGAGTGCTGATATTTCTTTCAGATTCATAAATATGAAAAACACCTTCTTTTCCGTCGATCTTAGCTTCGCCGCCAATATCTGCAAAACATTGTGTTGCAACCATTGCGCGCACAAACCCATCTTCCACAGGTAGGCCAATCGGTAAATGGAAAGATCGTGCAACACTTATTGGCAAGGCATAAAGTGATCCTGCAATTGAGTTGCGCCAATTGTAAAGATTACCACCGGACTTGGAAATAATCTTTTCCATGAATGACAGGTCTTTTGCATAATAGGCAATATCTTTTGTAGGGCGGCTTGTAGAAGCCCGTAATTCCGGATCTTTTACCAACAAGGAAAGCATGCTAGATATATTTTGTGGATTAGGCATCTCTGCATCTGCATCGCAAAAAACGAGTATGTCAGCATCAGGCCTGCTTAGTTCATGAACAAATGTGTTCCACGTTCGTGATTTCCCACCCTTCGCAAGGTCAAATACTTCATGCAATCCAGTATCTGAAAATAATTGCAAGCAATCGTGTGCAGTTTTTGCCGTATGATCAGTACACCCATTCGCCAAAACAAGAACCCGTACTGAATATGTATCAATCTCGAAAACATCCTGTGACACAAGGCCAGCAATCATCTCCGCTATTTGATGTGCCTCATTGTGAGCAAATACTCCAATATCAACTTTGTACATTTCTATATCCCGATAACATTAATCTTAGAGTTCTTCGCTGACGACAAACCATACACAATATAATTCATTTATACTCTATCAGCTTTATTTGCTTTCCCTTAAGTCGCCCCCACCAATATGTCACAATCCCAACTGTTTCTGGAAATTTTGAGAGCGTTAGAAAAAATGCGCGTTCCCAATTTTCCCGTTTCCCAATACCATCTCGCATTGCCAATCGAAAAACTTGTATTGGATAAGCTAGCAGCAACAGCAATGCCCATAAGCTTCCAAATGATAACGTTAAAATAGTAAGGGGTAGAACCAATCCCCATACTAACGCGCGACGAACCTGTGCAACATTATGTTGCTCTGGTGGTGCGCCATGTAGCGCTGCACCTTCTGCATATGCATGTCCACCTCGTCGCGCACGTTTCCACCACTGACTAAACCGTAAAATTGCCGCGTCATGTAGAGTCATTGCATGATCTAAACGCCAAATCTGCCATCCCTTCGCACGCAATCGCACACATAGTTCCGGCTCTTCACCGGCAATCAGATTAGGATTGAAACCTCCAACATCCAAAAGCGCGTCAACACGCATCAATGTGTCACCACCACATGACCGGGATTGACCAATTGGAGTATCCCACTCCACATCACAAAGCCTGTTATAAACTGAAGCCTCTGGGAATTTTTCTTTTCTCCGACCAAATGCAACAACACATTTCGGGTTTCCTTCCAGAAAATCCCGTGCTTTGACAATCCAACCTTTTTCCAGCTCACAATCGCCATCAATAAATTGCACATACTTGAAATTACCATACAAAGTTAAATGCTCCAATCCGGCGTTACGCGCTCTTGCCGCGGTAAATGGCAAATCAGTATCTAGGATAATAACCTCTGCACCAACTTTGCGTGCTTGTAATATACTGTCGTCTTCCGATCCAGAATCAACATAGACAATCCGGTCTACAGTTTCCACAATTGACGTTAGGCAGCGCACAAGCCGCGCACCTTCATTACGACCAATGATAACAGCACCAATTTGAAATCTATCTTTCATTTGCATGAAAACCTGTAACCGCGTTCCAAGCCATCATAGTTTGGAAACAGCTTTTGCAGCTTCACCCTATCCTCTGCAAAGACTGCTTCCAGACGTTGCGACAGTTCGAAAGATAGCTGTGGGCGTTCAGACATTTGACGACCAGATTTTATCCAATCACGAATCCTGCGCGGAACCAATGTACGTCGTATTTTTGTAGCAATTGGGTTATCAAATACAAGTTCCTGTAATGGAAAACGGCGTATGCGCTCTGCTGAGGCATTTACGCGAGACATTTCTGATTGCCAAATCAACGGACGTTCAATTTCCAAAAACCTACCAATTTCAGTAAGCGTACCATGCGGGTCAGATTTCAAATTCTCTAGGCTTGTCAGAAGTATACGGTCTCTACCAAACTTCTTGATATAGGGTTCTATCTGCATGGCGTATTGACCATAGGCAATCAGTTCCGGATGCTTTTTAAATGCCGCTTCTATGTCACCTGACATTTCACCCATTGTCCATTCGTGTATGTAATGGGAAACTGCACGCGCTAACGGGTTACGGATCATATAAATTAACTTCGGCGAATCCAGCACGTTTGACATGCGATCAATGCAATCTGGATAAGTTGGTAATTTTGTATAATGTGTGCTTGCTTCGCCTTTAAGGTCATATGGCTTTGCACCCGCAAACAGCCCTTTATACCAATCCAATCCATTTGCGTATATTGCATCGTCAGAGAAAAAATTGGGCTCTTTTGGCGTTGTCATGTAGATATTCGTTTGAGCCGCAAGCTGGGTTTGCAATGTACTTGTACCGCATTTCATTGACCCAATTATTAGAAAATCCGGAAGTGACATCTTTAACCTCCGGTCTTATGGCTGGAACCGAGAGGAGAGAAGATATTGCACCATATATCCATTTGTTCACTCTCTTTCGCCTTTGGTACTGGTCTGCCAATGAGCCTTCTCAGGTTTGCTATTATGCGACCTGTAACCCATAATATATTCGCAAAAACCAGCCCTGCCCATCCATACGCTTGATAAAAAAACCGAGTCCGTGATGCATAATAATAGGCAGGCAATCGCTTATTCTCTTTAGCAAGTGCTTTAACAGGGGCGCTCCCACCACGGTAATGCACGGTACGCGCAGTTTGCACATATGCAATGCCCCATCCTGCTCGATGTGCACGCAAACAATATTCCGAGTCCTCAAAATATAAAAAATACCCTTCATCCATCGGTCCAATTGATGCAAACATTTCATGACGTAGCAAAATACATGCAAAACTTGCCCATTCTATCATATCAGCTTTAGGCGCAACACTCAGAGGAACATTATAACGGGACAACAGATTGGTTATAAAACCTGTCGCAGCACCTCTCATTAGCTCACTGGCTGGATTATGAAAACGGAAACAGCTGATTTGCGGTGTCCCATCTTCATCCTCTAAACGAGGCGCTAACAGCCCAATGTCTGGGCTAGCCTCTGCAGCTGTCAGAATGGCGTTAAAAAATCCAGGCCGTAAAACTGCATCCGAATTTAACACAAGATAAAACTCTGCTGGGCACGCTAAAATACCCTGATTATGGCCGCTTGAAAATCCAGAATTCGTTTCGCTGCGCACTAATGTAATAGGCACTTGTGAAATATGTACATCAATCCATGCTTGTAGTCTCTCTGCTGAACCGTCATTGGAATCGTTGTCAACGACAGTGACATGCCCATCAATCCCTATGAGATCATCAACAACTGAACGAAGACACTCTATTGTCAATTCAGCGGTTTTATAATTGATGATTGATACGTTTATTTTTTTCATTCGCCTATCAGTCATAAAAAAATCATCACTTCAACTAAATATATAAGTACTATGCTCATCTAGCTGCTTACCTATTTCAATTTTAAATGCGTTAAATGTTTTCGCATGGTTCATATACGCCTTTGTCTCATCGGCACCTTATCCGTACTGCTGATTTTCGGTTTTAAATTTCGCCTGTACTGTGTGCCTTGTGAGTTAACCACAGGTATATCAACCTCTTCTCTTTCTTCTGACGTTTCGACCTCCAATCTTCCCATCAATGCGCCCGCAATTAACAGCGTAATCGGTGTAAAAGTAGAGTTTGGGATCATGTCTACAAGATTAGCGCATAATGCTAGACACAGCGCGGATGTCGCAAAGGATAGGTTTAAATTTTTTCTTCGCCAGGCTAACAATATGATTGGAACAGCTAACAAACCAAACTCGGCAAGGTACCGGATCCATCCACCTTGACCAAGCACGATAATCCAACGCCCATCAGTCGTACTAACATCCCTACCTGAATCTTGATCATAAACGCGGGATCGGCCCCAACCACCCCATCCAAAGAATGGGCGTTCGTTTGCGCGTTCTAATAAAATATCTTCGTTGTCTAGCCTGAATTTCAATGAACCTGCGCGTTCTCCGCTTACTTTATTTGCAAGTGAAACAATTCCATCTAGTGGAAGTATATCTACACCCCGCACCATTGGATAAAATAAAACAGTCATAGCGATCAAGGCTGCGAAGATCATTTGCATTCGCATTTTAAAGAACAGGACAATTGGAGTCAGTACCAGAGTAATGACCAATGCTCCAAATGTTTTTGCCAACACCAAAGTCATTGCTATCCAGCTTGCCATAAAAAATATTGTTCCGCGCGGCTTGCCTTCCATGGCGCGCCATAGACCTGCCGCTGCAAGAAATGAGATCGAAAAGAAAATACCGAGCCATAATCCATGATGTAAAAACACCACAGGCCTAAAGCCTCCCGCACGTATATGTTGTAAAAATTGGTGTGGAAAAAATCCGTAAATCCAAACATTTAATTGTGGACTCATTCGCACTTCGAACAGCGCTAAAAACACATATAAAAATCCGGCTACACACAACACTTTTAATAATACATTATGGCTTTCTGTATCCGCCAGGAATTTGCGCGCCATAAGAAAAGGTAATAATGTAACAAAGGCATTCATTCCTATTGAAAGCGCATCATAATAAGTAAGGCCGGGAATGAAGAGCCCTCCTACAATAATTGGGAAATTATTCAGCAGTGCTGTCACAATAGGTGAAAAAAGCATCATTAGAACCAAAACAAGTCCAATTTTGGAACGCGGCAACCAAC
>Ga0209344_10002756_pt1 | contig 18765 bp, 20 predicted proteins | sample Cruoilmetagenom6_FD_187293 | JGI IMG/M metagenome (GOLD analysis project Ga0209344, IMG submission 187293) | Oil polluted marine microbial communities from Coal Oil Point, Santa Barbara, California, USA - Santa Barbara Oil Seep Sample 6 (SPAdes)... | ecosystem: Environmental > Aquatic > Marine... | reverse complement strand
TGATGCAAGCGGAAAAGTATGGATTTGGACGGGTGCCGCCGTTCTGCCCGCATCGGTCGGGGTTTTACGGATGGAAGCCGGGCAGCACTTTTTAACCGATGTACTCTTAGGCTACGTTCTGGGAGCCGGAACCGGAATTTTAATACCCGAATTGCACAAAAAGAAAATGGAAAATATAGATATATACCCCAGCTCCGGAACCAGTTTTAATGGAGATAGCTATAACGGGATGGCTTTTAGGTATACTTTTTAGATGTGAGATTTGAGATTTGAGACGTGAGACGTGAGATATGAGACCTAAAATCTAAAATCTCACGTCTCATATCTATCTACACATTGAATCGGAAGTGCATTACATCGCCATCCTTCACAATGTATTCCTTTCCTTCTACGCCCATTTTACCAGCTTCTTTTACTTTCGCTTCGCTTCCGTAGGTTACGTAGTCGTCATACTTAATCACTTCGGCACGAATGAATCCTTTCTCAAAATCGGTATGGATTACTCCTGCAGCTTGTGGTGCCGTAGCGCCCACTGGAATAGTCCAAGCCCTTACTTCCTTTACACCCGCAGTAAAATAGGTTTGAAGGTTTAATAGTTTATAAGCGCTGCGAATCAATTTAGCGGAACCCGCTTCGTCCAGACCCAAATCTTCCAAAAACATTTGGCGCTCCTCAAAGGTTTCCAATTCTGTAATATCGGCCTCTGTGCCAACCGCCAGTACCAAAACCTCAGCGTTTTCATTCTTTACAGCTTCCTTTACCTTTTCAACATAAGCATTTCCTGTGGCAGCGGAACCTTCGTCCACATTACATACGTACATTACCGGTTTATCGGTGATGAATTGCGCATTTTCAATAAATTCTTCTCTTTCGCTTTCCGTTAAATCGATAGCGCGGACAGAGATTCCAGCCTCCAGCCCTGCCTTTACTTTCAGCAAAGCAGCTTCTTCTTTTTGGGCATCCTTGTTTCCAGTACGGGCTGCGCGCTTTACTTTTTCGAGTTTTTTATCAACTGTTTCCAAATCCTTCAATTGAAGTTCAATATCAATGGTTTCCTTATCGCGGATTGGATTTACGCTTCCGTCCACGTGAACTATGTTGTCATTGTCAAAACAGCGCAAAACGTGCAGAATGGCATCAGTCTCGCGAATGTTGCTCAAAAACTGGTTGCCAAGCCCCTCTCCCTTGCTTGCTCCTTTTACGAGACCTGCAATATCAACAATTTCAACCGTGGCGGGCAATACGCGTTCCGGTTTCACCAATTCTTCCAATTTCAGCAAGCGCTTATCGGGAACGTTTACTACGCCCACATTTGGCTCTATGGTACAGAAAGGAAAATTGGCACTTTGCGCCTTGGCATTTGACAAACAATTAAATAGGGTGGATTTTCCAACGTTTGGCAATCCTACGATACCTGCTTTCATTAAATATAATTTTTTAAGGGCAAACCTTTTCTTAAAATACCTTCGGTTTACGCGGCTGCAAATATACATCTTCAAAATAGACTTTCAGCATTTGGCAATAAATGCTTTTCAGAAAAAGTTTGGGTTTTATTTCACTTTAAATTTGCAAGAAATTAACGTTAATAGGGTTAATTTTACTGAATAAACCATAAATAACCAATTATTATGAAAAAAATAATTTTAAGCTTAGCCATTGCAATTCTTACATTAACGGGAATTAATGCACAAGAAAATAAAGATGTGCAATCTACTACCACCGTTAAAAAAGTTACCCAAAAAGGGACTGACGTAAAAACGAAAATAATTGCGGAGACTGAAACGGACAAGGAAACAATTAAAGTGGAAGGTAACGAAAAGCAAGACCAGGCCGCTGATGTAATCAAAGATAAAAACATTGATTCAAAAGTTGTGGCCGATGACGTTACTGTAGATGTTGCAAACCAACAACAAATGATTTCTATAAAGCAACAACAGCAAGCAGAGCTTGCCAAAAAAATTGCTGATCAAAAAGCAGAAGCTGCTGCTAAAGCTGAAAAAGAAAGACAAGCAAAGTTATTGCAACAACAAAAAGAGCTAGAAGCCAGAAGAGCTGCGCTTACCAAACGCCCAGAAGGAATGGCTAAGTTGAAAAAGGATTAAACAGTATATTTTTGCTTATTATACGCCCGTTCCAAATTTTGGAACGGGCTTTTTCAATTGTAAAAACTTTATTTAATAGAATTTAACAAATTACGGTGTACTACCATAAAAATTTTAGAACAGCAAAAATTCGGAATATGCAATTCTCAAACCATTGGGACAAAAAGGATATTACCTTTTTAACAAAGATGGTAAAACTTCAGTTGGCTACTTTAACCAATATGGCAATTTTGTAGTTGAGGGGTTTGATTCCAATACAGACAATGTCTCTACCACTATTTTCATTCTTGATGAAAAAAGTAGGGATATGATGAAAGAGCAAAAAATGTAAATTTCTTTCTGAAATAGATTTAAGAAAATACTGGTTTCCGGTATTTTTATAATGAATTAGCTTTTCATTATCAAACCTTTACGACAATTTAACAAACACAAACCCTACATTTGAAATAACACTTAAAAACTATATCATGAAAAAAGCAATTTTACTTTTAGCGATGGTTTCTTTTTCGGTTACTTTCGCACAAGTTGATAAAAACACCAACACTCAAAAACAAACGGTCGTTACCAAAACCACGGTAACCGATGACAAAGGAACTGATACTGCCACAAAAGCTGTGACACAAACCAAAAAAGAGGTCTTGACCCTAAAAGATAGTGATGCCAACCAGACCAACCAAAGCGTAATTATGAAGCCTATTGTTGTGGATACCGATGTTACTTATAGCTACGACGGTAACCGCTTCAAGTTTTTGAGCCAAAAGGACGAAAATGGCTATCGTTTAATGACCATAAAAGATAACGCAACAAATGAACAATACGCCGTTATCAAGCCTACTTCACAAAATGGATATTATATTATGTCGCAAGATGGAAAATCCTCTTTTGGATATTTTAACGCAGACGGCAATTTTGTAGTAGAACGCTATGATCCAAAAACAGACGCTATCACTTCAGAAATATATAGACTGAATGTGAAAAGTGATTTGACTAAAGATAAGATGTAAACTATGAATTAACTATCCCCACAATAGAAAACCGCCTCTCAAATTTAGGTTTGAGAGGCGGTTTTTTTATTTTTCACTTTTAAAAAAGACAGGTTAGTATTAATAATTTAACATGTAAAATTCCTACAATTCATTTTTTTTTTTTCATTTGTTATGTATTAATAAATGTTTTGGTGCACATCTACATTACAATACCAAATTTTTTTATTCGTCTTTAGATTTTTGTATTATGAAACCAACCAAATTTTACGCTGTACCTTAATTACCTTTTTTACTTTGGCTTTTTTTTCTTGTGAACAAGAGGAAAATACAACAAACTTCCTTTCTAATCAAGAAAAAGAAAATTTTGTTACTCAGGAAAAAGCTATTGAAATCTCAAGTAGTTTAGTTTTTGACAAAATAGCTAAAAATACTAATTCCAGTATCAAAAAAAATATTTTTAGTATTTCGCCAATTACAGATGGAAATAATGAACCAATTTTCTATGTTATAAATTATCAAGAAGGTGGTTTTGTGCTCTTGGCCGCTGATAATAGATATGAACCTATATTATCCTATTCTGACGATGGTTATTTTGACACTAACAAAGAAACCCAGCCCGACGGTTTAATTTATTGGCAAAATAGTATAACGAAAGATATTCAATATGTTAGGGAAAATAATATTTACCAGACCGCTGAAATTAAATATAAATGGGAGCATATAAATTTATCAAATTTTGCCGGAAAAGAACCGCCAGGTGGTGGTTGTGTACCGGAATTAGAGGTTGTAAATCCATTACTATCAACTATTTGGGATCAGGAATGTGGGTATAATTCCGCTTTGCCGTTGTCAAGTTGTACGCCTTCGTCACTATGTGGGCACGTATATGCAGGCTGTGTACCCATTGCAATGGCGCAAGTGATGAAATATCATCAATACCCTACAAGTTATAACTGGTCAAATATGCCCAATAATTATGGAACAAATACCACTGCTCAATTTATAAAGGATATTCACAGTGCTTTTAGTACTAACATTCATTATTACTGTACTGATACAGGAGTAGATCAAACATATGATATAAGTGCATTAATTAGAAATTCATTTGGTTATTCATCGGCAGGCCAAAATTTTTATAATTCCACTACAGTAAAAAATAATCTACGAGCCAATAAACCTGTAATATTGGCAGGCGGTGGGCATGCTTGGGTTGCAGATGGCTTTAAAAATGGAAAGGTCTGCCTTGAAGGAGGAGGTGCTGCATGGTATTTGCTTTTCCATATGAACTGGGGCTGGGATAATGGTGATTTTAACGGTTGGTATTCCTACAATAATTTTAATCCCAATGGCAACAATTTTAATAGTGATGTACAAATGGTATTTAACATAAATCCTTAACAACAATGAGAACAATTATAGCATTAATTATTTTGGCAGTTTTTGTTTCTTGTAGCAAAAACAATGACGACGAACCACAGAATCAGTATTCAATTAATAGGGGGGTTGAAATATCACTCAAAAACAGTAATGGGGAAGATCTTTTAGATCCTAACAATCCCAACGGGTATAAAGCCGAGGAAATTAAATTGTATTATTTAATAAACGGCGAAAAGCAGGAGGTTTTTGATCCAAATATGGATAATCCAAGAAATTTTTTAATCTACAATCATGACTCTGAATATAGAATAGGTATTTCCCTAAACGATACGGATAGCGATACACGCCCTATTACGTATGTGGAATGGAACGAAATTGAAACCGACACACTCCAAGCAGCGTTTTTTAAAACCGAAAATACCATTCAAGTCATAAAAACTTGGTTCAATGGTGAGTTAAAATGGGATGGTTCAAATGGACAGGATAATTTTTTTACAATAGTAAAATAGCCCATCTAAATTAGAATTTAACAAAAAAGCAACCCGAAATAAGGTTGCTTTTTTTAATATAGTTAAATAGTTTATCATTCTTTGTGCATAAAAGACTGCTTCGCTAAAAGCTCCTCCTCAGACTCCACGTGGTCCTCATCGGGAACGCAGCAGTCCACAGGACATACGGCAGCACATTGAGGCTCATCGTGAAAGCCTTTGCACTCGGTACATTTATCTGGTACAATAAAATATATTTCGTCACTAATAGGCTCCTGCGCCTCGTTTGCATCAACTTCCTTTCCATTGGGCAGCACTACTTTGCCTTCCAAATCGGTTCCATCGGCATAGCGCCAATCATCAGCTCCTTCATAGATTGCGGTATTGGGGCATTCCGGCTCGCAAGCACCGCAGTTTATACATTCATCGGTTATTATAATGGCCATGGGATATTCTTTTTCTAACTTTGCGCAAATTTAAGCCCTATTGGGGGAACTCCAAAATAAGTATGCAATTAAAACAAAGAATTAACGCTTTTGTTGAATTGGGAGCATTTCTGAAGCAGATTGCATCGGAAAATCCGACTTCCGAAGCCAAAGAAATTTTCCAAAGAGCCGAAGCCGAAAACGGGTGGTTCACGCAGGAAAATATCAAGTTCGCGCTAAAAAGTTGGGGCGACGCGCTTTCCGAAGAAAATTTAGAGCAATGGATTGCTAATTATGAAATTAAGGCTACAAATCCGAGGTGTGTTGCCATAATAATGGCGGGCAACGTTCCCTTAGTTGGATTTCACGATTTTCTCTCCGTTTTGGTTACGGGCAACAAAGTGCAGGCGAAACTTTCTTCAAATGATAAAACCTTGCTTCCATTTTTGGGCAAGCATTTAATTTCCGTGGCACCAGAATTCAAAGAGTATATTGCATTTACGGAAGGCAGGCTAGAGAATTTTGATGCGGTCATTGCAACCGGGAGCAATAATACCGCGCGCTATTTTGAATACTACTTTGGAAAATATCCGCACATAATCCGCAAAAACAGAAATTCGGTTGCAGTGCTAACGGGGGATGAAACTCAAAAAGAACTCATCGCATTGGCAGATGATATTTTTAGATATTTCGGTCTCGGATGCCGCAATGTGTCAAAAATTTATATTCCTGAAAATTATGATTTTGAAGGCTTTTTTAAGGCAATGTTCAGTTGGAAGGAAATTATCCATAACCATAAATACATCAACAATTACGATTATAACAAAGCGGTCTATTTGATGGATAGCTTCCCCTTATTGGACAATGAGTTTATGTTGCTGAAAGAAGATTCGGGCTTCTCCTCTCCTATTTCAGTTGTTTTCTACGAAAAATACGATTCAATTGAACATCTTAAAAAGGAATTGCAAACCCAGTCGGAAAATATACAATGCATAGTTTCAAATTCAGGCCTTCCCAATGAAATCCCCTTCGGAAAGGCGCAGGCCCCTGCGGTGTGGGATTATGCCGATGGGGTAGATACGGTTGATTTTTTGTTGAAACTTCCTTGATAAAAAATTTATAAATCCCACATTTTTAGTAGGGTAATTCACATCTTTGCATTATAAATTTTCATATTATGAAAAAACATAATTTTAGCGCAGGTCCCTGCATTTTACCGCAATCAGTGATGAAGCAGTCTGCGGAAGCGGTTTTAAATTTCAACAATTCAAACCTTTCCCTCATTGAAATCTCCCATCGTAGCAAGGATTTTGTCGCGGTAATGGAAAACGCCCGCAACCTGGCCCTGGAACATTTGGGGCTTCAAAATAAAGGTTATCAAGCCTTGTTTTTACAGGGCGGAGCAAGTCTTCAGTTTTTAATGGTGGCCTACAATCTTTTGGAAAAAAAAGCCGCTTACCTAAACACGGGCACTTGGAGCGACAAGGCCATAAAAGAGGCAAAGTTGCTGGGCGAGGTTGTGGAAGTAGCAACTTCAAAAAGTGAAAATTTCAACTTTATTCCAAAAAATTATACCATTCCTAAGGATGCAGATTATTTCCACTGCACGAGCAACAATACTATTTTTGGAACGCAGATGCGCACTTTCCCAGAAACTGAAATCCCCATGGTTTGCGATATGAGCAGCGACATCTTTTCGCGCCAGCTCGATTTTTCCAAATTCAGTTTAATCTATGCCGGCGCCCAAAAAAATATGGGTCCCGCAGGCACAACCCTCGTGGTTATAAAGGAAGATATTCTTGGGAAAGTATCGCGCGCCATTCCTTCTATGCTCAGTTATAAAGTACATATAGACAAAGAAAGTATGTTCAATACGCCGGCGGTCTTTTCAGTTTATGTGTCTATGCTTACTTTGGAATGGCTGAAAGAAAAGGGTGGAATTACTGCTATTGAAAAAGTAAACAACCAAAAAGCGGAACTTCTTTACAGTGAAATTGATAGAAATTCTTTGTTTGAAGGCTTTGTTGCCAAAAAAGAAGACCGTTCAAAAATGAATGCCACCTTCAACCTAAAGAATGATAAATTGAAGGCAACCTTTGACGAACATTTAAAACAAGCCGGAATAAACGGACTGAACGGCCATCGCAGCGTTGGCGGTTACCGCGCTTCTATGTACAACGCATTACCGCTAGAAAGCGTACAGATTTTGGTAGATGTAATGCAAACAGTTGAAAAAGGTGCATAAAACATAAGTAAGATTAATAATCCAGAATTTTATTAAATGAAAATATTAGCAAACGACGGAATTTCACAAAGCGGAATCGATATATTAAAAGATGCGGGGTTTGAAGTTTTGACCGTACACGTGGCGCAGGAACAACTTCAAAATTATATCAACGAGCACAAAATTGAAGTGCTCTTGGTTCGCAGTGCTACGAAAGTACGGAAAGATATTATTGACAATTGCCCAACTTTGAAAATCATTGGCCGCGGCGGTGTGGGTATGGACAACATAGACGTGGAGTATGCCCGCGAAAATGGAATCGAGGTAATAAATACTCCAGCGGCATCGTCAGAATCAGTGGCGGAATTGGTATTTGCCCATTTGTTTGGAGGTGTTCGTTTTCTTCACGATTCAAACAGGAATATGCCTTTGGAAGGAGACACTAGATTTAAGGAATTGAAAAAAAATTATGGCGGTGGTCGCGAACTTCGCGGGAAAACCTTAGGAATTGTTGGTTTTGGAAGAATAGGTCGCGAGGTAGCAAAAATAGCTTTGGGATGTGGCATGAAAGTAATTGCCAGTGACAGAGAGGTGGGAGAGGCAGATATTACTTTAACCTTTTACGACGGACAAAATATAACCCTGAAAATAAAGACCGCCCCCATAGATAAATTAATAAAACACAGTAATTTTATAAGCCTTCACGTGCCTTCCCAATCAGGTTATTTAATAGGCAAGGAAGAGATTTCAAAAATGAAGGAAGGCGTGGGTATAGTAAATGCTGCCCGTGGTGGTGTTCTTGATGAAAATGCGCTCTTGGAAGCCATTGAAGATGGAAAAGTTTCTTTTGCTGCACTTGACGTTTTTGAAAACGAACCCACACCTTCCATAAAAGTATTGATGCACGATAAAATTTCGCTTACACCACACATTGGTGCAGCTACAAATGAGGCACAAGATAGAATTGGTGTAGAACTGGCAAATCAGATAATTTCGATTTTAGTAAAATAGAGTGTTTTTATTAACATAAGGCGCAATAATGTTATTATATTCATTTTATAAATAGATAATTATTCATTTTCAGTAACTTGCGGAAATAATTAATTAATGTAAAACAAAATGTCAGGAATTTTAGATTTATTGAACAGTAACCTCGGAAAACAAATTATTGGAGGTATTAGTCAAGAAACCAATCAACCAGCAGACAAAACAGCTTCTGTTGTAACAATGGCTATGCCCATACTGCTAGGTGCTATGAAACGCAATGCGAGTAACGAAAGTGGAGCCGCTAATTTGATGAATGCTTTAAACAGCAAGCATGACGGTAGTATCCTCGATAATTTAGGCGGTCTTTTCGGGGGCGGTGTAAATGAAGAAGTGAAGCAGGACGGGCTTGGTATTTTAGGTCATGTTTTAGGAGGTTCGCAGGATAACGCAGTAAGAGCGCTTTCCCAAAAATCTGGATTGGACACCAATTCGGTTATGCAAATTTTACAGGTTGCAGCACCTATTTTATTGGGTTATTTAGGAAAACAAAAGCAGCAGAAAAACGTAAACTCAGATTCTGGCATTGGCGATTTGCTGGGAGGTCTTATGGGCGGCGGCAATGCGCAGCCAAAACAGCAATCAATGATTGAATCTTTGCTTGACGGAAATAATGACGGAAGTGTAATTGACGACATCGCTGGAATGGTTTTAGGTGGAGGCAGTCAGAAAAAAGGTGGTCTCGGCGGTCTTCTGGGAGGCTTTTTTGGAAAATAAAAATCTAAATTTAAAATTGGTCAAAATACTGTCATTCATAAAATGGCGGTATTTTTTTTAAATGAAAGTTAAATCAAGCTACCTTCATTTTACATTTGTTAACTTTGTAAAAATCATTGACATGAAAAATTTTCTACTAATTGCGGTCCTTTCATTTGTAATTTTTAGTTGCGGAACAGGAAATACTTCCATCACCAGCTCACCATCTGACGGTACCACAGAAAATGATACAGTTAGAATAGCAAATGATAGCCTTGAATATGAAATAATAATTGTAGAACCCGGGTTTCAATCTTGGCTAATTTCCCAGCCACCACGCGGTTTTTATGGTCAAGCAAAATTAGAGGGGAAAAACCGTCAGTTCGTAGCTGAGTACAATAGTCGTGTTTTACAGCCAAATTTATATTCCAGAAATTTGTACGGTGAACAAATAAATTACGACCCAACTATTGATTATGGATATGAGGTGAATTACTTATTGTATAACTATTTTGTCTATTTTCAGGAAAAATACAATCAAAAATTTATAGGCGGAAGAAATTGAAAAAGCTTAAAGAACGTTGGAATATTGAAACCAACAGACAACTATTTATAATTTTACTAGTATTTGCCATTACTGGAAGTTCAGCTGCAAAACTGGCTGCTCCATTAACAGATTTTTTTAATATAACCGAAGAAATGGGTTGGTACATTTACTGGCCGTTCCGAATTTTGATTATCCTACCAATTTATAAAGTACTTTTGGTGTTTTTTGGATGGGTTTTTGGAGAATATCACTTCTTTTGGAATTTTGCGAAAAAAATGCTCCGCAGTATGGGTCTCGGTTTTTTACTTAAACAATGACAAATCTTAAAACAACAGTAACGCAAGTTTTAGTTGCAGCGATATTCTCGTTGGCATTGCTACTTCCTACTGCTGTACAATTTGCGCATACTTTTGAAGGTCACGAACACAAGGCCTGTACCGATATTTCAACGCATCTTCACGAAAAACAGTTAGACTGTTCAATTTGTGATTTTCACTTTTCAATATTTACCTTCACTCCTCTGGAATCTCCTGATTTCATTGTATTTCACAGTTTTCAAAATATTGAAAGTTTTTACTTTACATCTCCTTTTAATTTAGACCCTTCCCACTATTTTCTTAGAGGCCCTCCTCAACTTTCTTAATTTTTATCATTTTATTTTAATTCAAACATTTTTAAATCAAGAAAGCATGAAAAACATATTATGCTTACTTGTGGTGTTATTTATATATACCACAGTGAGCTCACAAAATTCTTTGACGGGAAACATAACTTCAAAAAATACAAATGAACCAGTGCCCGCAACAATCTATATTCCGCAACTTGAAAAAGGAACCGTTGCAGATTTTGACGGTAACTATACGATAATCAATATTCCTGACGGAAGCTATAACATAGTTTTTTCTTCACTAGGATTCGCGACCATTTCAAAAAGAATTAATTTTTCAAACGGAAAAATCGTTACCGAAAATCTTGAAATGCAGGAAAGTGCAGTTGAAATGGAAGAGGTTATAGTTTCTACGCCCTTCCATAAGTTACAGAGTGATAATGTAATGAAGGTGGAACGCATTTCAACTGAAGATCTAAACGCCTCTGGTGCCGTAACCTTGGCCGATGGCATTAAAAATATTGCAGGAGTAGATATCATTAGTACAGGAACAGGCATTGGAAAACCAGTTATTCGCGGACTAAGCTCAAATAGGGTTTTAACTTATGCACAGGGTGTTCGTTTAGAAAATCAGCAGTTTGGAGACGAGCACGGACTCGGTATAAATGAAGCGGGAGTGGAAAGCGTAGAAATCATAAAAGGTCCCGCGTCATTGCTTTACGGAAGCGACGCTCTAGGCGGAGTACTTTATCTTAATCCTGAAAAATTTGCGCTCTCGGGTGAAACTCACGGTGATCTAAGCAGCACTTACTTTTCAAATACATTGGGAACCGCTACAAATCTTGGAATTAAAACCTCCGGTGAAAATCTGAAATTTTTGGTACGAGGCACGTATGCTACTTTCAGTGATTATGATACGGGAGCAGATTATCGTGTTACCAACACTAGGTTTAATGAAAAAGATTTCAAGACTGGATTGCAATATTCTGGCACAAAATTTAAGTCAACACTTCGCTATAATTACAATCGTTCCAATATTGGTATTCCTGAGGAAGTCAGTGAGCAAACGCGTTCTAAGGATTTAGAACTTCCTTTTCAGGAAATTGATAACCATATTTTAAGTTTTGATAATACGTTATTTTTTACTAACTCCAGTTTAGATATAAAAGCCGGTTATCTGTTCAATGACAGACGTGAATTTGAAGACGAACCAGATGTGGCAGCTCTTCAGCTTAAATTAAACACATTTAATTATGATGTGAAATATCACCTACCTCAATTGGGCAATTTTGAAACTATAGTGGGTCTTCAGGGAATGTTTCAAAAAAATAAAAACGAAGGTGAAGAAATTTTAATTCCTGATGCGAAAACTACTGATATCGGAATTTTGGCAACTTCACACTATCATTTGGAAAAGATAGATTTTCAAGCCGGAATCCGTTTCGACTCTCGAAAAATTAAAAGTGAAGCCGCTGGAAATCCTGCTGATTTGGATTTTATTCCAGCACTTAATACCACTTTTAATAGTTTCACTGCTGCTTTAGGAGCTAAACTCGATATTGTTCGAAATTTTTCAACACGAATCAATCTTGCCAGTGGATTTAGAGCGCCAAACTTGGCAGAACTAACTTCTAATGGCGTTCACGAAGGTACAAACCGATATGAACGTGGAAATATAAATTTAACGAACGAGCAGAATTTCCAAGCTGATGTTGCCTTGGAGTACAGAAACGAACATATTGAATTTTTTGCAAACGGTTTTTACAATGCCGTTAATGACTACATTTTTCTGTCGCCTAGCAATGAAACCCTTGACGACGCACAGGTATTTGATTATTTGCAAGATAATGCAGCTTTGTATGGGGGCGAATTGGGTTTTCACCTTCACCCCCACCCGTTGGATTGGCTTCATTTGGAAAGTAGCTTCGAAACTGTTACCGGCAAATTGAGCAATGATAAATATTTGCCATTAATTCCGGCAAATTCACTTCGGAATACTTTCCGTGTAGAAATAAATGACGGAAAAACCCGAAAAGCCACTTCGGCTTTTATCACGCTTGAAAATACTTTTGACCAAAAAAACGTGAGCAATTTTGAAACAAGAACCGGAGGTTATTCATTACTAAGTGCAGGAATTGAAAGCAGCTTTCAACTTCAGAAGGTTTTATTTAAAATTGGCTTGAACGGAACAAATCTTACCGATAAAAAATATATAGCCCATTTATCGAGATTAAAACCCGACGGTATCTTTAATATGGGAAGAAGTATTAATGTAAACTTAAAATTAGAAATCTAAAGAAAAAGCCCCAAATCGGGGCTTTTTTTATTCATTTGCTCGAATTTCAATAGTTTGAGGTGTGGGCTGTTTTTTCCACACAAATGTGTATAACCACATTAGTGTAAAGGTAGGTACAACATCCGTAAAGGGTAAAACTTCCTCTACAAATACAAGAACAGAAGCGATTTTACCTTCAGTTCCTTTATACATTTCACTCATACTTTTTGCTGCAATGGGCGCCCAAAGTAAATCTAAAAAGGGTCCAACTACGGGAATGGCCATTGTAACCATACCTATTATATCATAAAAGATACTTTTTCGAAGCAATTTATATTTTTCGTTTTTCATTTTTGTTGTGTTTAATTTTATTACAAAGAGCAAAAAACATTCCAAAAAATTAACCCAAATCGCTACTAATTAACTTTAGAAATTCACTTCTAGTTTCTATAGCCTCAAATTGACCACGAAAGCCAGAAGTTGTGGTTACGCTGTTCTGTTTCTGAACGCCGCGCATCATCATGCACATGTGCGAGGCTTCAATAACTACAGCCACTCCTTTAGGCTTTAGTGTGTTATTTATACATTCCAAAATATCATGGGTAAGCCGTTCCTGCACTTGTAATCTTCGCGCAAAAACATCAACCACACGCGGAATTTTGCTAAGACCCACAATATGACCATCGGGAATATAAGCAATATGTGCTTTCCCAAAGAAGGGAAGCATATGGTGCTCACAAAGCGAATAAAGCTCAATGTCCTTAATAATAACCATATCGTGATAAGCTTCAGCAAACATTGCGCTTTTTAAAATTTCAGCAGGATCTTGACAGTTGCCCGAGGTTAAAAATTGTATCGCCTTTGCGGCGCGTTCGGGTGTTTTTACAATACCATCGCGCGAAATATCTTCGCCTACCGTATGCAAGATTTTACTATAATTTTCAATCAACGTGTCCGTTACAGGTTGGTCGTATTCTTCAAAATATCTATAGGAAGCCATTAAAATTTGTTTAATAATATTGAATTCAAAAATAAACACATAAGCCCGAATAAAAACAATATAATCCATTGGATTGTATTATAGCGCTATAAATAGTACTTTCACGGTTTAAATTTTTGCTATGATTGAAGCCCAAAATATTCATAAATTCTACGACAACCTCCACGTTTTAAAGGGTGTTGACCTATACATAAAAAAGAGTGAAATTGTTTCAATAGTTGGTGCATCGGGCGCGGGAAAAACAACCTTGCTGCAGATTTTGGGAACCTTGGATGCTTTTGATAAATCAAAAAGTAAATTATCCATAAACGGTGTAAATATTGGTTCCCTTTCGGGAAAGAAATTAGCACAGTTCCGAAATGAAAATTTAGGGTTTATTTTTCAGTTTCACCAACTATTGCCAGAGTTTACAGCACTTGAAAACGTCTGTATTCCAGCATTCATAAAAAACACTCCAAAGAACGAAGCTATAAAAAGAGCGAAAGAACTACTCGCATTTTTAGGACTTTCGCACCGCGAGGACCATAAACCCAACGAACTTTCGGGCGGGGAACAACAACGAGTTGCCGTAGCAAGAGCTCTGATTAACAATCCGGCAATCATTCTGGCCGATGAACCTAGCGGAAATCTTGATACCGAAAGTGCCGAAAACCTGCACAATCTGTTTTTTAAATTGCGGGATGAATTTGGGCAAACCTTCGTAATTGTTACGCACAACGAAGAGCTTGCAGATATGGCCGATAGAAAATTAGTGATGCAGGACGGAAAAATTGTGAGCCATTAAATGAATAAAACAGAACTTAAAGCATTTCTAGACGAAAAAGTCAATACATACAATAACCCCAACTTTATTGAAACAGACCCCATTCAAATTCCGCATTTATTCACATTAAAGGAAGATATTGAAATTACAGGCTTTTTGGTGGCTACCATTGCTTGGGGAAATAGAAAAAGCATCATAACCAATGGCAACCGTTTAGTGGAATTGATGGGCAACTCCCCTTATGATTTTGTGATGAATTTTTCAGAAGAGCAATCAGAGTCTCTTTCAAATTTTGTGCATAGAACTTTTAATAATGAAGATCTTGCTTATTTTCTGAAATCGCTTCAAAATATATATAAAAACCATGGTGGGCTGGAAACCTTGTTTTCAAAATATGCAGAAATTGACTCGATGCAACCAGCAATACATCACTTCAAAAAAACTTTTTTTGAACTCCCCCACCCTTCTCGAACTCAAAAACACATTAGTGATCCCTTAAAAAATTCGGCTGCAAAAAGAATAAATATGTTTCTTCGGTGGATGGTTCGTAATGACGCTACGGGCGTAGATTTTGGAATTTGGAAAAGCATTGATTCTTCCCAGTTGTCTTGTCCGCTTGATGTTCATAGTGGTAACGTCGCACGGAAACTAAAACTGCTGAAACGTAAACAAAACGATGCCAAAGCTTTATTGGAGTTGGATAATTCGCTTCGCAAATTGGACTCACAAGATCCTGTAAAATATGACTTTGCTCTTTTCGGATTAGGCGTTTTTGAACGCTTTTGATTTAAAAGTTGATACATTTCACATTATTTTTATCCGTTTCAAAACTGATTGTAAAATATTGTACATTTACGTTTAATTCTTAAAAACCGACATTTTCGGTTTTAAGATAAAGTAACCTAAACCTTGATAAAACCACAATTTCCAATAGATGAAGAGCAACGCTTGGCCGCTGTACGTTCCTATCATTTGTTGGACACCTTGCCAGAAAAGGATTTCGACAATATAACCGCATTGACAGCAAATATATGTGATGTGCCAATTTCATTGGTAACGCTTCTGGATGCAGATCGTAATTTTCTGAAATCGCATTACGGTATTCCATTTAATGAATCACCACGAGATATTTCTTTTTGCGGACACGCCATATTGGAAGAATCGAACATTTTTATTATTGAAGATGCCCGAAAAGACATCCGTTTTAAAGATAATCCACTGGTTACAGATATGAATGCCATTTTCTATGCCGGTGTGCGCTTGGTAAATAGCGAAGGTTATCCGTTGGGAACTCTTTGCGTTTTTGATACAAAGCCACGGATATTGACAAAATCCCAAAAAAAGGCACTTACTGCAATGGCTTACCAAGTTGTGAATTTATTTGAGGCCCGAAAACGTAATAGAGCATTGCTATCTGTGCAAAAAGAACTTAGGGAACGCAATGAGGAACTTAAAAATTTTGCTGGCGTAGTATCCCACGATATGAAAATGCCGCTGGCAAATATGATTATCACTTCAGATATGCTTCGCACCAAATATGGACAGCATTTGGATGAACAGGGCAAAGAATATTTAGATTACATCAAGCAGTCTTCCTTTACATTAAGTGAATACGTTACTGGCCTACTGGAACATTACGAGACCGATAAAACAGCATCTTTGCGAAATGAACCTTTTGACAGTCAAGACCTTTTAGAGGAAATAATAGAACTGCTGAATATCAACGTTGATTGTGAAATAAATCTACCCGAAGAGAATATTGAAATGCAGGCCAATAAAGTTGCGCTTGAGCAAATACTTTTAAACCTTATTGGCAATAGCTTAAAATATAACGACAAAAAGAAAATAAAAATTGATATTGATTGTGAAGAAAAGGACGGTTACTACCATTTTACAATTACCGACAACGGAATGGGAATACCAAAAGACCGAATAGGTAATATTTTTGATCTTTTCGTCACAACTGGAACCTTAGACCGGAATGGTAAAAAAGGAAATGGTATTGGACTTTCCACAGTAAAAAAGCTAGTAAATAGACTCAATGGTGAAATAGAAGTTTCTTCCACTTTGGGAGAGGGCACAACTTTTATGTTTACTATCAAAAAACTAAATTAGCATCCGCTTTTATACCAGGAAGTTGAAAACATTTTTATCTGGGCCCCATTTCAGATTATATTTACCTGCATAAAACAATACTGGTTTACTTTTTTATGACTTTTCCCGAATTCCCCGAAAATGAAGCAGCACGAATTGCTGAACTGAAAAAATATAAATTACTCGACACCTTTTCTGAAAATGATTTTGACAACATTACAAAGCTAGTCGCGGCTATTTGTGAAGTCCCTATCGCGTTGATTACCTTGCTTGATTTGGAACGAAATTTTTTTAAATCACATGTTGGAGTGGATTTTAACCAATCGCCTAGAAATATTTCCTTTTGCGGGCATGCAATTTTAGAAGACGATGAAATTTTTATAGTCGAAGATGCCACTAAAGACGAGCGTTTTGACGACAATCCATTGGTGACGGAAAACCAAGCTGTTTTTTATGCAGGTGTCCCACTTATAAACCCAAACGGTTTCAAGTTGGGAACACTGTGTGTTTTTGATCATAAACCTAGACAATTAACCGATGTCCAAATCATCAGCCTAAAAGCTTTGGCCAAACAAGTTGTCAATCTTATTGAACTCAGAAAAAAGAACAGCCTTCTCATTGAAATTCAAAAGGAACTGCAAAACAGAAATGAAAGACTTGAAACATTTGCGCACGTGGTATCACATGATTTAAAGTCGCCGTTGGCAAACATAACTTCGCTTACACGATTCTTAAAGGAAGAAAATATTGAAAACCTCTCAACAGATTCAAAGATGTACCTTGATTATATTGAAGATTCATCACTGACTCTGAAAAATTACATTAACGGAATTCTAAAATTTTATAAAGCAGATGAATTGCTTGATTCACAAAAAGAGGACGTTTTACTAAAAGAACTTTTTGATGAAATAAGCGAAGTACTGATCAGTGATGACACACTGTTTGATTTTCCGATGGCGGGAACACTTAAAAATGTTAACAAAGCTGCACTCACACAAATTTTCTTGAACTTGATTGACAATAGCTTGAAGTATAATTTAAATGAAAAGCGTATAGTTTCTGTAAAATATATTGACGAAACCGACTTTCATAAATTTGCTATCACAGACAATGGAATGGGTATAGACCTTGGTGTGCAGGAAGAAATATTCAATCTCTTTAAAACCACGGGCATCAAAGACCGTGACGGAAAAGAAGGTACGGGAATTGGATTGGCAACCGTAAAAAGCTTAGTTTCAAAGCTGGGCGGTACTATTTCTCTGGACTCTGAGCCCGGAAAGGGAAGCACCTTCACGTTTACCGTCCAGAAATAGCTGTAATTACGTTCCATTTTTTATCTTTGGGCAATATTTATAGGAATGCAGTTCAAACACCCAGAAATTCTTTACGCTCTTTTCCTGCTGCTCATCCCTATATTTATTCATCTTTTTCAACTTCGGCGTTTTCAAAAAATAGATTTTACGAATGTTGCTTTTCTTAAAAAAGTAACCATACAGACCCGTAAAAGCTCGCAACTCAAAAAATGGCTTACCTTATTGATGCGTTTGTTGGCCCTTGCGTGTATAATCATAGCTTTTGCGCAACCTTTTACAGCTTCCAAGATTGCTTTAAACACTAAAAAGGAAACCGTCGTTTATATTGACAATTCCTTCAGTATGCAGGCCAAAGGCGCCAAAGGACCGATTTTAGAAAGGGCGCTGCAGGATTTGTTCAACCAAACCAATGGAACCGAAAAGATAAGCTGGTTTACAAATAATACTGAAAGAAAAAACACAACCCAGCAAGATTTTAAAAGCGAAATACTTTCCGTTGAGTACTCACAAAACCAATTGACGCCAAGCCAAGTTTTATTAAAAGCCAACCAACTTTTTTCGAACGAGAAAGGAGTCTTAAAAAGATTGGTTTATCTTTCAGACTTTCAGCAGAAAGAAATATTTCCAGAGATACCTGAAGATTTAATAGTGGATGCCGTACCTCTCAAGCCTGGAAAAGCATCAAATATTTCCATTGACAGCGCTTACATCGCTTCAAAAAATGCTGCAGTAACACAATTGAATGTAAAAGTCTCCAATACGGGAGCTGAAATTTCCGAAGTGCCCATTTCCCTCTTCAATAGAGAGAAATTGATTGCCAAAAC
>Ga0209344_10002753_pt1 | contig 18778 bp, 17 predicted proteins | sample Cruoilmetagenom6_FD_187293 | JGI IMG/M metagenome (GOLD analysis project Ga0209344, IMG submission 187293) | Oil polluted marine microbial communities from Coal Oil Point, Santa Barbara, California, USA - Santa Barbara Oil Seep Sample 6 (SPAdes)... | ecosystem: Environmental > Aquatic > Marine... | reverse complement strand
GTTGAAGAACACATTTGCCTGTCTCACAAGGTTTGAAGCCCGCCACTACGGCTTTGTTGTCAGCCGCGACAGACCGGTCCGGGACGCTTCGGTGATGAGCGACGCGGACTATTGGGCGCTGGCAAGGACCGCTGGCGGGTGGCGTGCCGAATTTGCGCGCACCGAGGCAATCGCGGATGCCCAGTCATTCATCTGCGCACTTTTGGGAATTGATGCAGCGACGCCTCTGCTTTCCTTCACTGATCCCGCAAGCGGACTTACCCGCCACGCAGCTTTTGATGGCAAGAAACTGATCGGCGCGGTCTTCCTTTCACAACAACCAGTCGCGGTCTCGCGAAGTTGGGCCGCCGATCAGCTCGAACAGGATTATGCCAACCTGTCGTCGCGCTGGCAGATCATCGCCGGTCGCCCGGCCAATGACATGCCCGACAAGGGCGCCATCGTCTGTGCCTGCATGAATGTCGGAGTGAACGACATCATCGGCGCGGTCCGGAGCGGTTGCGACAGTGTCGCAGCAGTTGGCAACAAAACCACCGCCGGCTCAAATTGCGGCTCCTGCAAAGCGGAAATCAAGGTGATACTCGATGAATATCAGATCATTGCAGCTGAATAAAAGTCCGCGCCGCAGCAATCCGCGTGAGCGGATGGCAGCCCTGGCGACGCTTCCGGTTTTCTATAGGCTTCAGGGTAAGAAAGCGCTGATCGCGGGCGGCTCGGACGCAGCCGCATGGAAGGCCGAATTGCTGGCCGCCGCTGGCGCCGAAGTTCATGTCTATGCCAAAGAGCTTGTCAAGGTGTTTTCCGATCTTGTCGCAGCGCCCAGTATAGCGGGCTCGTATGTCTGGCATCAAGAAACCTGGTCGTCTGAGTGTTTTGAACGCATGCAGATCGCGATTTGTGACGCTGAAACCGAAGGTGAGGCGCAGGCTTTTTACTGCGCCGCGCGGGCCGCGGGCGTGGCAGTCAATGTGATTGACAAACCAGCCTTCTGCGAATTCCAGTTTGGCTCAATCGTCAACCGATCGCCTGCGGTGATCAGCATATCAACCGATGGCGCTGCCCCCATTCTCGGGCAGGCCATCCGCCGCCGCATCGAGACCTTGATATCTCCGTCTGTGGCGGTATGGGCGCAATTGGCTCAAACCATCCGCAGCACCATCAATGATCGCCTGATGCCAGGAGCTGAACGCCGAGCCTTCTGGGAGGCTTTTGTCGACCGGGCCTTCGGCGCAGAACCTGCCGGAGACACCGTCGCGGAACTGCTGACAAAGGCAGACGCAATCAAAGCCGTGCAAGGTGCGGCGAAGGGTAGGGTCACGCTGGTCGGGGCCGGTCCCGGAGACGCAGAGCTTCTGACACTTAAAGCAGTGCGCGCGCTGCAGGGCGCCGATGTCATTCTGTTTGATGATTTGGTCTCCAACGACGTACTGGAACTGGCGCGCCGTGAAGCCAGGCGGGTGCCGGTCGGCAAGCGCGGTGGCCGGGAAAGCTGCCAGCAGGACGACATCAACGCCACCATGATCAAGCTTGCCATGGCAGGCAAGAATGTTGTTCGTCTCAAGAGCGGAGATCCGATGATCTTCGGACGTGCCGGCGAGGAGATTGCCAAGCTTGAAGAATACGGCATTGCAGTGTCGGTGGTGCCCGGTATTTCCTCGGCTCTCGCCATCGGCTCACAGCTTGGGGTTTGCTTGACCCATCGCGACCACGCGCAATCGGCCCGCTTTGTCCCCGGCCACAGCCACAACGGCGGAAAGCCATCCTTGCCGATGGACAACACGCTGAACCGGTAGTTCGACGTGGAAGCAGCCGCCGAAATCGACGGCGGAGTGATTTCCGGTGCTTATCCCAACTAACAAAGACACCTCAAATCACCGCTGAATTTCCTGCCTGTCGAACAATGGACAAGGAGTTTGCTCGCCCTCTCAAAGCAGGTGGCGCTCCAAACCGGTACAGACTGCAGGTTCAACCGTCAGTCCATATTGGGCCAAATGCAGACACTACTCATCAAATTTCAGTTTCCCTTAGAATGCTATATTTGCTAACAAATCCGTTTCGAGCTCGCGGCAAGGTTGTGGTTGTAGGCGCTTCTTGAGGCGCGCCGATCAGTTTGGCACCTGCCTGGTATGAACGCGGGCCTGCTCGCAAGAAGGTTGCAGCGTATGGCGTTGATTGGTTGGTTTGGGGAATTTTGACGGGCGAACCAAACACCGAGAGCCCTGAGCTGTCGAAGTTGTTACCAGAGGCGCTTGCGAAGATCGCAGGTGCATCCTGAAGGATGTTGCTTCAGAAAGTGGTGACGCCCCCTCGGCGGCCCTCCCCTTGCCTGCCGGGCAGTGGATGCGAAGCGGGACGCGGTGGGTCCAGGTCCTTGCGCATCAAGGGGTGAGCCAGCGTCGGGCATGCGAGGTTGTGTCGGTGGATAGGTCGAGCATGCGATATCGCAGTGTTCGACCTGACGATGCGTTCATTCGCGAGGCGATGAAGAAGCTGGCGTCCGAGCGCCGCCGCTTCGGCTATCGCCGCATCCATGTCATGCTTGTCCGGCAGGGGATTGTCTTTAACCTGAACAAGCTCAGGCGGCTTTACCGTGAAGAGAAACTGACAGTTCGCAAGCGCGGCGGCCACTAGCGGGCCTCTAGGACGAGACACCCTCTGGCTTCGCCGTCACAAGGTAACGAGCGGTGGAGCCTGGTCTTTGTGTCCGATGCCTTCATCGACGGCCGTCGTTTCCGTGTGCTGACTATCGCCGACGATTTCACCCGTGAATGCCTGTTTCTGGTCGCGGATAGATCGTTGTCCGGCACACGGCTCGCCCGCGAACTGGACAGCCTCATCACCAGGCGAGGGGAGCCGAAGACGATTGTCTCGGACAACGGCACGGAGATGACCAGCATGGCCACCCTCAAATGGTGCCAGGAGAACCAAGTCAAACGGCACTACATCGCCCCGGCAAGCCGATGCAGAACGACTTCGTCGAAAGTTTCAACGGCAGTTTCCGCAACGAATGCCTCAACGAAACCCTGTTCTCGTCGCTTCCCCAAGCACGAGATGCAATCACCGCATGCAAGGAGGACTACAACCGCAACAGACCCCACTCATCGCTGGGCAACATCACTCCCCACGGGTTCGCAATGAAAATGGCTATGGGAAAACAGGCTGCATAAGGCCAGATTAGCAACCTAGGACCCTCCCGAAAACTGAAGGGAACTCGGGTCTCAGTCAAGCCTATTGTCGGGGCACGATGTGGGTGATTCCGCACAATGGCGAGGGGCGCAAAACTATCGAACTATTTAGATTAAATTGGCTGTGCAAATTTTCCTGCGCGAACCGGTCTCTTGGTTTGAGTGGCGAAAAGCGGGAGAATACGCTAACCGTCGCTCAGGCAATTACCTAGATTAAAGCGCAATTTCAAAGGGTTGAATGGCTGCGCCCCGACGATGTCCGGTCAGTGGAAGCGACCAAAGGGCGAAGTCGGCCCGATCCTGGCGCGGTGTTTGCGGGCGATTTCATTGCCGAACGGTGGGATGCGATTGCAGTTACGTGGGATGCGATTGTCGTTTCGTGGGAACGGATTGCAGTTATGGGGGATTGCTGAGCGCGTTGGTGAGATCGGCTTGATGTCTCACGAAATCCCGCCGGCTTTCAGTGTGCTTCCGCTTGCGTTTTGACGAAGCAAAATTGCGCCGGCGTGGGATGGGGTCGTTTTGGGTTTCGGGGGATGTATTTGAATCGCGAAAACGCCGTTTCAGAACCGCTTTGAAGGCACTGAAACGGCCGTCTTGAACTGCAACCAAGCGCCCGGTTCATGGGGTTCTGTTCTTGTCTCAGCATGGGCCGGAAATATTTTTTATGTTTTCCGCGTGAGGCGCGCTCCCGCAAATACTTCAATGCATGCGGGCGGTTGCGGGGGGCGGCTGCACGCTGATCTTCCCACGTTCGTGGGAAAATAGTCCTGCGTTCGCAGAGCCAAGGTTGCAGTGGCTGATTTTGTTCCGGTATTGTTCGGTCAGTTAAGCGTTTGAAGTCCCTTTAGAACCTGACCCGCCCTCGTGGCGCTGACATGGAGTGTGCAGATGCATCCGCCAAGCGATGACGCATGCCTTGAACAAACCTGCGCGATCGAAGAGACCGCGCCCTATGCCAACAATGCCAGAACCCATTCGAAGAAGCAGGTAAGGCAGATTGCCGACAGCATCAGGCGGTTTGGCTTCTGCAATCCCGTTTTGATCGCCGACGACAACACGATCATCGCCGGTCATGGCCGAGTGGAAGCTGCCAAGCTGATCGGGATGAAGGAAGTCCCGGTCCGGCGATTATCGCATCTGTCGAAGGACGAGGTGAGGGCCTACATCCTTGCGGACAACAAGCTCGCGGAAAATGCGGGCTGGGATCGGGACCTGCTTGCAATCGAGATGCAGGGCCTGATCGATCTCGACTTCGACATTGAGGGACTAGGCTTCTCGATGGTGGAGATAGATCTCACCATCGGCGACAAACAGCCGGCCGCTTCCGAACCGGATAATGCGCTGGATCGGGTCGAGCCCGTCGGGCAGGAACCGGCGGTGACGCGGGCAGGGGATCTTTGGCTGTTAGGTCCGCATCGCCTTCTGTGTGGAGACGCGCGGTCCAAGTTGGATGTTGCGCGTCTGTGTGGCGGGAAGCAGGCCACGCTCCTGTTCACCGACCCGCCCTATAACGTCCCGATTGATGGTCATGTCACAGGCCTGGGTCGTGTCAGGCATCGCGAGTTCGCGCTGGCCTCGGGTGAGATGGATGAAGCCTCGTTCACCACGTTCCTCACGGACAGCCTCGAAGCTGCAGCGTCTCAACTGACTGACGGTGCCATTGCCTATGTCTGCATGGACTGGCGCCACATGCGTGAGGTGCTGGCAGCCGGCCATGTTGTCTTCCCGGAGCTGAAGAACCTGTGCGTCTGGAACAAGACAAATGGGGGGATGGGCTCGTTCTACCGTTCCAAGCATGAACTGGTCTTTGTCTTCAAGAAGGGTACAGTTCCACACATCAACACTTTCGGCCTCGGTGACACCGGGCGTTACCGGACCAATGTCTGGGACTATCCGGGGATCAGTTCACTCGGAACCACCTGTGACGAAGAACTCGCCATGCATCCGACAGTCAAACCGGTAGCGCTGATTGCGGACGCCATCAAGGATTGCTCCCGGCGTGGGGATATCATCCTCGATGTCTTTGGAGGATCCGGCTCCACTCTGATTGCCGCAGACCAGTGCGGCCGTGTCGCCCGGTTGATCGAGATCGATCCGCTCTACTGCGATACCATCATCAGACGGTTCGAGCGACTGACCGGCGAGCCTGCTCGATTGGCAGAGACCGGCAGAACCTTCGCGAACGTGGTGGCGGATCGCCTAGGCGCTGATGAGGCCAGCAATCAGGATATGAGCGTTGCTAGTTCAATCTACTCAGCCGACCACAGCTCTGCATTCTCCGCCTCCGTCAGAGGAGATCGGTGATGGCGGTCAAGCGAAACAAGTCGCGCCAGGCGACGCCGAAAGTGACTCCGCCTGGCCTTACCCCGCTGCAGAAGATCCTGCTCGATGAGGCAGGCCGCAAGGTCACGATCACCAGCGAAGGCCGCCAGGAAGAAGTATCTGTCGAACAGGTCGTGACTCGTAGGCTTCTGCAGTCTGCCGCCAGCGGGTCGGTCCATGCGCTCAGCAATGCGGTCAACGAGATCATCCTGGCACAACGGATCATGCAGCAGGAGATCGAGGCCGATATCGAGTTCGCTCGCCGCGTGAAGGCACACCAACAGATGCTGCTCGACAAGGCCAGGAAAGAAGGTCTGGACCTCAACACCGTCCTGCCCCATCCCGATGACATCGAGATCATTTCAGGCGTTGGCTACAAGGTCCATGGTCCATGGGACGAGGCGGAGTTGAAGATCGTCCTTGGCAATTGTGCCAGACGAGATCTCCATATCCTTCAGGCAGCCCCTGAGGAACGGCTTCTTGGTCCTGAGGTAGACTTGGACACACAGAAGGACGGATATACAAACGGAGGTTCAGCTCTTCTGTTGGCTCAGTTCCTAAATCAGGGTCTGCCCGAGCGGTTTGCCAAATCGAACCTTCAGATCACATTGGATCTGTTCAAGCTCAGACGACTGACCAAGCGCGAATTGCTGAAGTCAGCCCGTGCCGCATGGGCGTCGTTTGGGCATCCAAAGCCACGCGGTTGGGTTACGCCGTCGTTCAACCAAACACGCGCTATGTTGGAAGTCGTCACCGACGGCTGCGCAGAGCTGTTGCAGGACGCATATGAAGGGAAGGTCAGAACCGACCGCGATATTGCAGACCGACTTCAAATCCTGTTGCGACAGTTGAGAGAATGAACCGCGAGCCGTGATCAGTCACGAACGGAGTGTCCGGTCAACTTCCATTGTCTCGTGGGAAAGGTGGCATAAGCCCGAGGCCCTAATGACCTCATGCACTTCCCCTCCCTATCTCATTCAGGACGCAATGACGACGCATTGCCACGCAAATGCTCCGTGTGTCGCGGCGCGCACTGGGCGCTCGCGCAGACAGAGCATAGGTGCCGTCATGACAAGCATACCCCCATTCTTCCGTGGCTACAGAATGGCCTTGCGCGATGTTCAGTGCGCCATCGAGCGTTACACCAAGGCACTGACACGTGACGAAGCTCCGATCCTGGCGCTCTTCATGGTGGCTGACTGCATCGCCACCGAACTATGGGAGCTCGGCGGCGGGAAAGGCGATGCCCGGAAGTTACTCAGCGACAGTGAATGGTGGTTTCGGGGGCATGTGCTCGATACCAAGGATCTCAAGTTCTCACTGAAACCTGTTATATTCGGGCGTGGTTACAAAGCCGGATTTGACCGGGCGCTTCAGCTCATGACCCATCATGCCTGGAAGATGAACGATCCCGTGGCGCGCACCGGTATTCTCGAACTCGCACTGCGGTTTGAGCGGATCCGGTTCGAGATCGCATCAGACGACGACGGCAAAATCCGGACGTTGAGGGCGAGGAAATTTTGTTTGCGAATGACGCAATTTGATATGTCGAAGATATTTACTACTTCAGTCTAAGGTTGAAATGGGCATCGTAGCAGCGTATCAGGAATGATTGTCTCTCAAGCCTGAGGGGACCGGTAGAATGTTGAAGCACTCCTGCCAAAGTTTCTAGTCTGCGATCAAAACCTCGACGCCACGCCGCTCGAACTCCTTTGCGTCAGCGTCGGAGATGCCGTCATCGGTGATGAAGGAGTGCACCAGTTCCAGCGCTCCGAGACGGGTAAAGGAGGTGCGGTTGATCTTGGTCGAGTCAGCGACGAGGTAGACATGGCTTGCCGCCTTGATCATGGCTTCTTTCAACTGGAGGTCAGCGAAGCTCGGATAGGTCAGGCCGGAATCGAGCCCCACACCGGCGGTCGCCAGGAACAGCTTTCCGGCAAAGATGCTGCGGAAATAATCCACCGACTTGTCACCGGAAAGCGACAGGGTCGGCGCCTTGAACTGGCCTCCCGGCATATGCACCGCAAACCCCGGAACGGTGCCGAGAACCACGGCAATATTGAGCGCATTGGTGATGACCGTGAGGTTCTTACGGCCGGTCAGCCGGGTGGCGATTTCGGTAGTTGTCGTCCCGGCATCCAGGATCAGGGTTTCACCGTCCGCGACCAGATTCGCGCCATAGGCGCCGATCTTGCGTTTCCGGTCCATGTTGACCTGATGGTGCAGGACAAACCCCTGCACCTGTCCGCGCATCGCATTGAGAAAGGCGCCGCCGTGTTCGCGGGTGATGTGCCCTTCCTTCTCCAGCCGTTCGAGATCCTGGCGGATGGTTGCCTCGGACACCTGGAAGGCTGACGACAGATCGCGGACACGGGCAGAGCCCTCCTCCTCGATCCATTCCAGGATACGGCGGCGGCGGGGTTCGGACAACAGGCCGGCCATGCTTCCGTTGCGCTCAGTATCCGGTTGGTCCTGCAAGCCGTCACTCCTTGATTACGGTCATCTTCCGCCACTGACCGTATGCGTATCTGCCTTAGTTTCAAATCCCTTCGAGAGCAACAACTCTGGCAGATTTCACTCTTTTCAAGACTATCGGTTGATTACCACCTCCTGGGCCAGCGCCACCCTCGCCTGCAGCCTGCTTTGGGCCTGATCGATAACCACGGCGGCGATGATCACAAGTCCCTTGATCACCATCTGCCAGAACGAGGACACACCCATCATCACAAGTCCGTCGGAAAGGATGCCTATGACGAAAGCGCCGACAATGGTTCCCGCAATCCGGCCACGCCCGCCGGACATCGATGTACCGCCGAGAACTGCTGCAGCAATCGCGTTGAGTTCGAAGAATTCACCGGTGGCCGGATGCGCAGCCCGCAGCTGCGATGCGATGATCAGACCGACCAGCGCCGCCATCAGGCCAGAGAACATGTAGACGAACATCTTGACCCGGTTGACCCGCACTCCAGACAGCGCAGCACCGCGCTCATTTCCACCGGTCGCATAGATCTGGCGTCCCAGCGGCGTCCGGCTGGCGATATAACCGGCCGCCAGCGAGACCGCGACCAGCATCCATATCATCACTGGAAGGCCGAGGAAGGTTCCAGTTCCGATCACGTAGAACGAGTCTGAGCCATATTCCGGATTGCCATTGAGATTGGGAAAGGTCTGACCGTCGGAGAACAGCAAAGCCGCGCCACGGGCCACATACAGCATTCCCAAGGTTGCGATGAATGGCGCCACATTCAGCCTGGTTATCAATATCCCGTTGATGCAGCCGACCAGCGCACCTGCCAGGCAGACGATGCCGACGATCTCCAGCGTGTTGAACTGCAGAGAGTAGCCAACGCCCAGATCAATCCCGTTGAGCACCAGATAGCCGGCAATCATGCTGGTCAGTCCGACGACGGAGCCTACAGAAAGGTCTATGCCGCCGGTGATGATCACGAAAGTCATGCCGATGGCAAGGAACGCGTTGATCGCGACATGCTTGGAAATGAGGATCGCGTTGGCAGCGCTGAGGAAATTCGGAGCCATCACCGAGAAGAATGCAAACACCAGCAGGAGCGCCACAAGGGTGCGCGCTTTCAGCAACAACAACAGCCAGTTTCGCCCCGATCCGGAATTCGCCGCAGCGCCGTCACTCATCACAATCATGATACCAAGTCCTTGTTTCTGCCTTTGGCGCTTGCCGGTGTTGCCGCTGCGATCACGTCCGCCGCCTCCGCCCCCCTGCCGAACTCGCCGCTGATGCGGCCATCGGCAAGGACGATGATCCGGTCGGACAGTGCCAGCACTTCCTCGAGATCGGAGGTGACGAAAATGATCCCGATCCCTTCCGCCGCCAGATTGCGCATCTTTTGGTAGATTTCCGCTTTCGCCCCGATATCGATGCCGCGCGAAGGCTCGTCCATCAGCAGCACCTTGGGCCCGGTCATCAATGCCTTGCCGATGACAACCTTTTGCTGATTGCCTCCAGAGAGCGACGAAATCGGATTTTCTGGGCTGGCAACCTTCACGGTCATCCGCTTGATGAATTCCGCAGCCTTGGCTGCCTCTTTGTGCAAGCTCAAGTGAAAACCCGAAGTGAACTGGGCGAGCGACGAGAGGGTCATGTTCTCCCGAACCGACATGATCTGGACCAGGCCGTCGCGCTTGCGGTCTTCGGGCACCAGGGCGATGCCGCGCGCAATGCGGCCGGCGACATGGGGTTCGCGCATCTCTTTGCCATCAACAAAGAAATGGCCCCGTGCCTCCGGATGTTGCGCCATGATGCACTCAAGAAACTCGGAGCGGCCGGCGCCCATGAGCCCGTAGAGCCCAAGGATTTCTCCGGCACGGACTGTCAGGGAGACATGATCGACCATGTAGCCACCGCCTATCTTGGGCAAGGCAATGTTCTCGGCCCGAAAAACCTCGCGGCCGAATTCATGGCCGAGCGACTGGGAGAAATCCTTGGATTTTTCGCCGATCATCGCCTGGACGATCCAGGGGATATCGACGCCTTGCATCGTCCTTGAGCCGGTGATTTCTCCGTCGCGGAGTACGGTAATGTAGTCGCCCACCCGGATCAGCTCCTCGAGCCGGTGAGAGATGTAAACGATGCCGACACCCTGCGCCTTGAGCTCACCGATGATGCGGAACAGCACCTCGACCTCTGCCGCCGAAAGCGCCGAGGTCGGCTCGTCAAGGATCAGGATCCTGGCATCCTGGGCCAGCGCCTTGGCGATCTCGACGATCTGCTGCTGGCCGATGCGCAAATGCCCCAGTGTGGTGTTGGGATCGATGTCCTGCTCAAGCCGCTGCAGCAGCACGCGGGTGCGCTCCTCGACCGACTCATGGTCGATATCGAAGCCGAAACGGACCGGCTCCCTCGCCATGAAGACGTTGTCGCAAACACTCATGTCGGGGAACAGGTTGAGTTCCTGGAATACGATACCGATGCCATTGGCCACGGCATCGTCCTTTGTACGAAAGACGACCGGGCGACCTTCAACGGTGATCTCGCCACCGGTCAGCGTCTCGACACCGGCGATAACCTTCATCAGGGTGGACTTTCCTGCACCGTTCTCGCCCACCAGTACATTGACCGCGCCCATGCGGATGTCGAAATCGACACCCTTGAGTGCAACGGTCCCCGGATAGACCTTGGTGGCCGCGCGAATGGTCAATCCGATCGGATGAGCCTCCTGCACCTCAGCCGCCGGATTCATGGCAGAACATCCACGCTGATCGGCGTGACAACAACCGCTTCGTCCGCGTTTTTCAGCGGCATGACCCCGGTGAAGGACATCGTGCGTCCGACCAGATCGCCTTCAGGCAATTGCACCATTGCAGAGACCTGGTCGTTGAGCGCGCGGCCGAGCTTGGCGAATTCAATCTGGTCGCGGAAATCATCGAAATTGTAGAATGGCGCGATGTCCCGCAATGCGTTGCCGCGAATGACCGGACCAAGCTGCACCGTTACGTCGGCGGAACCGTCGCCGTCGATATCCAGCCCCGCTACGCGGGCCCGCGTGTCGAGCTTGGCCGACACGATCCTGCCGGTGTCGGTCATGGCGAAGTTCCAGGCAGCGCCCTGGCCGGACCCACGGTTTCCATGGGCCTCGCCGGCCTCGTCGAGGCCCTGGACAAGCGCTGCACGGAAGGCCTGATAGCTCAGCGCCCGGTCGCGCACATAGGGCAGAAGCCGGGTTTCGAACGTATCGGCAACGCGCTGCTCGGTACGGACCTCGTCACCGCTCGCGCCCGCCGACACCGCCTGCTGGTCCTCGGGCACATTCTTGACCAGCTTGCAGCCCGACAGGCTGAAAACGGCCAAAACGCATAGGGTCACGATTGTTCCGCGGGGCAGGATTGTCTTGCTGATCATGATGCTCTCTGGCGTATCGATTTGAAATGCAGCACGAAGCCGGCCTTGCCGCTCCCTGCCATTTCGTACCCGTTCCATTGGCCGGCGTTCACATAGACGAGAACCGGAGCGCGGATGCACCGCGCCCCGGACGAACATGTTCAAGCTTACTCGGAAAGAGCAAACGTCTCGAGCTTGGCCGCGTTGTCGCCGTTGATCAGCACGCAATCCATGAGCTGCTTTTCATCGAGGCCGGTCGAGCCGGTCTTGATGTATGTGTCTGCCTGTTCGACAGCCAGCTGCGCCTGCTGATAGGCAGGCTGGAGCACGGTGGCCTTGATGCCACCGGCAAGGATCGAGTCGCGCACATCGTTGGAGCCGTCAAAGCCGACGACGATCACGTCGTTCTTGCCCGCGGCTTCGAGCGCAGCGCGCGCGCCCATCGCCATGGTGTCGTTGCCGGAGATCACGCCCTTGATGTTCGGATTGGCCTGGAGCATGGATTCCATCACTGTGTAGGCTTCGGTCTGCGACCAGTTTGCCGTCTGGCGTGCAACCATCTTCAGATCAGGATACTGGTCGACGACGTCGTGGTAGCCTTGGCTGCGAATGCCAGCATTTGTGTCGGATTCCTTACCGACAAGCTCGGCGTATTCGCCCTCCTCGCCCATCAGTTTGACGAATTCTTCGGCGCCGAGCTGGGCGCCCTGATAGTTGTTGGACACGATCTGCGAAACAGCAACGCCGGTGGCGGTGATTTCACGGTCGATCAGGAATGACGGAATGCCGGCATCCTTGGCTTTCTGGACAGCAGCCACGGACGCGTCCGCGCCGGCATTGTCGAGAATGATGGCCGCGACCCCGGCCGCGATGACCGTGTCGAACAGCTCAGACTGCTTGTTGGCGTCATCATCGTGCACCAGCACCATGGTGTCGTAGCCCAGTTCCTTAGCCTTGGCTTCGGCACCATCAGCCTCGGCCTTGAAGAACGGATTGTCATGGCTCGGGGTGATGATGGCGATGGTGGCGGCCGATGCGGCCATTCCGGTGGTGGCTGAGAAAACTCCCAAAGCCATGGCAGTGATAAGCAGACGTCTCTTGATATGCATAATGTAACCTCCCTTGAAAATCACACCCCCTCCGGGCGCAATTTCTAGGCGGGAATTCGGCATTAATTTTTGGTTTTTGTCAATATTTATTTCGTTTGCTGCGTTTTCGGCGCCTAAAACGAGATCATTCGAAAACCAAAGATAAGAATCTTATCGACTATTTCTGAGCTTTTTCAAAAGATTACGCACATATCCAGCCACCACCAGCGTGAAGCTGTGCACTGAGAGAATTTACCGGCAAGATCGTCGCTTGCTTCAAAACGCACTATTCGCTAACATTCGCAAATATACGAAAGTCGACGGTCTTCTGCACCGGCAGCTTTCGCGCCGGCATGATGGTATCGGGAGGACCAGATGATACGGACTGTAAACCGCAAAATTTCGCTTGGCGTCGTGATCGGAAGCCGGGCCTTCTTCAGTCCGGCTCCCTGTATTGATGCACGCACGCAGGTGCTGGCGCAACTGGAAAAGCTGGGCATTGATGCGGTTATCTTGCCGATTGATGCGACCGATAACGGTGCCGTGCAATCAATCCCGGACGCCAAGCTTTATGCCGAACACTTCAAGAAGCATCGGGACAATATCGATGGCCTGGTGATCTGCCTGCCCAATTTCGGCGACGAGATTGCGATCGCGGAACTGATCAACCGCACCAAGCTGAATGTACCGATCCTGCTGCAGGCCTCCAATGACGAACTCGACAAGGTGGACGTGCATTCGCGCCGGGATGCCTTTTGCGGCAAGCTCTCGGTCGCCAACAATTTCTGGCAATATGGCGTTGCGTTCACAGAAACGACCAACCACACCTGCGATATCGACGGTGATGAGTTCCTTGGCGACCTTGACCGCTTCTCCCGCGTTTGCCGTACGGTCTATGGCCTGAGGAACGCGCGCGTCGGTGCCATTGGGGCGCGGACCTCTCCGTTCCAGACCATGCGGTTTTCGGAAAAGCTGCTGCAGCAATCCGGGATCACCGTGGTGACGGCCGACCTTTCCGAACTCATTGGTGCCGCGGAAGCCATCAAGGACAGCGATAATGATCTGGTGGCCGGCCTTGACCGCATTCGCAATTACGGCCGCATTCCCAAACATATCCGCGAAGAGCAGGTGCTCAAGCAGGCGAAATGGACGCTGGCGGTCAATCGCTGGATCAACGAGAACGAATGCGATGCCTCGGCAATCCAGTGCTGGCGCTCGCTGCAGGACAATTTCGGCTGCGCAACCTGCCTGACAATGTCGATGATGGGCGAGGATCTGGCCCCCTCGGCCTGCGAAGTCGATGTCATGGGGGCGGTATCGATGTATGCGCTGACGCTGGCGTCGAGCGCACCAGCGGCGATCCTCGACTGGAACAACAATTACGCCGATCATGTCGACAAATGCGTCTGCACCCATTGCGGCAACTTCCCCAAGACCTTCCTGGGCACGACGCCGGAAATCGGCGAGCTCGATGTGCTGGGTGAAGTCATCGGCCGGGAGAAATGCTTCGGCGCCGTCAAGGGCAAGGTTCAGGCCGGTGACATGACCTATTTCCGGCTCTCCTCGGACGACCGCAACGGCATGCTCAAGGCCTATCTCGGCGAAGGCGAATTTACCGACGACCCGTTCGGCATGGACGGCGGCATTGCGGTGACCCGCGTCAAGCGGCTGCGCGAGCTGATGCGGTTCGTCAGCCAGAACGGTTTCGAGCACCACGTGGCGATGGTGCGCGGTCACTATGCCGATGTCGTCAACGAAGCCATCACCCGCTATCTCGGCTGGCCCACCTATCACCACAACGGCACGCCCGAGCCTGAACTTTTTTTCCCGAACCGCAAGTGAGACAGGCGTATGACCCACGCACTGAAAACCGATAATTCCGAGGTCCTGATCCGTGACAAGGCGCTGTGGATGCGGCAGCAGGCCATGAAGATGGTCTACGCCAAGCAGCTTGGTCACCTGGGCGGAGATTTCTCAGCCATCGACGTACTGGCGACGCTGTATTTCGGCGTGCTGCGCTTTGATCCGGCACGTCCGGACTGGGCCGAGCGCGACCGGTTCGTTATGTCCAAGGGCCATGCGACCGGCGCGCTTTACACAGCACTGTGCGCAGCAGGCTATTTCCCGCAGGACTGGCTCGACACCTATATGGGACACCATTCAAAGCTGAACGGGCATCCGAACCGGCAGTATCTGCCGGGTGTCGAAACCAATACCGGACCGCTCGGCCACGGTTTTCCCGTCGCGCTCGGCATCGCCATTGCCGGACAGATCAGTGGAGCGGAGTACCGCACCTATGTGCTCACCGGAGACGGTGAACAGCAGGAAGGCTCAAACTGGGAAGCGGCAATGACTGCAGGCAACCGCAAGGTGAAAAACCTGACGCTGATCATCGACCGCAACCGCCTGCAACAAGGCGCCCGGACCGAAGAAACCAACGGACTCGATCCGCTTGACGACAAATACCGTGCTTTTGGTTGGCATGTCGTCGAGATTGACGGCCATGACTATGGCCAGTTGCTCGGCACGCTCGGCGCGCCGGTAGGCATCCGTGACAAGCCGCTTTGCGTGATTGCAAACACGGTAAAGGGCAAGGGCGTATCTTTCATGGAAGGTCAGGCGAAATGGCACCATGGAGTGCCGAACGCGGAACAATTCGCGCAAGCAATGAAGGAACTGGTCTGATGGCCGTCACTGCTGCAACCACCGCCCCGGGTATCGATTGCCGGAAGGCATGGGCTGAGACACTGGAATCACTTGCTGCTGCTGATGAACGCATTGTCGTCGTCGTCAATGACTCGGTCGGCTCGTCCAATCTCGGCGGATTCCAGGCCAAATTCCCCGCACGCACCATCAATGTCGGCATTGCCGAGCAGAACATGGTGGGGGTCGCGGCAGGCCTCGCAAATGGCGGCAGGATACCGTTCGTCTCCGCGGCCTCCTGTTTCCTGACCGCGCGGTCGCTTGAGCAGATCAAGGCGGACGTCGCCTATGCCGGATTCAACGTCAAGCTGGTGGGCCAGTCATCGGGCATCGCCTATGGTGAACTCGGCGCCACCCACCACTCGATCGAGGATTTCGCCTGGCTCAGGGCGCTTGGCCCGATCACCGTGATCGCACCGTGCGACGCCTGGGAAACAGCCGAAGCGGTGAAATGGGCGGCGGCCCACGAGGGCCCGGTCTATCTGAGGCTTTCGCGGATGAAGGTGCCGACCCTCGACTTGCCGGACCGCAGCTTCACGCCAGGCAAGGCGGAACTGCAGAGAAAGGGGAGCGATGTGAGCATCATCGCCAACGGCACCACGGTTCATCTGGCCATCGAAGCGGCGGAAACCCTGGCCGCGGAAGGCGTTTCAGCCCGCGTTCTCAACATGCACACGATCACCCCGCTCGATACCGACGCAGTGATCTCGGCGGCGAGGGAAACCGGAGCAATCGTCACTGTCGAAGAAGCGCTCGATCGCGGCGGCCTCGGCGGCGCCGTCGCGGAATGCACCTCCGCAACCCATCCGGTGCCCGTGCAACGGGTCGGCTTTCCCGGATTCATGCCGACCGGCTCCATTGCAAGCCTGTTCGAGGAATTCGGCCTGAGCCGCGAAGGCATTGCGGGTGCTGCCCGCATTGCGATCCGCCGCAAGGGAGCCTGATCGATGCTTGTTCTGGCGATCGACCAGGGAACGACGAACACCAAGGCACTGATGGTCGACGAGACCAGCCATATCCATGCCCATGCCTCTTCACCGTCAACCACGGACTATCCTCATCCCGGCTGGGCAGAACAGTCAGCCATTGCCATATGGGACAATACCCGATCGGTGATCGATGCCGCCGCGGCGCAGATGAAGGGCCGCGGGATCGACGCCATTGCCATCTCCAACCAGCGCGAAACTATCGTGGCGTGGGACGCGGAAACCGGCAAACCGGTCAGCCCGGCAATCCTGTGGCAATGCAGCCGAACCGCGCCCGAATGCGCGGCGCTGATTGCGGCTGGACACAATGAAACCGTTGAAGCGGCAACGGGGCTCGGGATCAACCCGATGTTTCCCGCTTCGAAACTGGCATGGATCCTGAAGCATCGCCCGGAAGCACTGCGCCTGCTCGACCAGGGCCGTCTGCGAACCGGCACTGTTGACAGCTGGCTGTTGTGGAACCTGACGTCCGGAGCGACGTTTGCGACCGACCATTCCAACGCTTCGCGGACGCAATTGTTCGATACCGAACTACTGCAGTGGAGCGGCGAACTTTCGGAGATCTTTGGAACGCCCACCGCCTGCCTGCCCACTCCGCGGCCTTCGGACAGCCGCTTCGGTGAGACCGCTGCAGGAGCAACCAGCCTTCCCCCCGGTATTCCCATCATGGCCATGATGGGAGACAGCCATGCGGCGCTCTATGGCCAAGGCGTTCACAAGCCCGGCACAGTCAAGGCGACCTTCGGCACCGGTTCGTCGCTGATGACGCTGACCGCGCAGCGCGTCACGTCCAGCCACGGCCTGTCTGGCACCATCGCTTGGACAGACAAGTCAGGCACGGCCTATGCGCTTGAGGGCAACATACTGGTCTCGGCGCAGGCGGCCGCTTTCATTGCGGAACTTCTCGGGGCCGGCGATGCGGGCAAGCTTTCCGCGCTGGCGCAAACCGTGGAGACGGCAGGCGGGGTCACCTTCGTGCCTGCGTTGTCCGGGCTTGGTGCGCCGTACTGGAACGATCATGCCACAGGCACGGTTGCCGGCATGACCCATGGCACCAAGCCGGCCCATGTCGCCCGGGCCACCTTCGAAGCCATTGCCATGCAGATCAGCGACGTGTTCGAGGCGATGCAGTCCGATATCGGCGAACGGCTTGCTGGGCTCAGGACCGATGGCGGCGCTTCGTCCAATGCGTTCCTGATGCAGCTGCAATCCGACCTACTGCAGCGTCCGGTGGAAAGCGCGGTGGTGGAAGAAGTCAGCGCATTGGGGGTGGCGGCGATGGCTTTCCGGGCGCTCGGGCAGGAGTGGTTACCCGACACTCGCAGCAAACGCTATGAGCCGTGGATTAGACCTGAAGCTGCAAATGCTATTCGTGCGAAATGGAAAGAGGCCGTTCGACGCGCTTGCAGTTAGCCAATCTAGTTGGCACTGGTCCGAGACGAATCCTGCGACAACCGAAACACGACAGACCGGTATGTATTGCGCTCTTCACGGCATGGACCTGTCGCGGTTTTATTCCGCTCCTTTGATAGCAATAATTGCAACAAAGGAGAAGATCCATGGGACGAACACGGACGGATGAATTTCGCCAAGACGCGGTTCGCATTGCGTTGACCAGCGGGCTGACACGCAAGCAGGTGGCCTCTGATCTGGGTATCGGGATGTCGACGCTTAACAAATGGATCACCGCGCATCGCGACACTGATGTCGTGTCGAAGGAGGTCCTAAGCCTCTCCCAAGAGAATGACCGGCTTCGACGCGAGAACCGAATTCTCAAGGAGGAGAGGGAGATCCTAAAAAAAGCAACGCAGTTCTTCGCGGGCCAAAAGCCGTTAGGTTTAGGTTCATTGAGGAACACAGCGCTAGCTTCACAGCCAAGCGGCTGTGTGATGTCATGGACGTCAGCCCACGTGGTTTGCGGGCATTCCGCAGCCGCCCTGCCAGCCGCAGGCAGCGATCTGATATGGTCACGTTTGCGCACATCAAGGAACAGTCCCGCCTCAGCCTGGGTAGTTATGGTCGGCCAAGGATGACCGAAGAGCTGAAGGAGATCGGCTTGGATGTCGTTCACCGACGGGTCGGTAGGTTGATGCGGGAGAACGGGATATCTGTTGTCCGGACCCGCAAACACAAGGTGACGACGGACAGCGATCACAAGTTCAACATTGCTCCAAACCTGCTGGATCGTGACTTCACCGCGGACGGGCCAAACCAGAAATGGGTAGGTGACATCAGCTATGTCTGGACACGTGAAGGCTGGCTCTATCTGGCTGTCATCTTGGACCTGCATTCCCGGCGTGTGATCGGCTGGGCTGTCAGCAATCGCATGAAGCGGGATCTTGCGATCAGGGCGCTGAAAATGGCCATTGCACTCCGCGCACCGCCCGAGGGCTGCATTCACCATACCGACAGGGGAAGCCAATACTGTTCTCACGATTATCAGAAGCTACTGCGCCAGAACGGCTTCAGTGTCTCGATGAGCGGCAAGGGCAATTGCTACGATAATGCCGCCGTTGAAACGTTCTTCAAGACAATCAAAGCCGAGCTGATCTGGCGACGGTCGTGGGAGACGCGCAGGCAGGCGGAGATGGCAATCTTCGAATACATCAATGGCTTCTAATCCGCGTCGACGACACTCAA
>Ga0209344_10002752_pt1 | contig 18781 bp, 18 predicted proteins | sample Cruoilmetagenom6_FD_187293 | JGI IMG/M metagenome (GOLD analysis project Ga0209344, IMG submission 187293) | Oil polluted marine microbial communities from Coal Oil Point, Santa Barbara, California, USA - Santa Barbara Oil Seep Sample 6 (SPAdes)... | ecosystem: Environmental > Aquatic > Marine... | reverse complement strand
CATATCGGTCATTCGACGATCCAGATCGAACAGGGCGACGGCGGCGGGCATTGCGAGGATTGCTGATCACAGGGTGTAAAGGATAACCGCAATGCAAACTTGTCTGCTCGGCTTGGCTTGGGATGCGAGCTCCTCCCATTCGCGTGGGCCTGCGCTGGCGCCGGCGATCATCAACGCCTTGCTCCAAAGTACGGCATCCAGCCCCTACAGCCTGTCCGGTGTTTCGATTGAGGATTGTCTGGCTGATCGACGATTTCCGGCCCTGCCTGACGATGCGGAAAAGGCGCGGGCCGTGATCGGGGAGGCGGTGGCGCAGATTCTCGCGGCGGATATGCGCCCGCTGTCACTTGGCGGCGATCATTCTGTCACCTATCCGATATTGCGGGCGATGGCTGATCGGCACGGGCCGCTGAACATTCTTCATGTAGATGCCCATCCGGACCTTTATGACTCACTCGACGGCGATCGGTTTTCCCATGCCTGCCCGTTTCGCAGGGCAGTGGAGGATGGTTGCGTTAACCGGCTGGTCCAGGTCGGCATTCGTAGCGCTACACCGGAGCAACGCGATTTTGCCGAAGAACATGGTATCGTGATGCTGACGGCGGATGAATGGGACCGGATTCCCTATGCGGAGCTTGCCGACCCGCTCTATGTCAGCATCGATCTCGACGGCATCGATCCGGCGTTTGCGCCCGGTGTTTCCCATCCCGAGCCCGGCGGTCTCTCATCGCGAGAAGTGATAAGCCTGGTTGGAAAAATCACCGTTGCTCCTGTTGGAGCCGACATTGTCGAGCTGAATCCTGAACGCGACATTGGCATGCTGACGGCCAATCTGGCCGGTCGGCTGGTCAAGGAGCTTGCCGCCAAAATGAGCGAATAAGCCGCGTCGAAACGCAAGCCAGTCTTAGCCTAACGCCGCCTGCTTTTCTTCGGCGATCCGATCAAGTTCGGCCCGGCTTTTCTTTTCCGAAGCCGATTTCAACTGTCCGCAGGCAGCCATGATATCGCGGCCCCGCGGCGTGCGGATCGGCGCGCTGATGCCTTCGCTAAAAATGATGTCGGAGAAGCGGGCGATCCGATCAAGGTCTGAACATTCATAATCTGTGCCCGGCCACGGGTTGAACGGAATTAGGTTCACCTTGGCCGGAAGATCATACTGCTTGATCAGGCGTACCAGTTCATACGCATCTTCGTCGCTGTCATTCTTGTCTTTTAGCATCACATATTCGAACGTGATGCGCCGAGCATTATTGGCTCCGGGATAATCGGCGCAGGCCTGAAGTACTTCCTCGATCCCGTACTTCCGGTTGAGCGGAACGATTTCGTCGCGCACTTCCTTGGTTACAGCATGGAGCGATACAGCGAGATTGACGCTGATTTCTTTGCCAGCCCGTTCGATCATTGGGACGACGCCTGAGGTTGAAAGCGTGATTCGGCGGCGCGACAGGGAAAGACCCTCGGCATCCATCACGACTTTCATCGCATCGCGGACATTATCGAAATTATAGAGTGGTTCGCCCATTCCCATCAGCACGATATTGGTAAGCATCCGGCCGTGCGGATCATAGTTGCTACTCTCGCCCGGTCCCGGCCATTCCTCAAGCGTATCGCGCGCCAGCATGACCTGGCCTACAATCTCGCCGGGCGTCAGGTTCCGGACCAGTTTCATCGTTCCGGTATGGCAAAAGCGGCAATTGAGCGTGCAGCCGATCTGGCTTGAGATGCACAGCGTTCCTCGATCAGCATCGGGGATGAAGACCATCTCATAATCTTGCGCGTCCGCCGTGCGCAACAACCATTTGCGGGTGCCGTCCTCAGACACCAGATGCTCCACGATTTCGGGGCGCCCGATAACGAAATGCTCGTCGAACCAGGGCTGTTGCGTTTTGGTGATATCGCTCATCGTGGTGAATGTTGTTCTACCGCGATGATAAATCTGATGCCAAACCTGTTTAGCGCGAAGCTTGGCCTGTTTGGGGGCAAGCCCAGCGGCTTCGAAAATCGCGCGAATTTCGGCGCGCGGCAGGCCCATTATATCGATACGCCCATCTTCACGCGGCGCGATCTCGCGGGGCACGGGTACAGGATCGACCATTCCGGGACGGTCCATTGGGGCGGAAGATGCGCTCATGCCGGGCATGTAGGGGTAATGCGGTGATTATGCGAGTCGTGTGTTTTGAGAGAATTTTATTGTCAGACCCTATCCCGCGCACCCTATCGCGGCGGCATCGATTGCACTGGCCGCCCCGCGCAAGCTGTAATTGTCGACAAACCGTCCTGTCCGGCTGGACCGCGCTTCGATTCGCATCGATGTGCCGCTTCGCATGGCGGCCACGATGGCGGCATCGTCGCGGCTGTTCGTGGCCCAGGCGTCAGGGCCGCTACCGACCAGCTCGAAACGTTGAGATCCCATGGTTAATACCGGCCGGCCATCATCCTGCATCTCACGGCGCAGCCGGAAATGGACCTGACCACGCCGATCTCGTTCCGGCCAGTTTCCGACCGAGGCAAAGGGCTCCCAATTGCCCCTACGCTGGCGGTCTGGCCGGGCGATGGCGTAGCAGCGCGGGGCATCAGGGTCGCGGAAGGCGCCCCAATTTCCAAAAACGCCAAGCGAGTCCCGGGCATCGGCGATTGCCGGCATGCAAAGCGCGATAAGCAGGGTAAGGCCGGCAAATGCTCTCATACGCGCTCCCCGCCAACTCCCTCAACGACAAGCGTTTCGGTTCCATTTTCGATCATTACGACGGAGCCTTGCGGCAATCCGGGCGCAACCGGCGCATCATATCCCGGCAGCGGCTCCAGCCCGAGCAACACGCCGCGCAAAACGCGGCTGGATATGCCGTGCATAATCACCAGCTTGTCGCCAGCCGTTTTGCCATCCTCTTCGAACCAATGGGTTACGCGTTCGGCGATCTCGGCATAATTCTCGCCATCCGGCGCGGGTTTTAGGAGCCTGTGCTCTGGATCCACAATCGGCCCATGCTCGGCGACCACATCGGCATAGTACCGGCCGCCCCACTGACCCGTGCCGATTTCAACCAACCGGTCATCATGATGGGCATCGTGCCAATCGAGGCCGAGATGACCGGCGATGATCGCCAATGTTTGTAACGCGCGCCCGGCGCTTGAAGACCATAATGCGAGATCGGGCTGCGAGCCCAGCTGATGGCGCAGGACTGCGCCCATCTCGTCCACTTGCGCGAATCCGGCACGGGTCAGTGGGGTGTGGGCGTGATCGCCCTGCAATCGCGCTGCGGCGTTGAAAACGGTTTCGCCATGGCGAGCGATAAATAGACGGCCGGGCTTGTTCATCGCATGGCTGATCGCCAATTCGCCGCCCGAAAGCAACTGCGGATAGGCTTTTGCCGCCCAATTTGCCGCTATCCACAGGAAAGTGCCGAAAATCGGGGTTGAGGTCTTGCGTTTTGCCCCGTTTTCCTTGCCATGTAGAGGTTGAGAGGGCAGTACCCTTTTCCCAAATTATGATGATGCCGTGTGCAGGGGAATACGATGAAAGCGACGATTGAACGGGCAGTGCTTTTGAAGAGCCTTGGCCATGTGCAATCCGTGGTTGAGCGCCGCAATACCATTCCGATTCTGTCCAACGTCCTGATCGAGGCCGTTGAAGGCGGCGGGATAAAATTGATGGCGACCGATCTGGATCTGCAGATTGTCGAAGCCGTCGATGCGCAGGTTGAGCAGGCTGGTGCCACCACCGTATCGGCCCACACCCTGTTTGATATCGTCCGCAAGCTTCCCGAAGGCAGTCAGGTTTCGCTTGAGGCTGCTGAAGGCAAGATGGCCGTTAATGCCGGCCGGGCACGCTTCAATCTTTCCACGCTGCCGCGTGATGATTTTCCGGTGATCGCCGAGGGCGATCTGCCGACGACATTTGAAATTCCTGCAGCAACCCTGCGGGAGATTGTCGACAAGACGCGCTTTGCCATTTCGACCGAAGAAACCCGCTATTATCTGAACGGGATATTCTTCCACGTTACCGATGATGATCAGCCGGTGCTCAAGGCTGCCGCAACGGACGGCCACCGTCTGGCCCGCTTCACCTTGCCGCGCCCCGATGGCGCCGAGGGCATGCCCGACGTCATCATCCCTCGCAAATGCGTGGCCGAGCTGCGCAAGATGCTGGATGAGCTTGACGGAACTGTTGAGATTGCCCTGTCGGACAGCAAGGTTCGCTTCGGGCTCGGCACGGCAGTGATGACGTCGAAACTGATCGACGGAACCTTCCCCGATTATAACCGCGTGATCCCGACCGGGAATGACAAGCTTCTCAATATCGATCCGCGCAGCTTCGAAGAGGGTGTGGACCGCGTCGCGACCATCGCAACCGAAAAAACGCGCGCTGTGAAGATGGCGCTCGATACGGATAAGATCACCCTGTCGGTGACATCACCTGAAAACGGCACGGCTTCGGAAGAAGTCGCTGGCCAATATGGCTCGGACGGGTTCGAGATCGGCTTCAACGCCCGCTATCTCCTCGATATTTTGGGGCAGGTGCAGGGCGACGCGATCGAGGTGCATCTGGCCGATGCTGCTGCACCGACCTTGATCCGTGAGAATGACACGGCCAGCGCGCTCTACGTTCTGATGCCGATGCGAGTCTGAGCCCTTTAGCGCGATGCTCCTATAGAGGCGGAAGATGACACTCCGGCGCCTCTCTCTGACTGATTTTCGTTCCTATGAAACGGCTCTGATTGAGCCGGGTTCAGGCTTTGTCGTGCTTACCGGTGAGAACGGCGCGGGGAAGAGCAATATTCTTGAAGCAGTTTCGCTATTGACGCCGGGGCGCGGGCTCAGACGCGCGCGGCTGTCCGAAATGGCACGGCAAGGCGGCCCGGGAGGCTTTTCGGTTGCCGCCATACTCGAAACTCCCGGTGGCGATGTCGATCTGGGCACGGGAACCCTGCCGAGCGCGGTTGAACGCCGACAGGTTCGGATCAACGGGGCAGCCGCCTCTGCAACGGCGCTCACAGAATGGCTTTCTATCCTCTGGTTGACCCCGGCGATGGACCGATTGTTCGCCGATGCGCCGAGTGGTCGCCGGGCATTTCTGGATCGGCTGGTATTGGCTCTCGAGCCGGGCCATGCCCATCATGCTTCCCGCTATGAAGCCGCGATGCGGGCGCGCAATCGATTGCTGGTGGATGAGGCCCCTCTCGACACGGAATGGTGCACAGCGCTCGAAGCGCAGATGGCAGAGCATGGCAGCGCGCTAGCCGATGCTCGTGACCGGACGATAGCGGCGCTCAACGCGCAGCTGGTGGATCAGCCGGACGGGCCTTTCGCAAAGGCGCATCTGGCGCTTGAGGGCTGGCAGCTCAATGGCGATTTTGGCGCGGCGCTTGCGCAGGGGCGTGACCGTGATCGGTCCGCCGGACGCTCGCTTACCGGGCCGCACCGCAGCGATCTCGCTGTTACCCATCTCGGCAAGGCACAGGCTGCCGATCGCTGCTCTACGGGCGAGCAGAAGGCTTTGCTGCTAGCCATGGTTCTTGCCCATGCAGATCTGGTCGCTAAGCGCTCGGGCCGGCGGCCGCTTATCCTGCTTGATGAAGTAGCCGCGCATCTGGATCCCATCCGGCGAGCCGCCTTATTCGAACGGCTTGCCATCGGCGGAGGTCAGGTCTGGATGACGGGCACGGAACCGGGGTTATTCGAAGCAGTGCCAAATATTGCTACTAGACTTGACATTAATACGACAGTTGTCGGAAGCTTCGTCACGAAAGTTTGATGGCGGTGTTTCGCCACTTGATCGTGGAGTTTGAAATGCGCCCTTCTGCTTTGTTGTTCTTGCTGGTTTCGATTCTGGTCTCGGCGCCAGTCGGCGCGCAGAGTATTTCGGTTGATATCGAGATCGTCCCGGCGGAACGATTACTGGCGATTGCCTGTTCGGGCGAGGAGATTGACGATTCCGAATTTGTCCAATCGCGCCTGCTACAAAGCCAAATTGCCCATCACCGCGAATTCGCGGAACGCTTCACGCTGGAAAATTACCTGATCGGTGTCCGCGCGATTGCACGGTGCGAGGTGCCCGACCCCGATCCATTCCGGTTTTCGGCGCTGGTCGAGCGCCGGGAGGATATGGAGGCGGCGATCACCTATCTGGTGCGGCGGCGCGAAGAGATTGGCGATAGTGCGGAGGCGCTGCTCACGCCTTATGTACCGCAAGACTTGGTCTTTGAGGGCAGTGCGGTGCTCGCCGCCGCCAGTTTTTCCTGTGGCGGCTTTGCCAGAGACGGGGCATTCTTTGTCGATATCCCGTGCTTGGCGGCCAATATGGCAGGCGAATATGAAGCACTTGTCCGGCTGATCACGCATGAAACCTATCATGCGATACAATTGCAGTTTGCCGTGCAGCCGATGGTTGAGTTTGAGGCTGTAACCAACCTTGAAGAGGCGCTGGACCACATGTTCGCGAATCTCATGCTGGAGGGTAGCGCCACACATGTTGCTGCCATGCAGGGCATTGAAGGCGACGGCCGGTACACAGATTTTGCCCGCTCGCTCGCGGTGCGCAATTTTAGGCACCTTGAATATAATTTCCAGCTTTTCGACTATATGACCGAGGCGCTGGTTCGCGATCCGGAGGGTGTGTCCACACGCTTCCCCGAAATTTACGGCCTCGCCTTTGACGGTTCTTTTGGCGAGCTTGGCTATTATTTGGGGCAGCAAATGGCCGCTGAGATCGAGCATAGTTTCGGCGCGCCAGCCATTCCCTGCCTGCTTGCCTTGCCCGGCGAAAATTACATTCTGGGTTATGCCCGCGCGTTGGCCGATGACGACAATCTCGATAGCTCAACCGCGCTCGACGTCTCGACATTGGAGGCCGCTGACTGGCTGGCCCAGAGGCGCTCCGAATCCGCTGATATTGGGGCGTGTCTGACCCGCGATTGAGGGATTTTGCGCGGCCTCTGCAATCCCCAGAGAAAAGCCCATTTCCCTTGGGTTTCGCGTCCGGAAGCGCTATATATGACCGATGACTGATACACCCGAAACGACCAACGAAAACACGCCCCTTCAGGGCGATTATGGCGCTGACTCGATCAAGGTCCTCAAAGGCCTTGATGCGGTCCGCAAGCGCCCCGGCATGTATATTGGCGATACCGATGATGGATCGGGGCTCCATCATATGGTGTTCGAGGTATCCGACAATGCGATCGACGAGGCACTGGCCGGCCATTGTGATAGGATCCTGATCCAGCTCAACGCCGATGGATCGGTGACGGTCGAGGATAATGGCCGCGGTATTCCGGTGGGCATTCACAGCGAAGAAGGCGTGTCGGCGGCTGAAGTCATCATGACCCAGCTCCATGCTGGCGGTAAGTTCGAGAACGCGTCTGATGACAATGCGTATAAGGTTTCTGGCGGCCTTCACGGGGTCGGCGTTAGCGTCGTCAACGCGCTGTCGGATTGGCTTGAGTTGCGCGTTTGGCGCGATGGCAAGGAGCATTTTGTGCGCTTCGAGGCGGGCGTTGCTGCGGCGCCGCTCATCGAGGTTGGCGATGTCGAGATAATCGACGGCGCGCCGCGCAAGGGCACGCAGGTGACATTCATGCCCTCGGTTTCCACCTTCAAGATCACCGAATTCGATTTCGAAAAGCTTGAGCATCGCTATCGAGAGCTGGCGTTCCTCAATTCCGGTGTCCGGCTGTTTATCGCCGATGCGCGCCATGCCGATCGCAAGGAAGTCGAGCTTTACTATGAAGGCGGGACCTCTGCCTTTGTGCAATATCTGGATCGCCTTAAAGCGGCGCTGATTGGAGAGCCGATCGCGATTACGGGGGACCGGGACGATATCAGCATCGATGTCGCTCTCGAATGGAATGACAGCTATCACGAAAATGTCCTGTGCTTCACGAACAACATTCCGCAACGCGACGGCGGCACGCATCTCGCGGCCTTCCGTTCGGCGCTGACCCGCACGCTTAACAATTATGCGGAAAGCTCCGGCGCGTTGAAAAAGGAAAAGGTGAAGCTGACCGGCGATGATATGCGCGAAGGCCTGACGGCCATCGTTTCGGTGAAACTCCCCGATCCCAAGTTCAGCTCACAGACCAAGGACAAGCTTGTGTCTTCGGAGGTTCGCCAGCCGCTCGAAAGCCTGATCGCCGACAAGCTCGCCGAATGGCTTCAAGAAAACCCAGCCTATGCAGTCGCTGTGATCCAGAAAGTCATTGACGCTGCTGCTGCCCGCGAAGCCGCGAAAAAGGCTCGCGAGCTCACCCGTCGTAAGGGCGCGATGGATATCGCCTCGCTGCCCGGCAAGCTTGCCGATTGCCAGGAACGTGATCCGGCCAAGTCTGAGCTATTTCTGGTGGAAGGCGACTCCGCTGGCGGCTCGGCCAAACAGGGACGGGATCGTCACAATCAGGCGATCCTCCCGCTCAAGGGCAAGATCCTCAATGTCGAGCGCGCGCGCTTTGACCGGATGCTCTCATCCAAGGAAGTCGGCACGTTGATTCAGGCAATGGGCACCGGTATCGGGCGGGACGATTTCAACATCGAGAAGCTGCGCTATCACAAGATCGTCATCATGACGGACGCCGATGTCGATGGCGCGCATATCCGCACATTGCTGCTCACCTTCTTCTATCGGCAAATGCCGGAGATTATCGAGCGCGGGCATCTCTTCATCGCCCAGCCGCCGCTCTACAAAGTCTCTAAGGGCCGTAGCGAGGTGTACGTCAAAGACGATGCAGCGCTAGACGCCTATCTGATTGATGCTGGCCTGGGCGCGATGATGCTGGAAACCGGCGAAGGCGCAACGCGCAGCGGCGAAGATCTACGCGTTTTGATCGATCACGCGCGGCGGATGCGCGCGCTCATGAACTATGTGCCCAAACGCTATGATCCGGCGATTGTCGAGGCTTTTGCGCTGATGGGCGCTCTTGACGAAGCGCTGACATCTGAACAGCGCGCGGCGGCGGTCGATCTGGTGGGGCAATGGCTCAATAGCCATGATCCCGAGGCCAAATGGATCGGTCAGGTAAATCCAGACGGCGGTTTCGAACTGCACCGGCGCTGGCGCGGGGTCACCGATGTCCACATGATCGACGCGGCCTTTGTGCGCTCTGCCGAAGCCCGCAAGCTGCAACAGGTCGCCGCCGAACAGGCGGAAAATTACGCGCTCGTGTCACAGCTTGTCAGCATGAAGGCAGCCGAAACCGCTGCCGATGAGGACGGCGAAGACGATGCCCCAATCAAGGGCGCAACGCCGATCACGCGGCCGTCAGAACTCCTCGCCGCGATTCTCGCCGCCGCCCGTAAAGGCCTTTCGATTCAGCGCTATAAAGGATTGGGCGAAATGAATGCAGACCAGCTCTGGGAAACCACCCTCGATCCCGACAATCGATCCTTGCTCCAGGTCGAAGTCGGCCAGGCTGACCTCGCCGACGAGATCTTTACGCAGCTGATGGGCGACGTTGTCGAGCCGCGGCGAGAGTTCATTCAGGATAATGCGCTGAACGTCGCCAATTTGGATGTTTAGGTGCAAACCACTTCCCACTCTCAATTGCGCTTGTTGCGCGATATGCTTGAAAAATAATTTGGAGTATTGAAGAGGTACTCTTGATTCAGCTCCGATATGGAGTGCTAAAACTTGACATAATACCGGAATTTGACTCTACGACTGCAAGGGAGACGACATGACTTATGATCCGGTGAAGCCAATTGAGTGGGCCAAATCATCAATTTACGATATTGCTGAGAAAGTACGAAAAAAGGTCTGGAAAAATCAATCGATCGAACTTGAAGCGGTAGTGCGTCAGATGCGAGGTAGTATCGTTTTTCAGAATCTATTTGAAGCCTCGTCTACAGACGAAGGATCAATTTTGATTGAAGAAGACGGTACATTTCGAATTTACGTGCCCGACTATGTTTCAAAAGAGCGTAACAGATTTACAATGGCCCATGAACTTGGCCATTATGTGCTGCATTTCCTAATGCAAGACAGAATTGGTGAGCGAGTGTCTGCTGCCAGATCTTCTACCTCTGATCAGGACCGGGCCGAATGGGAAGCAAATTGGTTTGCAGCTGGATTCTTGATGCCTCCAACTGAATTTGGAAATAAATTCATTGAACTTGACCGAGATGTTGTCGCGACCGCGCGACATTTTGGTGTGTCGGCGCAAGCCGCTAAGATTCAGGCAAGCTACTGTGGTCACGAAGTTTGATCTAAATGATGAGGCGTTTTTTATATAGCCTCGCATTAGAGTATTTTTATCTGTCGATCTAATCGGATCCACCCAATATAAGATCAACAATCAACAGATTGTTGTCGGAAACGGCCAACCTCATGCTTGGCCATCTGTATCCATGCTATTCTATACTGGTTTCCAAAAAACGTTTACTGAAAATTGGCAAGAATTGCTTAGCAGATTTAATGCTCAGAATGCCGGTTTCCAGTGTGGCCCGCCCCCGAAACTTTGGAAAGCACTCGGAGATGAGCTGATTTTTTGGAAAGAATGTCACAACGAGAATGACATATTCGCGTTGGTGCAGGTGTGGCGAAAGACAATTGAGGATTTTAAACAAATTTGGCCGCACACCGAACTCAAGTTCAAATCTGGAATGTGGTTGGTTGGATCACCAATAACAAATTGGGAAGTTGCGTTCCTGAGAGACGTCCAAAATGACGAGGATATGGCGCTGAGCAATGATCCCTTGGCCTACAACTTTCACATTCTGAAACAATACTATGATGTGGATGAAGACAGAAAGATCAATATAGATTTCATTGGTCCATCTATGGATTGCGGATTTCGTCTGTTGTCGCTTTGCGATGAAAGGCGGCAAGTTATCTCAGCTGATTTGGCCTGGGCACTGCTTTCTGCTCGAGGTTGGTGGCAAACCGTGAGCTTCAAAAATTTTTATCCAATAATGAATATCTATTTCGACGGAACCAAAAATCTCAAAGGGATATCCAGATACGGAATAGACTACCCATTAATGTGGCTTGATGCATTCCAAAAGGGAGAGCAAGCCGATCATGCCAAATACGCAAAAGCTATCGATGATCTAACCAAGACCGAACCGAGCGACATTACGCAACTGACGAATTTTCTTGAGACCTTTTTGGAAGAGATGGATGGATTTCCGCGTCTACCCTATATCAGTAGAATCGATGAGAATGGAGAGCTTAAAAATGTTCTCAGAGAAATTCCAGATGAGCATGTTCAAACAATCAACGAGTTTCGGCGTCAATATGTCAGTGGGCGAAACCGAGAGCTCGAGATGATCAGATCACTCGAAGAAGCAGGTGAAGGTGAGGTCCCGTCACAACCCGCCATTCGTGATGCGCTGGACAAAGTTCCAGGGACTACGGATGGTGGTAATATGGAGAATTAGTACTGAGCTAATCCGGATAGTACCAACACCCTTTCACATGGTCGTTCACCACGCCGGTCGCTTGCAGATACGCATAAATTATTGTCGAGCCGACAAAGCTCATGTCGCGTTTTTTGAGGGCTTTGGAGATGGTGTCGGAGAGCGGGGTTGATGCTGGCACTTCGGCGAAGCTTGTCGGGCGGTTGATCAGCGGTTGGCCGTCAACATGGCTCCATAGCCAGGCATCGAAGCTTCCAAACTCTGCCTGCATGGCGATAAAGGCGAGCGCGTTTTTGCGGGCGGAATAGATTTTGAGCCGGTTGCGGATGATGCCCGCATCCTCGCGCAGGGCTTCCAGTTCCTCATCCGTCATCGCGGCGACGCGGGCGATATCGAAATTGTGGAAGGCGGCGCGATAGCCTTCGCGTTTGCGCAGTACGGTTTCCCAGCTCAGCCCGGCCTGCGCGCCTTCAAGGATCAGCATCTCGAACAGCTGACGATCATCATGAACGGGGATGCCCCATTCCGTGTCGTGATATTCGCCGTAAAATTCCTTGCCCGGCTGGCCACCGAAACAGCGAAATTTGCCGTCGCTTCCTTCGGTCAGACCCAATGCGTCCGCTCCCTAGCCCAGCTTGCCGAATTTCGCTTCAAAACCTTCGATATTGCCTTCCGCGAGCAGGCCAGCCTGTTCGACCCAACGATCCCGCTCGATGCGTTTGGCCATATTGCCGAGGGTGGCATCGATTGTTTCGATATCGCCATGGGTCCAAGAGGCAATCTGCTCGAACCGGGATACGCCAAAGCCTTTCAGCTTGGTTTCGGCCTTGGGGCCAAGGCCCTTGATCTGGGTCAGCGTGTCGCCTGCGCCGCCACCCGAAATGCTGGCCCCGCTGCCGCTGCCGTCCTTTGATTCGCCGACCATCTCGGTGTCGCCGGGGAAATCAGGATTGGCTTCAACGCCGGTAAACTCGCCAACAACATCTTCGACGGCAGCCGCGAGGCCGTCTGAGACCCCGTCATCACTTGCCGCGCCCGGTTGCGCGCCGCCGCGCGTTTTCAGCAAAACGACGAAAACAATAACCGCCACAATGGCGATGAAAATGATCAACAGATTATCAGGCATATTCTCTGGCATGGAGACTCCGAAAGCTTGGGTTTCGGGCTGGCCTATGCCGGGGGTGGACGGCCCATGCAAGGCTGCACGGGCCGTCCTGTCGGAGCGGGGCTAATTCCTTGAGCCCTCGCTGGTCCCGCCGGGCGCGGTGCGCGCCTCGGCAAGCTCGGTCAGTTCGACGAATTCACGCCGCCAATAGTCGCCGCTGTTGCCGCTCGCACGGGCCAGCTGACGGATATCGCCAAAGTCGAATTCACCCAGATAGGTGTCACCGCGTAGCCGCTGCCCGAAGGCCGCGACGGCCGTGACAAAGGCCATGTCGTCGCGCGGTGCGCGTGCGCTGCCGATGAGGCTCGCGCTGACCGTCTGTTCGATCAACCGCGAATCGTCCTCACCGGGCAGCTTGTAGCGCAGCCGGAGATGAGCCAGCTCCGCTCCCAGATCACCGCGTTCGGCAGTCCGATTTGCCGCATAGCGACGCTCAGGCAGCCAGCCGTTCGATCCCGTGGGCACGATCTCGTACAACGCCGTGACCTGATGGCCTGCACCGATCTCCCCGGCGTCCACCGTGTCATTGTCGAAATCCTCTTCAGCAAGCAGGCGGTTCTCATAGCCGATCAGGCGATATTCGCTGACATGGGCCGGATTGAACTCGATCTGGATTTTCACGTCCGAAGCGATGGTGAAGAGCGTTGAACTCAGCTCCTGCACCAGCGCCCGGTGCGCTTCCATCGCGCTATCGATATAGGCGTAATTGCCATTACCATGATCGGCGATCTGCTCCATCATCGCTTCATTGTAATTGCCAGTGCCGTAGCCGAGCGTGGTGAGCGAAATGCCCGCCTCGCGCTCGCGCTCCACCATTTCGATTAACTGTTCGCGATTGGTGGTACCGACATTGAAGTCACCATCGGTGGCTAGGATGATGCGGTTGATCCCGCCCTCGATCATGTTCGCACGGGCCGCGTCATAGGCTAGGCTGATACCGGCGGCGCCTGCCGTCGATCCGCCAGACTGCAGCTCGCTTAGCGAAGCGATGATCTCGTCACGGTCGCTTGAGCCGGTAAGGATCGTCTTGGTCGATCCGGCATAGGTGACAATCGAAACCCGGTCGCGCGGGTTCAGTTCCTGCGCCATCATCGCCATGGAGCATCGCACCAGCGGAAGTTTGTTCTGCGAGTGCATCGATCCCGAAACATCGACAAGGAAGACGAGATTGGCCGCAGGCCGCTCGCTCCGGTCGATATCATAACCGCGCAGGCCAATGCGCAGTAAGCGCGTATCGGCGTTCCACGGCGTGGTCGACATGTCGGTTGAAACGCTGAACGGTTGGGTACGATCGCGCGGGCGATCATAATCATAGCGGAAATAGTTGAGCATTTCCTCGGTCCGCACCGCTGCGCGTGGCGGTGTGCCGCCTTGATTTAAGAAACGGCGGACATTGGCATAGCTGCCTGTGTCGACATCGACGGCGAAGGTTGAAACCGGAGTTTCGGCCACTGCCATGATGCTGGCAACAGCTTCGCCCTCATAGCGTTCGCGGTTCTGGGCAGGCGCGGGCTGCTGCGCGTAACCGCTGACGACGCCGCCTGCGACCCGATTGCTGCGGCCAATGGCATCGGCAGTTGCTTCCTGTGCCGCCACAGGCGGTGGCGGAGGGGATGGCATGGGAGGAGGAGGTGGCGGAGCGACGCCCGTCGGGGCGCTGGATACATTGCCGCTTCGGCGATAGCGCCGCCGTTCATACTCTTCATCGTTCGTAACCAGAAATGGTGCGCAAATCTCATCGGCCGTGGCCGGTGTCATGGGCCGCTGTGTGGCCTCGCTTGGCTGTACCGAATAGACAAGTCCGGTCAAAACAAGCGCCGCCATAGGCGCAAAAGCAAATAGCCGCATTGGAATTCTCCCCTCAGCTGCTGACCCAATGTCATAATATCACATCGACCCCTGAACCGGAGCTTAATGCATTATGCCAGCTGGTGAGACACGCTAGAGGCGCCCGTTCATCTTTCCAAATTCCCGCTCAAAAGCGGCAACATCGCGGTTGGCGAGCATGCGTGCCTGATCGACCCAGCGATCACGGCTGACCCGGCCTTTGAATGTGCCGAGCTGCGAATCGACTTCCGACACCTGATCCGCATCCCACTCTGCGATCTGGGAGAAATGAAAGACGCCCAGCGCATGGAGCATGTCGCTCAGTTTCGGGCCAACACCTTTTATCAGCGTGAGGTTATCCGGCTCACCACTCGGTGCGGTCAAAAAAGGTGAGGGCGCTTGGACGGGCTCCGGCTCAGATTCCGGAATAGGTTCGGGGTTCGGTTGAATTTCCGGTTCCGACACCGGTCCCGGTGCAAATTTTACAACAAGTTCTTCCTTTGCAGGAATGTCTGCGGCTGGCTCTGGCTCAGGTTCAATTTCCGGCGGTGCAGGCGGTATGATCGGGGCGCTGGGGGCGACATAGCTCAGCTCATCCTCTGACGTATAGCGCGACGGATCACGCCATATCCATCCACCGATGGCGAAACCAAGCACGGCGGACAGCAACAAAGGCAACCAAAGGCTAGCGATCAAATAGGTCATCTGTCGCCCTCCCTATGCCGCTTCCCGGCCCCAGATCAGCCAGGCAACGCCTAGTCCGATCAGGAAGACCGCAAGATTGAGGAGAAGCACTTCGATCCATAATGCAAACATCAGCTCGCCTCCCCGTTTGTAAGGCTGACGGTGAACTCGATCCGCCGGTTTGCGGGATCCGCGGGATTATCGTCCAGCGGCTCGCTCGCTCCCTTGCCGATTGTCGTCAACATGTCCACTGACACGCCGCGTTCGACCAGGGCATCGCGCACGGTCGTCGCGCGAAACGCAGACATTTCCAAGGTGACGTTCGGCCGGCCGCCGCCGGTGCCGTGCCCGGCAATCTCGATCCGGATCCCGCTACAGCCGCTCGCGGCCTCGGCGATCCTGTCCAGCAGTCTTTGCGATTCGGGATTTATATACGGTGAGCCGCTACGGAACTGGATACGGTGGCTGGCGATGATGGTGTTCATTTCGTCGCGGCATGTCTCAGCAGCTCTGGTTTCGGCTGTTGCCACCTCTACAGCCTCTGCTGCGTCGGGCTGCGCCCATGCTGCATCGGCGACGCCGTTAAGGCCTTGCACCGCTTCGAGTAGCTCGGCCCGCTCGATATTGGGCAGATCGCCTTCGAGCTCCAACGTCCGGCGTATCGGGCTGCGCGGTACGGCAACGCCGACATTTTCAGCACCTCTTGCGGCCAGCGTCTCGGCCGCGCGATTCTCGATGTCATCGGCGAGCGCAGCGGCCTGACCGAATGGCTGTAGCCAAGCCCAAGTCAACAGACCCACACCCAATAGTCCGACGAGAAATTTCGCCTGTGCCGACACTTAATGCTGCTCCTGATCACCCCTGAATCTCAAGAGTGTGTGGGCCTTTGGCGGCTTTTGCAAATCGTTAACCACGTTCCAGTTCGCGCCATCCGATGTCGGAACGGCAAAAACCGTCGGCAAAGTCGATTTTTTCAAGTGTGGCATAGGCCATGTCGCGTGCCTGCTGCAGCGTCGTCGCCCTGGCCGTTCCATTGAGCACCCGGCCGCCGCTCGCGACAAGCGTGTCATCCTGCAGGGATGTTCCCGCCTGAAAGACCTTGGCACCGCCTACGTTGGCCGCTTCGATACCCGTGATTGACCCGCCTTTTTCCGGCGCCCCCGGATACCCTTTGGCTGCCATCACGACCGTCATCGCGCTTTCGGGTGAAAAAACCGGCGCATCAATTTCATCCAGTCGCCCTTCGGCTGTTGCCAGCATCAGCTCGAGAAGATCCTCTTCCAGTCGCATCATGAGTACCTGACACTCAGGATCGCCGAACCGGACATTATACTCAATCAGCTCCGGCCCTTTATCGGTTAGCATCAAGCCCGCAAAAAGGACCCCACTATAAGGTGTGCCGCGACGGGCCAGTGTTTCCACCGTCGGTGTCACGATCTCGGCCATCACCCGGTCTACAATCGCATCGCCCAGAACTGGCGCGGGGCTATACGCGCCCATGCCGCCGGTATTGAGGCCTGTATCGCCGTCTCCCACGCGCTTGTGATCTTGGGCGGTGCCGAACGGGACGGCGGTTTTTCCGTCGACCAAGGCAAAGAAACTCGCCTCTTCGCCGACGAGGAATTCCTCAATCACGATCTCTGCGCCCGCTTTGCCGAAATCTCCTTCGAACATCCCTGCAACCGCCGCTTCCGCATCTTCTGCAGTTTCGGCAATGATAACGCCTTTGCCGGCGGCCAGGCCATCAGCCTTGATGACAACTGGCAGGCCAAATTCCTGTAGGGCTGGCAGTGCCGCGTCTGCCGATGTGAAGCGGGCATAGCGGGCCGTGGGAATGTTGGCTTCAGCGCATAGATCCTTGGTGAATCCCTTGGAGCCTTCCAGCTGAGCGGCTCCCTTGTCCGGGCCGAACACGGCAAGGCCCATCGTGCGCAAATTATCGGCCAGCCCATCGACCAGCGGCGCTTCGGGGCCGATAATTATCAGCTCAATCGAATTTTTCAGGCAGAAATCGATAGTCCCGCGGTGATCTCCATCCTTGATCTCGACGATCTGGGCATGCTCGGCTATTCCCGGATTACCGGGCGAGGCAAACAGCTTTGTCAGCTTGGGCGATTGCGCAATCTTCCAGGCCAGCGCATGTTCGCGTCCGCCCGATCCAAGTAACAGGACATTCATGCAGTCTTCCTCTTCAGATATGACATCGCCAGACAAGGATAGTCCAGACGGGAGCCGCGATGACCCCGGCGCTGCGCTCCTAGCCGAGACACCAGCGGGCGACAATGCGCCGCCGCTTTCGGTTTCGGAAATATCGCAAGCGCTTAAGCGTGCCGTGGAGCAGCGCTTTGGCCATATCCGGATAAAAGGGGAAATTTCGGGGTTCAAACGAGCCGCGTCCGGACATTGTTATATGGGCCTGAAGGATGAGTCGGCGGTTATCGACGGTGTGATCTGGAAAGGGCAGGCCAATCGACTGGCATTCGCGCCCGAAGACGGGATTGAGGTGATAGCGACCGGCAAGCTGACCACCTATCCGGGGCGTTCGAAATATCAGATTGTCATCGAACGGCTGGAGGTCGCCGGAGAAGGCGCGCTCATGCAGTTGCTTGAGCAGCGGCGAAAGGCGCTCGCCGCCGAGGGCCTGTTTGCGGAAGAGCGAAAGAAGCGCATCCCCTATCTGCCGCGCGTAATTGGCGTTGTCACCTCTCCGACGGGCGCGGTCATTCGCGATATCTTGCACCGACTGGCGGACCGGATGCCCAGTCATGTCATTGTCTGGCCTGTGATTGTGCAGGGTGAAGGGGCGGCCGAGCAGGTTGCCCGCGCGGTGCGTGGTTTTGGCGCAATGGAACGGGGCGGGAATATTCCGCGTCCCGATCTCCTGATTGTTGCGCGGGGCGGCGGCTCGATTGAGGATCTTTGGGCCTTCAACGAAGAGGCAGTTGTCCGCGCCATTGCTGATTGTGCGATCCCGGTGATCTCAGCAGTGGGCCATGAGACCGACACGACTCTGGCCGATTTCGTCGCCGATATGCGAGCGCCCACACCAACTGCAGCTGCAGAGCTGGCTGTTCCGGTGCGTGCGGAATTGCTTGCGATGCTCACCCAGACATCGCTGCGGACAGCACAGGCAATCCGCCGTCATGTCGAGCGACTGGCCGAGCGACTGGCCAATGCTGCCCGGTTGCTACCCAAGCGAGACAGTCTTTTTACAGCTCAAGTGCAAAGGGTCGATGATCTAGCAGAACGGCTGCCGCGCGTTTTGCGGACTCGGCTTGATCTGGCGCAGAGTTTTTTCGCCCAACGTACGGGTCGGCTCAGGCTTGATTTGGTACGCTCCCGCCTTTCGGATGGACAAACGCGGCTTGATGGACTTTCAAGATTGCTGGATCAGTTGCACCCCGAACGACCGCTGGAGCGCGGCTATGCCAGAATAACGGCGCGGGATGGCAAAACACTGGTCACGGTAGCCAGCGTACGAAAAGCCAAGGCTGTAACGTTGAAATTTGCCGATGGAGCTGTCGATGCGCGGGTTGAGGATGCAGGTAAGGCATCATATCCTAAATCACGTAAATCGACGCCCAAGCCCGGCCAACCCGGACTGTTTGATTAAGGGAGTAGCAGATCAATGTTGACGTCACGAAGCGGAAGAGCCGCCAAGCTCCATTACATGGCCAATAATTTTCGCATGCTTTCGCCGGGCGACCATGTGCTGTGTGCGGTTACCAGCGAACCTATTCCGCTAGATGATCTGCGCTA
>Ga0209344_10002750_pt1 | contig 18795 bp, 18 predicted proteins | sample Cruoilmetagenom6_FD_187293 | JGI IMG/M metagenome (GOLD analysis project Ga0209344, IMG submission 187293) | Oil polluted marine microbial communities from Coal Oil Point, Santa Barbara, California, USA - Santa Barbara Oil Seep Sample 6 (SPAdes)... | ecosystem: Environmental > Aquatic > Marine... | reverse complement strand
GCTCTTAACGACTGCAGCTCCGGGTGGTTTGGTATCACCGCCTGATCGGCGAAACCGAGGGGCCTGCCCTCATCACGGATACAGCATGTACAGCGACGTACGACTGTCGCTTTCCTTCTTGGCACACCGACAACTAGCCTGACAATCACCGGGCTGAATGTCTGAAGCTGAGTCACACATAAGAATTGTTAAGTACGTGACGTGCCGCAAATTAGGCAAGCTTGATCCTTGCTCAACTTAACGGTGCGTAGCTCCATATGCAGCAAATCTGTTACCAACAGCCTGCCACAAAGTAGCGTGCCAATTTCCAATAATAGCTTAAGCGCTTCAGCCGCTTGCATGCTACCGATAATACCGACTAGTGGGGCAAATACCCCCATGACTGCGCAACGTGTTTCTAAAGCATCCGATTGCTCTGGATACAGACAGTGGTAGCAAGGGCTGTGAGAATGGCGCATGTCAAACACAGCGACTTGGCCGTCAAAGCGGGTAGCCGCACCGGATACAAATGGTTTGCTTAATTGAACACAAGCTTGGTTAAGCGCATAGCGTGTGGCGAAGTTATCGCTGCAATCCAGTACTACATCGGCTTGGCCAACCAGTTCAAGTAAACGTATTTGATCCGCACGTTCATTCAGAGCTATGACGCGAACATCGGAATTGATTTCAGCGAGCGAAATTCGTGCAGAATCTACCTTAGCCATTCCGATGCTGGAAGTGCGGTGCACGATTTGGCGTTGAAGATTGGTCAGATCTACAGTGTCATCGTCGCACAGGGTCAAGGTGCCCACTCCACTGGAGGCGAGGTACATGGCAGCAGGAGAACCCAACCCACCAGCACCAATTATCAGTGCGTGTGCATCCTGCAATTTTTGTTGCCCTTCGATGCCAATATCAGGCAACAAAATGTGGCGGCTATAGCGTAGTAACTGTTCGTCATTCATGTGATATAGAAGAGGAGTAGATTATTGATTTTCGCTTACTTCCCTTGCAATATATTTATACCTTTCAACACGTTTAAAGCTTGATTTAACAGGTAATCTTCCTTTGACCCAAACTCGAGCCTTTTCGGTTTTGTTGCATCATCTTCTTCACTTTTGGTCTGTGATTCATTTGACTCAGCCGGAACTGGAGGTTTTACGGTGTCGTCTACCTCCACATCAATCTTCTGGTCGTTGGTCAAGTGATGCTCCAAATCGGCCTCGCGCATGCGTAAAGATTGATCTTGACCAATAGTCGCTGGATCTTCCACTATGATATCAGGAACGATACCTTTGGCTTGTATAGAGCGCCCGTTCGGCGTGAAATAACGCGCTGTGGTGAGCTTGATTGCGGTATTGTTGCCGAGTGGCAGAACGGACTGTACCGAGCCTTTACCAAAGGTTTGAGTGCCCATAATGACAGCGCGTTTATGATCTTGCAACGCGCCCGCGACGATTTCTGAAGCAGATGCAGAACCGCCATTCACCAGCACTATCATCGGCACAGTCTTGACTGCCGCAGGCAAATCTTTCAAGTAATCCTTCTCGTGGTTGCGCAGATAGTCATTAGGAACAGCGCTCAGGCGCATTTTGGCAGCTGAGTGACGCCCTTCGGTATACACTACTAAAGCATCCTTTGGCAGGAAGGCGGCAGACGCCGCGACTGAACTGTTGAGCAAGCCCCCTGGGTCGCTTCGGAGATCCAGCACCAAACCTTTCATAGCACCCTCGTTCTTTTTGAACAGATCGTTGAGCGCACTGGCGAGGTTCTCGCCAGTGCGCTCCTGAAATTGGGTGATGCGAACAAATGCATAGCCGGGCTCGATCAACTTTGACTTTACACTCTTCACTTTAATAATGGCGCGCGTTATGGTAATGGTCAACGGCTTGGGCTCTTCCTTGCGAATTACGGTCAAGACAATTTTGCTGCCTGGTTTACCGCGCATGCGCTTAACCGCTTCACTTAGCTTCAAACCCTTTACCAACGTATCGTCGAGTTTAATAATCAGATCGCCGCTCTTCACGCCTGCATGATAAGCAGGAGTATCTTCAATTGGCGAAATCACTTTCACCAGCCCGTCTTCCATTCCGACCTCAATACCTAAACCACCGAATTTTCCCTGCGTGCCGACTTGTAGTTCTTTGAACGCTTCGGCATCCAGATAGGCGGAGTGTGGATCTAAACCGGTCAACATGCCTGTGATGGCTTCGGTGATAAGTTTCTTGTCTGTGACCGGCTCTACATAATCACTTTTGATGCGACCAAACACCTCTGAGAAGGCACGGAGTTCTTCAATCGGCAACGGCTCATCGATGTTTTTATCCGCAATGGCAGATAATTGCAGGCTGATCAACACACCTGCGATCAGCCCTAGTCCGATCAATCCAATTTTTTCAATACGACTGCGCATATCTGACCTCTAAAGTTGTTTTGTTACAACATGTTTCTTGATGAGTAATTTTATCGGGCTATCCACTTAATAGGGTCTGTAGGTTCGCCCCTATGGCGTATTTCAAAGTATACACCGGAATCCTCATTTCCGCCGCTGTTGCCAACGGCAGCCACGGTGTCGCCTCCGCGCAAGATGTCACCTACTTGCTTGTATAGAGATTCATTGTTGCCATACAAGCTCATGTAGCCTTCGCCATGGTCAATGATCAATAAGTTTCCGAAGCCACGCAACCAATCAGCAAATACTACACGCCCGGCCGCTACTGCCTTCACTGGCTGACCACTTTCTGCGCGTAATCGCAAACCTTTCCAAAGCACGGTGCTGTCTGGACGCGCGCTACCGAATTTATTAACTACCTCACCCATTACCGGCAGTGTCAGCTTGCCTTTAAGTTGCTCGAACGGCTTGCCGTCGAAACGATTATCAGGCAATTTATCATTGCTGAATACGCCTTTGCTTTTTTTCCGTGCTAACATTTTGGCGAGCTTGGCCACCAGTTGCGTCAACTGGTTTTCATTGCGTTGTAGACGACCAATTTCGTTGCGTTGTTGTTTAAGTTGCTGGGCAAACTGACTCAGTACTTGCTGACGTGCAAGCTTGTCTTTTTCCAAGATTTTATTCTGCGCGTTTTCTTCCTCCTGCAGCGCCGCAATATCTCTGCGCTTTTGCTGAGTTAGTTGGACGACCTCGTTTAACTGCGCAAGATTTGTGCGTAACATCTTAAGCCAAGTCGAACGACTACGCGCGATATATTCGTAATAGCGCATTTCACGTGCAGTTTGATCGGGGTCATGATTGTTGAGCAACAACTTGAAGTATTCTTGTTTGCCGCCCAAATATTGCTGGTAGAGCAGTTTGCTGAGCATAGACTGCTGTTTCTGCATATCCTTTTCCAGTTGCTGTGCTTGCTGCTGCAGCCTTCCCAAGGCTTGTTCTGCAGCGCGGTGTTGCAATGACAGCTCAGCCAGCTTGCGCTTACTATTGCTGATAGCTCGTTCTGATTCACGAAGCTTGACTGTTGCTTCGGATTGAGACTCACTGGTTTCTTCCAGCTCCTTCTGCAACTCAGAGATTTGCTTACGCAGGTTGTTCAGCTCTTCCTGCGGTGAGGCGTGAGTGCTGTTTATGCCTGCTATTAAGCAGATGCACAACAGTAATACGTGGCGGGTAAGTGCGGTCACTGGATTGAGATAAGCGGCTGCCCCGTCATTTCCGGCGGTTGTGGCAGACCCATCATGGCGAGCAAAGTTGGGGTAACATCCTGAAGCGAGCCACTGTCAGCCATATTGGCCTTGCGGCCGATATACAAAAACGGAACCAAGTTAAGGGTATGTGCAGTGTGCGCTTGCTGGGTGGTGCGATCCAGCATTTGCTCGGCATTGCCGTGATCGGCAGTAATTAGGACCTCGCCGCCACATTCAAGCATGGTGTTGACTACTCGCCCGATACACACATCCAAGGCTTCAATGGCCTTGACTGCCGCTTCCATAATGCCGCTATGGCCGACCATGTCGCCGTTGGCATAATTGCAAATCATGGCTTGATACTGCCCGCTACGAATTGCCGCTTCCAGTTTGTCAGTGACCTCAAAAGCACTCATTTCTGGCTTGAGGTCATAGGTTGCCACTCTGGGAGATGGCACCAGGATTCGATCCTCGCCCGGATAAGGTTGCTCCTTGCCGCCATTGAAGAAGTAGGTGACATGTGCGTATTTCTCCGTTTCTGCGATACGCAATTGTTTCAACCCCAAATCGGACAGGTACTCACCAAAACAATTGTGGATGGCTGTGGGCATGAATGCTGCCGGAAGATGGAAGTCCTCACCGTAGCTGCTTAGTGTGACAAAGCTCCCCAACTTGGGAAAACATGCACGCGTAAAGTCATCAAACGTTGGATCGGTTAGCGCGCGGGTAAGCTGACGCGAGCGGTCGGCGCGGTAATTCATGAACACAGCGACGTCTCCATCCTGCATGATAACGGGTGGTTCGGTGGGCGAGGTGATGACAGTTGCTTTAACGAATTCGTCGTTTTCTCCGCGCTCGTAGGCTTGCTGTAATCCATCTTGGGCATTAGGTGACTGGAACTCAGCCTTGCCTTGGGTCAATAAGTCGTAGGCCTCCTGCACCCGCTCCCAGCGGTTATCCCGATCCATTGCATAATAGCGGCCGATGATGGAAGCAATGCGCCCAACGGCCAAGGTGGAAATTTTTTCCTGCAGCCTTTGTAGCGAATTTGTGGCACTTCTCGGTGGTGTGTCACGACCATCAAGAAAGGCATGGATAAATATTTTTTGCAGTCCAGCACGCGCTGCCAACTCCAGCATGGCGTGGATATGGTTTTCGTGACTATGTACCCCGCCGGGCGATAGCAGCCCCATGATATGTAGCGCAGTCCCATGTTGCTTGGCATGTTCAATAGCCAGCATGAACGCCGGATTGCTGTAGAAGCTTCCGTCCTCAATGGCTGCATCAACCCGTGAGAGCTCCTGATACACTATTCGACCTGCGCCGATATTGAGATGACCAACTTCAGAGTTACCCATTTGGCCTTGCGGAAGCCCTACCGACAATTCGGACGTACGGATTAGCGTGTGTGGATAATCATGCCATAGCTTGTCCCAGTTAGGTTTGTGCGCATGGGCGATAGCATTGTGGTCAGTTTCTTCACTATGGCCGAAGCCGTCGAGAATAAGTAGGAGGACAGGGGTGGTTTTCATGCTGGACTTTGGGAAAATTTAAATATCAATTGGCTACTGGTTTAGGATACCATTTTAGCTGACTTCTGGGTTGCCAGGCATTCCGACACTCGCACGAAGCAAAATTTAATTGCACAGATGACAATATCTTTGAAAGCATCGTTGGCTATCAATGAAATCGCGCATCTCCTGCGCTTGAAGATATTATGCTTGCTGGGGGATGCGGAAATTGGCATGCAGGATATCGCAGACGAGGTAGCAGCCTCACAAAGAATTTTTCAGCACCTCGTTCATTCTGCACCGGCCAGTTTAGTATGTGTATCCGAAGGATAGCATTTTGGAGTGCGACGACATATTGTCTATCAACTTACATATATTGAGCCACATGCGCCGTGAAAATCACGTCAAACAAAGCGATATGAAATTAATATTGGATTTTTTCAATGAAACTTAATGTTTATTTCACTAATCGGTTGCGCTTGGCTTACTCCAAATTCTCCGTACGGCTCGCCAAGCTCTGGAATTATAAATTCTATCTTTACCTTGCTGCACTATTCATGTTGTTTGCCGTGCTTGATACCATGCAATTGCATATCATTTCCGGTATGCGTCAAGAGGCTTTCGATGCGATGGTGCGCTACCGCGTTATTGTGCCCAAGCCTGATAGCGATATCGTAATCGTGGACATTAATGAAGCCAGTCTCGCCGCCATGGCCAGGGACTATGGGCGTTGGCCATGGCCGCGCCAAGTGCTGGGGGATTTTCTCGAGCAGGTTGAAAAACAGCAACCCAAAGCAATCGTGTTTGACATATTGTTCAGCGATGCTGACATATACAACCCTGATAGCGATGCTTATTTCGACTCCGCTATTGCCGCCACAAATAATACTTACTTCCCCTTGCTGCGTCTTGACCCATCGAATGATGCCTTGAGCATGGTAAAGCCCGCCATGATTCCCGGTGTTGTGCCGCGACACAATGATGCTCAGCCGGAGGCCACCATTGCTGTGGTACTACCACATTTTCCAGCAGCGCTTAAAAGTGGGCGTCTTGGGTTGCATAACATCTATCCCGATGCTGACGGTGTTGCGCGCGAATATATTGTTTACCGTGACGATTATGGATGGAAGTTACCGTCACTGCCAGCAAGCTTGGCGCGTGATTTCGGCTGGCCTGAGCCTGCTGCACAAAAATTTTTGCTCAATTGGCGCGGCCCGCCATTTTCTTACCAATATACCAGTTTCCACGATGTATTCATGGACATGGGCAACAAGGAAAAAAAACGCCCGCAAGACGAGTTTAAAAATAAAATCGTAATTATCGGCTCCACCGCGCCCAGCTTATTTGACATCAAGCCCACGCCGATGAGCCAAATGCACCCAGGCGTAGAGATTCTTGCTACCGCTATAGATAACTTAAAACATAATGATTACCTGCGCTTTCCTGAAGCAAGCGTGGCTTATCTTTTACTTACCCTATGCATCATTTGGGCTACTGCCTGGGCCTTTTATCGTAACTTTGGACGTAATAAAATAGGTGTATTGTTTGGCGCATCACAATTTGTATTGATTGGGATTTCTTATGCCAGCATTAACTTCACCAATACATACATTAATATCACTGGGCCGGTGACAATAGGGCTGGTCTTTTTTACCATTGCACGCCTGTATTCTGCCGCCACCAACAAAATACTGGAACGAAGCATGGTGCGCGCTTCTCTCGAACGAGAGGGAAAGTTACATGTCACACTGTTATTAATTCGTCTCGATGGTGACCCAAAATTACTCACGGATACCATGCTGGATCAAATCCGCTACAAACTTGAAAATACTGGACTGGAACAGAAAAGTGTAGACATAGTGAGAGGCTATCAAAAAGGCCTGTGGGATTTATTCGAAAAAACATTTTCGATTTCCTGGATAGTGGATGAAGGTGATGCAAATGGAGCTGCACGGGTGACTGAGGATGTTGCAGCGGTCATCGCTGCATTTCCGCGACTGTTAAGCAAATTTATTATCAGCACTGATATTAAGGTCAGCTGGTTTGTACATCAAGGGGAAGTGGCAGGTGGCAAAGAGGCGCGCAACTATTGGCGCGTAATCTTTGCGGAAACACTGCTGCGCTGGAATGAACAACAAAGGAAGACACTATGAATTCGATCAGATTAGGGGCTGCTTTATTCGCGTTGCTGGCTATGCCAGCATTTGCCGCTGAAACAGGAAATGTAATCAGGGCCGATGGCATCAGGATTGAGCCGTTCCGAGACGCTAAAAAAATTGCCACGCTATCGGTTGGCGACAAAGTGCAAATTGTTAAAAAAGATGGCGGCTGGCTACTCATAAAGAGTTCAAAAGGTAAAGGCTGGGTGCATATGTTGAATGTTCGCAAAGGAGATATGCGTAAGCCTTCCGGGAATATAGGCGGACTCTTGGGCATGGCGTCGGGGCGTGCAGGAACAGGCAAAATAGTTGCCACTACAGGTATCCGCGGACTAGACGAAGTAGAATTGCAATCCGCAAAATTTAATGAGACCGAACTAAGTCTGGTCGAGTCGTATGCTATAACCCGAGCTGAAGCTCAAGTGTTTGCCGCTAAAGGGAAACTGGTTGCGCGCGAATTTGATTACCTTCCTTCTCCAGAAGTCTCCACAAAATAAAGGACAGCTCTGATGAAAGCGATAATAAAATATTTGTCGATTACTGTGTTGACGCTTGCCTGTAGTTCTGCCTGGAGTTTTGATTTCGAAGAGGGATTCAAGAAAGTACTTAAGGATGGCATTCAAAAAAAGATTGAAGAAAAGTCTGACGCTGCAACAAGTAAAGCATTGTTGGGGCTTGCTGGCACTTCGCAGGAAGAAGAAATTGCAATAGGCAGGCAAATTGCAGGCAACTTGTTGGGTGCGTCTGCGCTTGTCAAAGATCAGAGCTTGCAAATATATGTCAATAATGTCGGGCGTTGGGTGGCAAGTCAAAGCGAGCGTCCAGATTTACCTTGGCATTTCGGTGTGATTGAATCAAACGACGTTAATGCCTTCGCAGCACCGGGCGGCTATATTTTCCTAACTCGTGGACTGTATAGCTTATTGCAGAACGAGGCCGAACTGGCCGGGGTGCTAGGGCACGAAATCGGCCATGTCATACGTAAGCATCATTTGAAAATTTTACAGCAAAGCAGCTTGGTAGACCTGGGCGGAAAATTACTTTCCAAACGGATTGGCGACAATGACAAAGTACAGAAATTGATCGGCAACGGTGCGGAAATTGTGGCGCGCTCGCTCGACAAAAATGCTGAGTTCGAGGCTGACCGCATCGCGGTGGTACTTGCCACGCGCGCCGGTTATGACGCCTTCGCTTTTCCAGAAGTGCTACAGCAAATAGGTCATTTCGCTAAAGATGACGGTAGCGTGACGCTGCTATTCAAAACGCATCCCCATCCAGATGACCGATTAGAAAAGTTGGGGCTTGTTATGAATGATCGCTTAGAAGATGTAAAAGGGGAAGCGCTAGCAACGCGATTTTATCGCATCAAACCTTAACGCCTCTTTGTATATTCTGTTCGTTTTGACATAACAATTATAGAGAATGAGGAGGTCGTTTGCCCAGTCTCGCCCACTTTAGCCTGACATTAGTCGGGTTGATGTGGGTTGTGCCATTTTTGTATTATTACCATGCCTACCCGCTCACCACCTTCTATCAAGAATGGAGTGCTGCTTTACTTGGACTATGCGCCATGCCTCTGCTGATGACAAAACGTTATTGGCTGCAACCGGAAATTCCACTCATCGTTCTGTTGCCCATAGGACTACTAATGTTAGGCATGATGCAGTTTGTGCTAGGCAGGGTGAGCTATTTTGATCAGATTTTGCTGCTCGCCCTGTACTTGCTATGGGCGGCGCTACTAATGATGCTCGGTCAACGCCTGCGCGAGGAATTTGGTTTACCTGCACTGGCTACTGCTCTGGCTATATTTCTGCTGGTTGGGGCTGAACTTAATGCCTTGGCCGGTATATTACAACATTACCGCTGGCATACCTTTTTGGATGCTGTGGTTACAGTCAAAATTTCCGTAGCCGTCTATGGCAATGTGGCTCAACCTAACCATTTTGCCAACTACATTACACTTGGCTTAATCTCATTAGGCTTGTTGCATATGCGCGGCCTGCTACGCGCATGGTATGTTGCACTGTTAACCATGCCTCTGCTATTCGTGCTGGTATTAAGTGGCTCGCGTAGCGCCTGGTTGTATTTATTGTTTATAGCCGGAATGGCTTGGTTGTGGCAGCGTAGCGATAAATCTTATTTGCCCCTTTTGCGTTATACCTTGTTGTTGTTACTGAGCTTCGGTTTGATGCATGCAGTGGTGCAAATTCCTTTACTGGAAGGAGCAGCTGGCAGCATTACCACGATGCAGCGTCTGTTTGGCGAAGGGGCTGGCGGCAGCATCCGGTTGCATTTGTGGCGAGAAGGATGGCAGGTATTTACCCAGTTTCCTTTGCTGGGTGCAGGTTTTGGCCAGTTTGCATGGCAGCATTTTCAACTCGGCCCTGTTTTGCAGAACACAGATGTTGTCGGTCTGTATAACAATGCGCATTCATTGGTTATACAGATTGCCGCAGAAATGGGCTTGGTTGGCTTGCTTATTTTGCTGGGTATGCTGGCGATGTGGTTAATTCAGTGTGGTCATGCGCAGCGGACCGTTTATCATTGGTGGGGATACGCTTTACTTGGCGTGTTGACTATACACAGCCTGTTGGAATATCCGTTATGGTATGCATATTTTCTTGGGGTGGCGGCGCTTACTCTGGGCATACTGGATACCAGCACTTATCGCTTGAAATTGCGCTGTATGGGACGCCTGTCGCTGGTGGTCATACTATTGCTTGGAGTGTTGTCCTTGGTGCAAATGTTGCAGAATTATCGTAGCCTGGAAAGGTTAATGGGATTGCGACAAGCAGTAAGCAAAGACAGTTATTTCTGGAGTGAGGGCCTGATGGAGGCACATGCGCAAATCCCGTTGCGCCCTTACTTCGATTTGTTCATGAGCGGCAAGATAAAGGTGGGTACCGACCATCTCGCTGACAAACGCATATTGAATGAAAAAGTGATGTCTTTTGCACCGATTGGTTTAGTGGTATATCGCGAAGCATTGTTGTTGGCTTTGTCTGGTGAGCAGGCTGCGGCACAGTTACAGATGGAACGCGCCATCTGGTCATACCCCGATAATTTCCCGGCTGTGCGTAAAGAGCTAAGTGCTTTGGCACAGAAAACCCCCGAGAACTTCGCTGCTCTGCTAGAATTTGCCCTCCAAAAATACAAGGAGCGGCAGTATGCAGTTCATGCAAGATAATATATGGATGATTTTAGTGGCCGTGAGTAGCGGTTTGATGCTGCTATGGTCGTTTATGGGTAACAGCATACGTGGGGTAAAAGAAGTAAGCAGTGCTGCTGCTCTGCAACTTATCAACTACAAGAATGCATTAGTCCTGGATGTGCGTGAAGCGTCAGAATTCAAGAATGGACATGTCCTGAATGCCAAGCAAATTCCGCTTGGCAAGCTTAATGAGAGCATTGGAGAATTAGAACGCTATCGGTCGCAACCCATCGTAGTGATGGACAGCAGCGATCAACGTTCGGCTGCAGCATGCGTATTGCTACGCAAACATGGATTTGAGTCGGCGCATAATTTGGCGGGGGGTGTGCTAGCTTGGCAGAAGGCCGGCCTGCCATTGAAAAAATAACGATGCCTAAAATATTGATGTATTGCACTGCAATGTGTCCATATTGCGTACTAGCCGAGCGCCTGTTGCGCGCCCGAGGTGTAGCGGAAATCGAAAAAATACGTGTGGATTTGCAACCGGAGGCGCGTCGGGTAATGATGGAAGCTACCGGTTGTCGCACTGTGCCGCAAATTTACATAGGCACATACCTTGTTGGTACCTACGATAACCTGGTGGCGTTGGACCATAGTGGTAAATTAAGCCAATTATTGAATAGTTAATTTTAAATAGAAGGATACATATAATGAGTGAAGCAGACGCACCCGCAGACGCAGCCGCAGCTGCACCCGAACAGCAACAACCTCTATTCAATATCGAGAAGTTGTATGTGAAAGACCTCTCACTGGAAAGCCCTAATGCGCCGAGCATTTTTTTGGAACGCGAGAATCCGAATATTGATCTGCAGTTATATACTCAGAGCTCGCGTATGGAAGATGGTCTATTTGAAGTTGTCGTCACGGTTACAGTCACCGCCAAGCTGCCGGAAAAAGACAAGATCATGTTCCTGATCGAGGCCAAGCAGGCCGGTATTTTTCATGTGCGCAATCTGCCGCCGGAAGAGCTGGAGCCGATATTGGCAATCATCTGCCCTAATATTCTTTATCCTTATCTCCGGGAAGTGGTATCAAATATGGCGATTCACGCCGGGTTTGCACCTGTGTTCCTTAATCCGATCAATTTTGAAGCGGTGTACCAGCAGCAAAAGCAGCAGAAGTTACAAGAACAAGAACAAGCCGCAGCGCCTACCCAGCATTGAAAATGAAATCACCTGTCGCTTTATCAACCCTGTTTATTGCTCTAGTCACAGCGGCAGGTTCTGCGCATGCGCTGGACTATGTGTCTGTCGCGGACAGTTCCGCCATTCTCTATGATGCACCCTCGGCTAAAGCAAAAAAATTATTTGTGGTTAACCGTTACTTGCCGCTGGAGCAGGTAGTTAGCCTGGATAGCTGGGTTAAAGTACGTGATAGCTCCGGTAGCCTGGCTTGGATAGAAAAACAAGCCCTAAGCAACAAGCGCTTTGTGGAAGTGACGTCACCAATTGCCATGGTGTATGAGGAACCAGATGAGGATGCGCCGTTAGCGTTCAACACAAGTCAGCAAGTAGCGTTGGAATGGTTGGAAAACTTAGGCAATGGCTGGGTCAAAGTACGTCACCCGGATGGCATGGCAGGCTATGTGAGAGCGACCGAAGTGTGGGGCGATTAGCCGCTAATCGATGAACATTACTATATTAGGTGCTGGCGCATGGGGCAGCGCGCTGGCTATCAATCTGTCTGCACGTCATCGTGTCACATTATGGGCATACAACGCGGCGCAAATCGAAGCAATGCGTGCTACCCGTCACAATCAACGCTACCTGCCGGAAGTTCTATTGCCGCAGAATCTGAACCTGACTGCCGACTTGCAAGCCGCACTCACTAACGCGGAATTAATATTGGTTGCTGTGCCAATTGCTGCGCTGCGTGCCACACTGCAACAGATCGCGGCAATGCCCGTGCCGATTCCGGTAATCTGGGCGTGCAAGGGTTTCGAGGCAGGTACCACACAGCTACCGCATCAAGTGGCCGCAGAAACCTTACCGCAAAATTTCTCCTGCGGCGTGCTGTCCGGGCCGAGCTTCGCTTTGGAAGTGGCACGCGATCTTCCCACAGCCATGATTTTGGCATCAACCGATGAGAAATTTGCCAAACAAGTCGCGCAATCCTTGCATCACTCGTCCTTGCGTGTCTACTCCAGCACTGATGTGATGGGCGTAGAGATGGGCGGCGCTGTCAAGAACGTACTAGCTATTGCCGCTGGCATTGCCGAAGGCATGGGTTATGGGCAAAACGCACGTGCTGGGCTGATTACACGCGGGCTGGCAGAAATGACGAGACTGGGATTGAAAATGGGTGCGTGTGCAGAAACCTTGAGTGGATTGTCCGGTGCCGGTGATTTAATCCTGACTTGCACCGGAGACCTTTCGCGCAACCGACAAGTCGGTATTTTGCTGGCGAAGCAGCAAGCGTTGCCGGACATCCTGAACCAACTGGGTCACGTAGCGGAGGGAGTCTATACCGTACGAGAAGTGCATCATCTGGCGCAACGCCTGGGCGTAGACATGCCAATCTGTGCGGCGGTTTACAGCGTATTATATGAGCAGGTTCCGGCAGCGAGCGCGGTCGAAGCATTACTTAATCGTGCGCCCAACTCCGAATTTAACTAGTCGTTGGACCTTCATCGCTCAGCCATACTTGTTAGAACTGTTTTGCAGATGAAAATGTTTTTTATATTTCGTTGGGCGTCATCATGAAGAAGCCTCGCGCTGCAAAATCTTCCAGAGGCTATCAAGCAGATCAGGTTCTTCGTTATTCGCCTAAGCCGTTAAGCCGATCAACCGTGCGTCGCCACTACGCGCAATGGCGGCTACAGCAGGGCATCCCAGTTTGCTGCGACATGACCGGTTGTGTATTTCATACACAACCGCTGATGTGGCTAGGAGAACCTCTGCCGCTAATCCTTGACCATGTGAATGGGAATAACCTCGACAACAGCCCATCGAACCTAAGGTACGTTTGCCCCAACTGTGATGCGCAATTTTCAACACGAGGTGGCGCCAATCGTGGCCGAGTTCAGGAGGCGGGGGATGGAAAATACGTTTTAATGTCTCGGAATGGAAGCCGTCACTACCACCTCATTTGCGAAGCGGGGCACTACCAGTTAGCCGGACATGCCCCAACTGTTACGGGTACGTCTTCCGGGGGGAATTAGAAATTAAATAGGTGGTCGCGGTAGAGATACCGGTTACCCGGCACCCCCCGCACAGATCCGTACGAGCGGAACTACCGCATACGGCTCCAAATAATTGGGGTCAGAGTAGTATTGATTGGCAATGTCTATTATTTTGTGGTCACTCTGCCATTCTTGGTGTAACTAATATTACTCTAGCCCTAATGATTTAAAAAAGAATACATCGAAACGCAGAAGAAACTATTACGCGCTATCGTCAGCCTCGAACACTCTGAAAATAACTAAACTCGTAGTCCCAGCTTCACTGTTTTAATCCGCCCTTTCCCTCATTTGGAAATGATACACTCGTTGTGTTGTTCCTATTTCTAATGGAGATTTCTCATGAATTATAAAAAAATAAGCTCTCTGATTTTTGCGGGTTTGCTTTGTCTCGTTTCAATAACTTCCAGCGCGGAGACTGGCAATCACCGTGATGAAAACGGCAGATTGAAAGTTCTTTATCATATCGATGGCTCGGATGTCGGAGTTGTAAAATATGCAATGGCTTTAATCAATAAACATATGGAAGCAGAAGGCGGGCCCGATAAGATCGATATCAAAGTCGTGGTGCATGGTCCCGCTTTGAAGCTGTTCGATAAAGAAACAGTCGACCCTGTTCTAAAGAAAAACCTGGCAGTGGTTATCGACAAAGGGGTTCAGCCCGAGATGTGTCAGGTCTCAATGAAACTTTTCAATAAACCACTGGAATCTCTGGTATCCGGTTTTGTGCCTACCGAACACCCCGTGGCCGTCAAGCGTATTGCTGATCTTCAAGAGCAGGGATATCTCTATATCAAGCCTTAAAAAACTCTTACTATGAGCAACGATGAAAAGATAAAGCAAGCTGTTTTGGTATGCAGTCAAAAGTGGATTGAAGCCTTTAATAAAGGAGATACCGACACTTATATCGCTGGATACCAGGTGGATGCGGTTATTAACGCCAAACCTTTGGGTACGTTTAAAGGAACCGGTGAGATCGACGCTTTCTGGAGGCCTTTCCTGGCCTCGGGGGCTGGCGAATTAAGATATAGCGATGTAAATCTAGAAGTCGTCGATGCATCCACCGTTCTGTTGTCTGCAAGTTGGACAACGAATGTGGAACGCGGAATCATTACTTTAGAAAAGTGGGATCTTCAGAACGATGGAAACTGGCTGTTGGCGCAAGATGACTTTGAAATTCAGGATAATTTTTATATTTTATAGTCAACCAGTTACCGTACCATAAATATTTGATTACCAGTCAAGTAGATACCGTCTTTAAAGTCAAGCATATTTCAGATAATTGTGTTGATATGGCTGTTGCGTCTTGAGTACGCCAAAGCACAAATGCACCAACTTACGCATTGCGGCACCGAGGGAAGACATCTTGGACTTACCTCGGGCAAGCAGCCGTTCATAAACAGCTTTGACGTGTGGGTTGTAGCGTGTCCCCACGACGGCAGCCATATATAGCACGGCACGTATTCTGGCGGGACCGGCCTTGGACATGCGTGCGCGACCCAGCACCGAACTACCCGACTGTCGTTCGACCGGAACGAGTCCCAGATAAGCCGCCAACTGTTCAGCCGAACCAAAATCATGGTTGTGCATCACAGAGAGTAAATTGCTCCCCACCTGTGGGCCAACTGCCGGAATACTTTGGAGCAATGCTCTGTCTTTCTGAAGATCCGAATGCTTGTCGATATGTGAGTCAATATCCTTTTGTATCTGAGCTAACTGTTTGGCCAGAAACGCAATGCCCTCTTCAAGTGATTTATGAATCAGCGCTGGCGTGTCTGTGGCACCGGCTTTCTCCTGGCGATTACGCTCACGATGTAAATCTTGGACAAGCGCTTCACGGCGTACTAACAACGCTTGCAATACTCGTGCTTCCAGTGGAGGCGGCACCCAAGCTTTGGGTTTGAGTAATGCGCCATAACGAGCCAGCACAACGCTGTCCACGCCATCGGTCTTGGTGCGCACGGCCAGCCCACGGCCAAAATCTTTAACCTGCGCCGGATTGATGATGGAAACTATCACACCAGCATCCGCGAGCGCCATGGCAGCTTGTTCGTGATAGATGCCGGTGGCTTCCATGACAATATGCAAAGCTTCCGAGGATACGTTTTGTTTGGCAACCCAAGCTAGTAAATCAACGATGCCTGACTGGGTGTTTTTCACTACTTTGGTCTTGCGCTTGCCACTGGCCTCATCCAGCAACAGGCAACAATCTAATTTTGCTTTTGCCACATCCATACCGAGATAGAACACAATGACCTCCTGTTTCAATGTTAGCCAACTTCGCTCACTTGCCTTGTGCATGCAGGGTTCACCCCTTGGATACCGTTCAGTGTCTATGCTGGCGAAAGGTGAAGCAGAGGGCTTGATCTACGTGACAAGGTCGAGCCTTAAGGGTGGGCTCAAGCTTCCTCTGCTTCGTGTGATGGTAGCTAACCACCACGGGAAGAAAGATACAAGGGTGGGCACGTCTGTGCCCACGCGGACAGCGTCAATCATATCCCAGCACCGCGCTTTCCATTGAACCAGACCAATTCGATCGAGGCGCGCAATGCCATACGAATTCCTTCGTCACATAGAATCGACTGCCGCCGGTAAGCGACCACCGTAAAGAAATAGCTTGAGCCCGCAGCCATTGCGCGGCGATAACGTGACTAACTGTTCACACCAAAATGACGAATCCGCGTGGGCACAAAGACGTACCCACCCTACCAGCCTGTCGGACTCAAGAACCAACCACAACCGCTCCAGCAGTTTGCGTGCCAGAACGTCCAGTCCAGAGCTGGCTCTACCCGTCACAACACCCCCCTAAAACAATTGTCTTGAAATCACCTTGGATCCACTCACCCCGTTGATGGTGTAAGTCAGGGTGCCAGCGCTACTGTTTTGAAAGATGAAGTTGACGGTGCCGACTTTCGTTACCACCTTAGCCGCGTCGTTCCATGTCTTGGTGGGTGCAGACCCGCCGGTGACTTGGTATAAGTCGCCTGAGCAACTATTACCAGACAAGGGACAACTGGAAGCAACGTACCAAACAGGATTGCCACTGGCATCGTAGGTATACATGGTCGCGAAGATCATTCCAAACTGCTGTGTGATGGCTAGCCCCCAGCCGGACTCGTTCTCATTCCACCAGAGCGCAGAATAGTCGACTGTCGGTTGAGTGGCGCCAGTTGCAAACACTTGCCGGGTAATCTGCTTGGTTCCATTTACGCCATTGACCGAGTAATTTAATGTCCCGGTATTGTTGTCAGAATAAGCAAAGGTGCCTGTCCCCACCTTGGTCACCACTTTACCGTTGCCATTCCAGGGTACCCCCCAGCGGAGTACCGCCTACTACACTGTAAATATCACCTGTGCAGCCATTTCCTACCAATGGGCAAGACGACATGACAAACCATGTCGGTTGCCCGATTGAGTCGTAGGTATACCACGCCAGGAAAGCCATCGCATCAAGCTGGGTGATACTCATCCCCCAGCCGGATTCATTCTGGTTCCACCACAGGCCGGTCAGGTGCGAGGCAGGTACGACAGGGGCGGGCGGCAAAATAGGGTCGGGAAACACGCCTTCGCCAAGACCGACCACATCAACTGGGGTTAACCGATCCGTGGTGGAACCGTCGCCGAGCTGGCCACCGGAATTCCAGCCCCAGCACTTGACCCCACCTGCCGAGGTGAGCGCGCAGGTGTGGAGAGCACCTGTAGAGATTGCCGACACGCCACTGGTAAGACCAGACACATCCACTGGTGTCGAACTATCAAAGACAGTATTGTTGCCAAGCTGGCCACTAGAATTCGAGCCTAAGCACTTGACTGCGCCCGCTGTGGTGAGCGCGCAGAAGTGAGTTCTACTTGAATCGATGGCCACTACACCGCTGCTAAGGCCCGCTATATTTACTGGCGTCTTACTAGAGGGGAATGTATCAAGGAAACTACTGTTGTCATCATCGTCATCCACATCGTCATCGTCCACCAATAAGAATTCACTATTTCCCCTGCCAAAAATATCCTTGTAGAAATTACTATTTCCCCAGAACTTGACACCGCCTGCTGTGGTGAGTGCAAAAGTGGAATTATCCCATATAGAGATAGCCGCTACTCCGCTGGAAAGACCGGTCACATCAACTAGTGTTTCGCGACTCGTGTATGTATTGTCGCCGAGCTGGCCCCAGAGATTGCTGCCCCAGCACTTTACCCCGCCTGCCGTGGTAAGCACGCAAACGTGTCCGAAATAACTTGCATCGAAGTCTGTCACGCCGCTGGAAAGACCCGGTACATCTAGGAAATCGGAAGGGAATGCACTGCTGATAGTAATGAAACACTTCACTTTACCTATCGTGGTGAGTGCGCAATGAAAATAATAACTGGGTGATGAATGAATAGAATTAATAGACATCACGTCGTTGGTAAGACCAGGCATGTCTGTCGGTATCAAAGCATTGACTCCCCAACACTTAACTCCGCCTGCTGTAGTAAGCGCGCAAGTAAGGCCACTCGCTGCAGCGATCGCCGCTACGCCACTGGAAAGACCCGTTACATCTACAGGAGTTAAACTATCAATAATTGAATTGTTACCGAGTTGACCTACAGTATTCTTCCCCCAACACTTAACCCCACCTGCCGTGGTAAGTGCGCAGGTGTGATCAGCTCCTGCGGAGATGGCCACCACACTCTCAGCTGCATGCCCTGACATGCTCCCCAGACATCCAATAAAGACGAGTGGCAATGTGTAAAAAAATCTTTTCAGCAAGTGCGACATGGAACCTCCAGTGGATAAGTATTTATCAAACATCTATCTGAGCTTGTGCGTCAATTATTCGCCATCTGGATCTCCTGAATTGATAGAAACGGCCATAAATTAAACACCTTGAGATGAGGTGCTGAAGTGCGCTAAAGCATAAGGTCAGATACGAATACTGGATAAGCTATTCATTTAACAGGGATCTCGTCGGCATATTACACAAAAAAAAATGTCAAGCATGAATAACACTTTAACTAAACAACCACCGGCTAAAGCCGGAGGGTTTGAATTACGGACTGAAAGTCCGGATACGCGTCGCCTAAACGACGCGTCCTAATTGGGTTCCATTTTAAAATCATCGTTCGGCTTAGGTTCAAAAT
>Ga0209344_10002749_pt1 | contig 18811 bp, 17 predicted proteins | sample Cruoilmetagenom6_FD_187293 | JGI IMG/M metagenome (GOLD analysis project Ga0209344, IMG submission 187293) | Oil polluted marine microbial communities from Coal Oil Point, Santa Barbara, California, USA - Santa Barbara Oil Seep Sample 6 (SPAdes)... | ecosystem: Environmental > Aquatic > Marine... | reverse complement strand
TCGAAAAAAAGAGGGCGTTCCGGACGAGCAGGTGGTGCTATTCTCCCCAACCGGAAAGGAGCACGCCCATGCGCCCTGACGGCCGTCACCCCAACGAAGTCCGCCGCATCACCATCGAACCCGATTTCATCCGCTACCCGGAGGGCAGTGTCCTTTGGCGCGCCGGCGATACCCTCGTGCTGTGCAATGTCAGCCTCGCCGACAAGACCCCACCCTTTCTCCGGGGCTCCGGTGAGGGCTGGGTGACCGCCGAGTACGCCATGCTCCCCAGAGCCACCGACACCCGGTCGGATCGCGAGGTCAAAAAGGGCAAGCCCTCTGGGCGGTCGCAGGAGATCCAGCGGCTCATCGGTCGTTCGCTTCGCGCCGCCGTCCGCCGCGATCTCATGGGCGAACGCACCCTCACCGCCGACTGCGATGTCCTCCAGGCCGACGGTTCCACCCGGACCAACTCCATCTCAGGCTCCTGGACAGCCATCACCATCGCCCTGTGCCGGATGTACGAGCAAGGGCTGATCACCGAGTGGCCGTTGGTCGAGCAAATCGCGGGCATCGCCGTTGGTCTGACCAACGGTCAGGCCGTCGCCGATCTCGATTACGGCGAGGACTTCGACTGCGATGTCGACCTCAACCTCGTCTTCACAGGCTCGGGCAAGCTCGTTGAGGTCCAGGGCACCGCCGAAGGCGCCGCCTTCTCACGCGAAGAGTTCAACACCATGCTCGACATGGGTTGGAACGGCGCCCAGCAGGTCATGGAGAAACAGCTCGAGATCGTGGGTCCCAAGCTCGAGGCTCTCGGGTTGCAGAAGCCATAGTTCCATCGGGCAAGGGTAAAGATTGACACTTTGCGGGACCTGAACCTATACTCACTCCCCGCCTCCGGGCGGCGATCTTTGGCAATGAAACGAGCGGACTCGAGCGTCGGGGTGTGGCGCAGCCTGGTAGCGCACCTGCTTTGGGAGCAGGGGGTCGGAGGTTCAAATCCTCTCGCCCCGACCATTACACTCCGACCAACCGATTCTTTCTCCGCCTGTAGCTCAGCCGGATAGAGCAACGGACTTCTAATCCGTGGGTCAGAGGTTCGAGTCCTCTCAGGCGGGCCATACCGCATTTAACCTTTATGGTGGGCGTAGCTCAGTTGGTAGAGCTCAGGATTGTGGCTCCTGTGGTCGAGGGTTCAAGCCCCTTCGCTCACCCCAAAATTTCGCTTTTGTGCGCCCGTAGCTCAGCTGGATAGAGCGATAGCCTCCGGAGCTATAGGTCATGGGTTCGAATCCCGTCGGGCGTACCACAATCAGTACATGACAGAGCCTCCCGAGATGGGAGGCTCTTTCTTTTGTCAAACCAGCGCGTTCCTCACTCCAGGTCGTCGATCCCGTCGAGGACACTCCATTCGAGTCTGAGTCTCTACGGCGCCGTGCTCGACCACTCCCCCGTGGTGCCGTCTTCAAAGCCGTCAACAAAGATCACCCATGAACTGCCGCAGAAGAGGCTGGCCTGAGAGACCGCCTCGTAGGCATCGATTTCGCCCCAGCCGGTTGCGTTGTTGGGAACATTGCCCGGTCCTTCCCCGCCGCAGTTCGTGGCGTAGGGAATGGCCGAGGCTGAGGCCTGGAGGATGTTCTCGGTCTCGACGTAGTCACCGATGAGGCAGGGCGCCGCCTGCCACATCAGCACGATGAGGCCGGCCACGTGCGGCGCCGACATGGAGGTCCCGCCCCAGCTGCCGTAGCTCGAGTCGCTTCCGCTAAGGGCCGAACGGATGTCGACGCCGGGGGCCACGACCTGCGGCTTCAGGCTCGGAAAGCCGTTGGGGTTCACGGTATCGGCGTTGTCGGTCGGACCCCAGTTGGAGTGGGCCGCATAGGCTCCGTTGGACTGGCCCGTTGAACCGACGCCCGTGACATTGCCATAGCGGCCGGGGTTACCCACCGTATTGCACCCCGGAGGGTGGTTGTATCCGCAGTTGCTCGCATTGACGTTGGCGAAGACCGGATAGACGCCGGCAGCGTGCCAGCTGTCCACCACTCCCTGGTACCAACCGTCGTAGGACTGACCGCAGTCACCCCACGAGTTGTTGACCACGTGCGGCCGTCTTGACGGATCGGGCAAGCCTGGAGAGCCGATGGGGTAAGGCGCCGCGACCCACTGGGCGCAGGTGAGCAACGCACTCGTCGTGCAACCACCGCCCGGGCAGCCTTCGCATGCGATCCAGGTCGCCCCCGGCGCCATGCCTACCTGATTGGCGCCCCCGTCATCTCCGACCATGGTCCCGACCGTGTGCGAACCATGGCCGTGGCCGTCCACCGGTGTGGCCGAGCCACCGTCCCCGCTGAGCCAGTTGAAATTGTGATTGAAGACGCCACCGCCGAGGTTTCCGCGATAGCGTGGTTCGAGGACCTCGTGGGTATAGCGGACACCGGTGTCGATCCCGGCCACGACCATTCCCGTTCCGTCGACTCCCATTCCCCACGCCAGATCGGCGTTGACGTGGGTGATGTTGGGTTCGATGGAACGACCCTCTTCAGGCGAGGGGGCCTTCTCCACCGGTTCGATGACCATCATCTGTCGATCGGACCTCAGGACCTCGATCTCATCGAAGGCGGCAAGATCATCCAGGACCAACCTGGACGCAGACGGGACGAGGATGAGGTTGTCGATCCAGTACGACCGAAAGGCCACCCCCTCGGCCTGGAGGTGGGCCCGGACCCTCGCCTGGGTGCGATCAGCGGTCGCCCGCAACTCATCGACCACGAATCTCCCGCGCGTCTCCCAATCCATGGTGAAGGCGGGGCTCAGATCCGGTCGTTCACCAAAGTCGATGAGGACCGCCGCCTCGCCATCCCTCAAGATGGAGAGTTCGAGTTCGGACTCGATCCTGACCGAGGCCTGATCCGCCGCCTCGATGAGTCCGATCGTGGCAAACGACAGGACCGAGGCGAAGACGGACACGATGATTCGTCGGGATGTGGGACGGAGCTTCATTGTTCTCATGGCATTCCTTCTATTGAACGGGTTTGTTCTCCAGCCCATGGCATGTTGGACTCTGAACAAGGATACGCGAGTCGCACAGGGAATTGTCGCCCGAAGCCGGGTGCCGAGGGAATAAAATCCACGACTGAGAATTGTATCCGATGGGGCTGGCGGATCACCTGAGAGATTCGCCGACGACCAATGACCAGTACGATGAGGAGACAGACACATGAAAATCTTCAATAGCGAAGCCGGCGACGTCACGGTCCTTGCTCTCAAGGGGAAGATCACGATCGGGGCCGGCGATGTCGCGCTGCGGGATGCCATTGACGATGCCGTCAACAGGGGTCAGAAGAAGCTCTTGATCGATCTCGGTGGGGTGTCCAAGATGGACTCCTCAGGTCTGGGCGAGCTTGTCGCCGCACACAACAAGGTGTCAGCGGAAGGCGGAGCGATCAAGCTGGCGAACATCCCAAGCAAGCTCTATAACATCATGGGCGTCGCGCAGATCATCTCGGTCTTCGATGTCTTTGATGATGTGGACGAGGGATTGGGTTCGTTCACCTAGGACTCCCGAGAATCTACACCTCGAGGCTCACCACTTTCTGCAGATCACACAAGCGTTGATCCCTCCGACCCCCATGTTGATCTTGCCGGCCACATTTCCGACGGTCGGGCGAGCCTGATCCTGCACGAGGCCGTCGGTGGAGGATCGGATCTGATCGTGGATCTCGCCATCGGTGAGATTGACGGGATGAAGTCTGCCCTTGGAGACACCGAGGTGCTGGGCGGTGAGCTCCCAGCCACCGCAGACCGACATCCCATGGCCGAACGACCCCTTGCGCGCCGTCAGGGTCGTGGATTTGGGGAAGACATTCAGGGTGTTCTGGAGTTCGCTCCAATCACCCGGTGTGGCCGTTGCGTGCATGTCCCATGTGGCGACGTCTTCGGGCGCGATCTCCGCCTCGGTCAGCGCCTGATCGATGGCGCGACGAGGTCCTTCGCTCGATGGCGTGATGATGTGGTCGGCATCCGATGATACGGCGACGCTGAGGATCTCGAGTCCCAGCGGTGTGAACCCCTTTTCGGTGAGGTAGTCCGCGTCGCCGACGATCCAGACACAGGCGCCTCCGGAAACGTGGGTTCCGCGAAAACCCGTAAAGGGTTTTGAGACCTGACCATCGTGGGAGAGAACCCGGGCGCCGAAGAAGGTGCCCACCGAAAGCGCATGGGGCTCGGGATCGGTCATGCCGATGACCGCGACCTTTGCCTGTCCCGACCTGATGGCGTCAACCGCCATCTTGAGAGAGACGCTGAAGCCCGAACACGCAGCCAGTGGAGCGATCGCCGGACCGGTGATGTGGGCGAGCATCGAGATCTGCGCCGCCGGAATATTCGGGATGTTCCACAGCAGATTGGGATCGACCGCATTCCACGGTTCCGTCGGGCAGCCGACCTCGTCGTTGAGCTTCCGACGAGCCGCCATCTTGTGCCGGATAACGTGCTTCTTGCCGTGCTCGATATCGCCCGTGATGCCTTCGCCTTCGATCTGAATGTGCTTGTCGAGATAACATCGCAGGCCATCCGAACGGCCAACCCAGAATGCATCCCATTGCTCGCATGCCTCTTCGTGAGCCTCGCTCCAGGGATCGAGGCCGGCGGGATCGTCAGGCGCCTCTACCTGAGCACGAATGCTCTCTTTCTCAGAATCGCCTGCGAGACGGTACGCCCTGAGCTCGCTGTTGTGCTCACCCTGGCACCAGAACCGATTCCACCGTTTCTGGGCGCGGTGATAGCGCAGGACGTGGTCATACTGAAGCGGAAAATCACCCAGACCGGTCCCGACGTAAATATGGGCCTGAGAACCGAGTTCCTCGAGCAAAGGCTCGAGCCCGGGGTTTTGCCCAAGCGCCTGAATATAGGCGCCGATGGCGTACTTGACGATGTTCCCCATTTTGGATTTCAGCTGGGAGAATCTTCGCGGTTCGAAGCGCTCATCGATCCACGGCCGATAGGCCTCGAAATCGAACTCCGGTCTGCCGACAAGGAAATTGCTCGGACCAAAACCCTCGAAGGGCTCGAGCCAACTCGTCGCCTTCGAGAGATTCTTCTCGAACGACCCGATGTCCGGCGATTTCGGGGCGACGACACCCCACCCAAAAACACCGATGCGTTTGCCCATATTTGAGTTCCCTCCAGCCGGAACGATGAGAGCTGGTATAGCAGCAATTCAGCCTGGTCGAAAGACGCGTTGCGGCAGGATGGCGACGCCTATCGTCCGGCTTTCGCCACCAACTTTGCGACTCGCCAACTCCAGGATCAATCCACGCCGACAACGATCGTTGACGCTCTGTGCCGTAATGGGATGGGAAACGGAGCCCGTTCGCGATCTAGGAAGGGCTCCACCCGTGCCGACGACGAGGTTCGAACGTAATCCACCTCACAGTCCTCGTCCATCTCATGTGGCAGGATTGGATGTACAGGGAAGATCACACGACCGGACTGTGAGGGTGGCCACCATGGAGAACACGGCGCAACGCATTCTCGTCATCCACGCCATCGCCGATGGCAAAACGCGGTACCTGACGGCCAAAAAGCTATCGCAGTTGTTCAGCGAAGTGCCGTTTGGCGAGTGGAAGTCAAAACTCGATTCCGGAGGTGAGACGGTTGTGATGCGCTCCGAGAACGAGGCGGACTTCGATCCCTATCGCCGCTCCCTCGAAATGCTCGGAGCGGAGACCGAGGTCATCGAACAGAAGATCCTCGGTGGGGCCAGGGTCTTCTAGGAGGCTGCACCGTATAGATGGTGGATGGATTTCGGAGCGTCAACTGAGGCCGTTTTTCGCCTGTTTTGCAGGTTCATACTGGTGGTATGGGCCAAGAAACAGGCGAATAGCGGACCGATTGCCGTTCGAAAGGCGCCGCCGACTCTATGCGGTGCAGCCTCCTAGCCCGCGTGGTGGTACTTGAGCCTCATGCAAATCCTTCCGATCGTGGTCACTCGGTTGTATTTCAGTCGACTCGGGAGGGGATAAACCCCTCCCCTTCAAGATGAACCGTAGGGGAGGGGCTTATCCCCTCCCGCAATGACGCTCATATTGCAAAAGGCTCACTTCTCAGAGAGCACGGCGGTACCACTGTGCCACTCATCACTCACCGACTCGCTCATTCGTCGGACAATCGAAGCATGAAATGCGGCTCGTTTCGACACATCCGCCAATCGGTCCTGATCGGTTTGACCGTCCTGGCAACACCGGTGTTGTCCGCGCAGCAGATCTGCCCGCCAGGTTCGCCGACGGGACCCGTCCAGATGCCCGTCTTTGTCGAAAACCTGTCGGGCCAGACCAGCTGGTTCGCATCACCCGTGGTCATCGATCTTGACGACAACGGTTCCAACGAGCTGGTGGCGGCCTACTACGACATCTATGTCTTTGGAAGCGATGGCGCACTGCTCCACCGTGCTCAGAACGGCGACGGACGCGTCTACGCGCCCCACGTGGTGGCCGATCTCGATGGCGACGGCACCACCGAGGTCGTTGCCGGTCGCGGCCACCAGGTCTGGGCCTGGGAGTGGAACGGTGCGGCCCTCGTGGTCAAGAACGGTTGGCCCGCCGACACCACCACCGGAGGAAATGCACCGGAGATCCGCGGGATGGCGGCCGGCGACCTCGACGGCGATGGCACCATCGAGATCGTGGTCACAACCACCCAGACCGTCCCCACCTCGCAGGGCGGCGCCCAGGTCTTTGTATTTGCGGCAAACGGGGACTCGTTCCAACCCGCGGGGGGTCACAACCCGGCCTGGCCACGATACAACGATCTGTCGGGACCGGGGAACGACGCCGATCGCAATGGAATGGGTCACAGCGGATTCGGCTGCTACGGCCTCAACGCCGGGGTCGGCAACATCGACGACGATCCCGAGCTCGAGGTTCTGGCGACCTATGACAATCACCACATCCAGGCCTTCGATCACGACGGCGTCGCCATCGACACGTCGGACTACTTCACCAATCGAAGCTCACCCTGGGTGGGCAATCGCCTGACCTGGGGTCAGTTCATCCGCTGGGCGGACCCGGGTGTCGAACATGATCACTACAACCTCCACACGGGAACCTGGCCCCACCCGGACTGGGCCGAGTGGCTCCAGTGGACGGCGTCGCCACCATCGGTTGCCGATCTCGATCTCGACGGCAGGGCCGAGGTCATCGGTGTGCCCAACATCGAGATGCACGTTCCCTATGTGACCCAGGCCTATGGAGTGATGGTGCTCGAAGGGGCGCACGGCGGCGGCACTCGTTCAGCACGACGTAAGGCCGGGTGGGAGATCCTGCCCAGGGGCGAGTCCCCCATCGATGTCGATGGCTGGTACCCGCCATCAGGTGTCCCGGCGCCGACCATCATCAACATCACCGGTGACGCCCACCCCGAGATCGTCGTCTCGCTCAACGATGGCTTTGTCTACGCCTTCGACCACGGCGGCCAACGGCTGTGGCGGCGGAACACGCGACACGGTCTTGCCATCAGCTTCAACTCGGAGACCACCGTGGCGGATCTCAATCAGGACGGCGTGCCGGAGCTCCTGCTCGCCACCTTTGGCGACCCCGATGTCCACTCGTCGGGTTATCTGATGGTGCTCCGGGCGAGCGACGGCGTCATCCTGCACGATGTGCCGCTGCCCAACCCCGGCCACAACGGCAACGGTAACGGCGCCCCCGCAGCGCCTGCGGTGGGCGATCTCGACGGCGACGGTGATCTCGAGGTCTTTGTCCAGACCTTCGACCACGGGCTCGATGTCTTCACCATCCCCGGTTCCGGGACAAACTGCCTCATGTGGCCCACCGCCCGGGGCGGGCCCATCCGTTCTGGTCAGGCGGATCTGAGGTGGCGCGAGGTGATCTTTATGGATGGCTTCGAATCCGGCGACACCGGGAACTGGTGAGAGGCGAGCTCGACCCGTTCAGTCCTGCAGAAACCCAACAACCAGGTCGTTGAAACGATCGGGTTCGTCGAAGTTCGGCATGTGGCTCGAGCGATCGAAGACCTCGAAGCGGGCGCCCGGGATCCTACCGTGCATTTCCCACCCCGCCTCGATGGGGACAGCCCGGTCGTGCCGGCCCCAGAGAATCATTGTCGGGATCTCGAGTGACCCGAGCCGTCCGATCTGATCATCGAGGGTGTTGAAGAAGTCCCGCCGAAGGATGTCGAGGGTCGCCCGGGCGGTACCTTCAATCTTCTGGTATCCGGTGAGCTTGGCGAAGACATCCGGGGTCAGGAGTTCGCGGTCGTGGATCCAGAAATCCGTGAGGTTCTTCTTGCGGATCACATCGGTCGGCAGGCCCTGGAGGAATTCCGGCAGCCAGGGCAGCCGGAAGATCCTCTCTCGAAAGGTCGTCGGTCGCGAAATCCCCACCGAGTCCACCAGAACCAACCGATCCACCCGATCGGGGTGGGCGATGCTGAACGAGATGGAGGTTCCACCACCCATGGAGTGGCCCACCAGGTGGGCGCGATCGATCTCGAGGTGGTTCATCAACAGACGGATCTGCTCGACAAAGAGTGGAAACCCATAGTCGAGGGGTTCGCGGGTCGAGTATCCGGATCCCCAGAGATCGACCGCGTAGACGGTGAAGTACCGGGCGAGCACATCCAGGTTCTCCGACCACGTGTTGTGGTCGAGATTGAAGCCATGGATCAGAAGGACCGCGGGACCCGCCCCCTTCTTGACGAAGTGGGTCTTCCGCCCGTCCAGCTTGACCATGTAGCCGGGTGGGTGGACCTGGGCCCAATCATCGAGGGGCTGGCTGTCCCAGCCGACAAACGTCATCAGTTCCGCGACATGAAGATTCTCAACACGTACCAGAACATCAGTGCCACCGAGGCGAAGAGCTGGAGCGCTGCACCGACGTGCTTGTCCTCGGGGAAGTTGCGGATGATGTTGGAGGTGTCGTAGAGGATCGCGGCCCCTGCGAGCCCGACCATCCCAACCGAGAACCAGGTGCCGAGGTTGAAACCGAAGAGCACGCCACCGACGATGGCCACCAGCGCGAGCATCATGCCCCACTTGAGCAAACCACCGAGGAACGAGAAGTCCTTGCGGCTCAGAAAAGCCACCGCGGTCAGACCCGCAAAACCGATGAGGGTGACAATTGCGGCACTTTCGATGGCGCCGGGAGCGTAGAAGTTGGCGATGTAGAGCAACGGCACGAAGATCAGCGCCTCGGCGACGACAAAGCCGCCGAGGGCCGCATACTGAGCGACCACGGACTTCGCCGAGAAAGCCGCGCGACTGGCGATCCAGCTGACCACCATGAAGCCGCCGAGAATGAAGAGCCAGTTGACGCTCAGCATGGTCTGAGCGATCTTCTCGGCACGACCGCTGGAGAAGAGCGCGACCTCGATCAGAACAAAGCCGATGATGGCGCCGAAGAGGTGCACATAGGTCCGAGTGATAAAGGCCGCGCGGGTATCCACACCGATCTGGACACCGGGCGCGTTGAGGTGGTTGGAATCAGAAGGCTGGAAGTTCACTGGGAGTCCTTTCATCACAAACGATCCGATGACGGCTTCGCGGCCGAGGGGGAGCGGGCGAGTTCTTCTAGTGTACCCCGCCACAATTGGGGTGAAGTATCGAGAGTGCCGATGCATCCCGCCTCCAATGGTGGCGGAGTGCACTATATAAGATACAACGTCGAGCGCAGGGTTTCGAAGATCCCCACCCCGACAAAGACCAGACCGGTGGCGAAACGCGCCCACTTTTCGAAGGCCTGGACCCGGTCGAGGGCCGATCCCATCCAACCCACACCAATGGCGATCAGCACTGCAAAGAACACCACCGGCAGAGCTGTCCCGATGCCGTAGACCGCGGGCAACAGAAGGGGTGAGGAGTTCCTCGTCGCCAGGGGGACCAGCGAGCCGAAGAAGAGCGCCGCCGATACCGGGCAGAAGGCCAGTGCGAGCACCGCGCCGAGGGGCAGCGCTCCCCAGATTCCCGCCCGGTCGATCCGTTCCCTCATGGCGTCGCTGACACCCGCGCCGCGGATGCTGAAGCTGAAAACGCCAAGGAGGAAGAGACCGACGAGAATCAGCATGGGGCCGATCAGCCGGCTGAAACTCCCCTGAAGGAATGACGACGCGCTGACGACGGACATGAGGCTCCAAACCGACGCCGCACCGAGGACCAGATAGGCCGCCGTACGCCCGGCGGTGTAGAGGGCGCCCGCAAACAGCACCCTGCGCGGACTCCCCACGTGTCTTCCGACATAGGACACCGCCGCGAAATTGGCAGCCAACGGGCACGGGCTGATGGATGTCAGGATGCCGAGCCAGAGCGCCGACACCACCGCAATGGAGTGGGGTTCCATCAACCCTCCGCGAGGAAGTCTCTGGTCTCGTCCCGGACGTACCTCAGGAAGCCGTCCTGATCACCGACAAGTTGCCAGACAAGCTTGAGGTTCTTGAAACGGACGACCCCGCCATCGCGATACTCAACCAGGACCACGGACTTTGTCACCAGTTCGAAATCGGTGACAAAGTGAGCGTTGGCTTTCTCGTCGGTGTTGACCACCCGCCACTCGAGCTCACCCGCTTCCAGTTCCGAGGCGAAACCACCGGTGATGGCTTCTTCCGAGTAGGCCTCGAGCTTGCGGCAGGTCGAGCACCGTTTGTTGCCGTGGAAGTAATAGGCCACGATCCCGTTGCCCGGCGCCGCCGCTGCGGTTTTTGCCGAGGCTTCCGCCTCATCGGCCCCGACAGCGGTCGGAATCAGCATCCCTGCCGCCACCAGCACGATCGCTGTAAGGGCCACAATCGGTATCTTGCGATCTTGCATCACGCCTCCCCGCCGAGCAGTTCCTTGATCTCATCCACCGTTGCCAGCTTCCCATGAACCACGAGCTCGTCATCGATGACCAGACCAGGAGTCAGCATCAGACCATAAGTCGGATACTGGCTGATGTCCTTGATCTTGATGAGTTCGTACTCGATGCCGAGCTGATCGGCGGCGAGTCCGGCTGCATCCGCCAGTTGTTCGCATCGCGGGCATCCCGGGCCGAGAATCTTGATGACCTTCATGAGTTCCTCCCCTACGAGAACAGCGAACCGAAAACAACCCCGGCAATGGTCGACATGACCACCACCAGGGAAACAAAGACCGATGTCTTCTTCCAACCCAGCACGCTGGCGATCACCAACATGTTGGGCAACGACAAGGCCGGACCGGCGAGGAGCAGGGCCAGTGCCGGGCCCTTGCCCATCCCATTGCCGATGAGTCCCTCGAGAATGGGCACCTCCGTGAGAGTCGCGAAATACATGAATGCGCCGGCGAGGGCGGCAAAGAGATTCGCCCACAACGTGTTGCCGCCCACGGCGGCGCTGACCCACTCAGACGGGATCAGTCCTTCGTTCCCCGGCCGGCCGAGGAGCAACCCGGCCACCGCAACACCTGCCAGCAGCAGCGGGAGAATCTGTTTGGCGAAGCCCCACGAGGCGTCCAACCAGTCTTCAAGCTCACCGGGCGAGCGACCGATGACCCAGGACAGACCCACCACTGCGATGGTCACGGCGATCTCGGGGTGGTTCGGGAGAATGGCCGCAGCCACCGAAGTGGGCACAGCGACCAGCGCCATGAGCCACCACCGCAGCCCGAACCAGGCCACCAGAACCGCTCCGAGCACCAGAGAGAAAAACGCGGTGAGTTGCCACTTCACGCTCCAGATGGCGAACCAGGCCCCGGTCTCGAGGGCCGGTCGTCCCCAGTTGGCGAAGACCAGCACCGCCACCATGGCGGCAAAGAAGATCGCGTTCTGCCACAGCGGCCGCCGCACTTCGGGTTCGGGGAGAGCCGCCTGCGCCGCCGCTTTCTCGAGCTCTTCCCGGCGAAAGATCAGGTGCATCAGCAGACCGATCACCACGGCGAAGATCACCGCCCCCACCGCGCGGGCGATCCCGAGCTCCGGGCCCAGGACCCGCGCCGTCAGAACGATGGCGAGGACGTTGACCGCCGGTCCGGCATAGAGGAACGTCGTGGCAGGTCCCAAACCCGCTCCCATTCGAGAGATTCCGGCAAAGAGCGGCAGCACGGTGCACGAGCACACCGCGAGAATCCCACCGCTGACCGATGCCACGCCGTAGGCCACGACCTTGTTGGCTCTTGCGCCGAGGTACTTCATCACCGATGCCTGGCTGACAAAGACCGCAATGGCCCCGGCGATGAAGAAGGCGGGCACGAGGCACAGCAGAACGTGCTCCCGGGCGTACCATTTGACCAGGTGGAGCGCCTCCATGACGGCGCCGTCGAATCGCGCGACACCCACCGGCAACAAGAAACACGCGGCAAACACCACCACGATCCAGGCCAGAGGTCCGCGCTGCGATTTCCAGTCCAAGGTCGAACCTCCAAAGGGACTTGACAATCCCACTTCGAGAATACTACATTTTGCAATGTAACGAAATGAAGATCTCAAACCTCGACGCCGCCATCGCAGCGACCCGTGCCCTCGGCCACCCGGCCCGGATGCGGACGGCCGCGATGCTGCGCACCGGTGAACTCTGCCTGTGCCAGATCACCGAGGTGCTCGGACTTGCCCCTTCAACAGTCTCGCTCCATATCAAGGAGCTCAAGAGGGCCGGCCTCGTGAGCGAACGCAAAGAGGGTCGTTGGGTCTTTTTCTCACTCGCCGACGACGAGCACGCCCAACGTTGGCTCGAAACAGCACTGGCTGCGGTGGATGGTGACCCGCAACTGAGCAACGATCTCGATCTGATTACCGAACTCCGCCGGCTGCCGCTCGTCGATCTCTGCGGCCTCGGCTACGAGGCCGCCAAAGCGAAGCACCAAAACAACGACTGAAACCGCCCGAGAGGAACAGCCATGAGTACCGGGAAAACTCTCTCCACTCTCGACCGCTGGCTGACCCTGTGGATCTTCCTCGCAATGGCAGTGGGCGTCGGATCGGGTTGGGCGTGGCCCGGGATCGCCGGCTTCTGGAACCGGTTCTCGGTGGGCACCACCAACATCCCCATCGCCATCGGTCTGATCCTGATGATGTACCCGCCACTGGCCAAGGTTCGTTACGAAGAGCTCGGAAAGGTCTTCCGAGACTGGAAGGTCCTCGCGCTGTCGCTGGTCCAAAACTGGGTGGTGGGCCCGGTGCTCATGTTCGTCCTCGCGATCACCCTGCTCGCCGACATGCCGGAGTACATGATCGGGCTCATCCTCATCGGGCTCGCGCGTTGCATTGCCATGGTCATCGTCTGGAATGACCTCGCCGACGGCGACACCGACTACTGCGCCGGTCTGGTGGCCTTCAACTCGATCTTCCAGGTGCTCTTCTTCTCGGTCTACGCGTGGATCTTCATCACGGTCCTGCCTCCCCTCTTCGGGCTCGAGGGCGCGGCGGTGAACATCACGATCTCGGAGATCGCCAAGAGCGTCGCCATCTATCTCGGCATCCCCTTCGCCGCCGGTGTCGTGACCCGGTTCTCGCTCATCGCGATCAAAGACAAGCAGTGGTACCACGAGGTCTTCATCCCGAAAATCAGCCCCATCACCTTGGTGGCGCTGCTCTTCACCATCGTGGTCATGTTCTCGCTCAAGGGCGAGGTCATTGTCCAGTTGCCGTTTGACGTTGTCCGGATCGCCATCCCGCTGCTGATCTACTTCGTGGTGATGTTCCTCGTCTCCTTCGCCATGTCGAAGAAAGTCGGCGCCGACTACTCGAAATCGGCCACCCTGAGCTTCACCGCAGCCTCTAACAACTTCGAACTCGCCATCGCCGTCGCCATCGCCACCTTCGGGGTCGGCCACGGCGCCGCCTTCGCCGCAGTCATCGGACCGTTGGTCGAGGTGCCGGTGCTCATCGCGCTGGTGAATGTCGCGTTGTGGATCCGGCGCCGGTTTTTTGTCGCCGATACGGCGGCCGTTCAGCAATCTGCCTGACAAGGCTGCTGTCGCCAAACCTCCTCCGACATTCGGATGATTGACATCCGGCGAACAGGGCGTATCTTTAAATATAACTTCACAATTTGGAGCGTTGCTTTGATGTGCTTGTCTCGTTTCCAGGACACATTGTTGATCAAATGAGCGATCCCCGTTCCGCGATCGCTGGAGGAGGAAACCATGCGCCACCCGTCTCGTGTCCACACCATCATCATTTCCAGCCTGATTCTGGTCGTTGCACCACTGGTGGCATCGGCTCAAGGCGCCATCGAAGGCACCGTCACCTTCTGGGGCGACCCTGGAGGTGGGACCGAGATCGAGGTCGGAGCGCACTCCAGCCTCGGGGGACCACCGGACGCATCGGTCTTGGTGGCCATGCCGGGTGGGGCGTATTCGATCCCCGTTTCGGACGGCGTCTACTACGTGGCGACGTACATGAGCCGAGACGGCTATGTCGGCGAGCCGCGCGAAGAGGATATCCTCGTCTGGTACGACGCCGACGGTGACGGGAATCGGGACACCGTGACAGTCAGCGGCGGCGCGATGACCGGGATTGACGTCGACCTGGGTTTTGCCTATGTCGACATCGACGCCACCGGCGGCAGCAACGGCAGCACCTGGGCAGACGCCTTCACCGATTTTCAGGACGGCATCGACCTTGCCGTGTCGGGAATCGAGGTTTGGGTTGCCGAGGGAACGTATCTCCCGGGGGCAAGCCGGAGCGACAGTTTCCTTCCGAAGAACGGCGTCCGGGTTTTCGGCGGATTTGCCGGCGGCGAGACCATCCGCCAGGAACGCGACTGGAGCACCCACCCAACCATCCTCAGTGGTGAGATCGGCGGAGCAGCCGCCACCGACAACTGCTACCACGTGGTCCGCGCTGAAGGCTCCACCCCCACTGCCATGTTCAACGGGATCACCATCACCCGGGGTTATGCAAACGGCGGATCCATCGATGACCACGGCGGAGGAGTCCGCGCCCGCGGCGGCGGTGTGACCCTGGCCAACGTCACCCTCATCGACAACTATGCCACGTCCGCCGGTGGCGGTGTGATGGCGAATATGGGAGGGACCGTCAAAGTATACAACTCGCGCTTTTTCAACAACCAGGCGCCGGGCGGCCATGGCGGGGGGTACTACGGATCGACCGCATCGACCCAACCCCAGACCCTCGTCAACTGCATCTTCACCGGCAACACCGCGTACCGCGGCGGCGGCATCTCCATGGAGAATGCCGGCCTGCTACCCGTCTTGGTCAACTTGAGTCTGTCGGGCAACTCAGCCGCCGGTGAAGGGGGGGGCATCTTCACCTACTCGACTCAGACGTTCGTCATCGAAAACTCGATCTTCTGGGGGAACTCGGGCACCAACCCCCAGATTTCGTACTGGACCACCGCTCCCGTCGTCAACTACAGCATCGTCCAAGACAACTGGGCCGGCGGCGGTACCCACATCCTGACCGACAATCCGTCCTTTGCCGACGCCGAACTCCGGATCAACCTCGACTCGCCCGCCATCGATTCCGGCGACAGTACGGCGATTCCCGACGATCTCCCGGATCTCGACGAGGATCACTGGACCGATGAAGAAATCGACGTGGATCTTGACCTCAACTGGCGCAGAGAGAACATCCCCTACATCCCCGACACCGGCATTCCCGATTTCGAGGGGCGGACCGTGGACATGGGCGCCTATGAGGCGTTCGACCCAGCCCTGATCTTCTGGGACGGCTTTGAGTCGGGTGGCACCTGGGAGTGGGACAACGTCGCCGGAGGACTGTAGGGGTAAGGGGTTAGACGTTAGAAGGTTAGAAAGTTAGAAGGTGGGCACGCTTCCAGCGTGAGGGCGCTTGGTTCCCTGTTGCGATGGGCCTTCTCACAGCGAGCGTAGCGAGCGCTGACCTTCTTACCTTCTCACCTTCTGACTTCCTCACTCAGAACCACCACGAAGCAAGAAAACGGCGGCGCCGAGGCGCCGCCGTTTTGTTTCATTGCTAAACTCGTTTACGGCATCTGGATCAGCCAGGTGCCGTCCTGGAACCACTTCTCCTCGAGGAGTTCGAGGATGCCGATGCCTTCGAGGGCGCCGAGGTAGTTCTCCATCATATTGATGAACAGCGGATCGTTGGGCGGCATGGCCACACCCATGGGCTCAATGGTCAGGGGCTGGGCGAGGGTGGCGAAACCATCCTCGGGGTAGCGCATCACCGACAGGGCGCAGATCGGGAAATCGGCCACCATGGCGCCGACATCACCTTTGCGGACGAGCTCGATGGCGGCATCGTAGTCGTCGGTGACGGTGAGCTGCATCCGGGGCCAGACCTCCGAAACGAAGTCCTGGCTGGTGGAGCCCTTGAGAGCCACCATCTTGACCTGGGACTGATCGATGTCACCGGCCTCTTCAATTTTCGCTAGGGCAGCGCTGGTGGTCAGGATCGATTTACCCGAAACCATGTAGGGGCCGACGAAAGCGACCCGCAGGTTGCGCGCCGGGGTCATGGTCATCCCCGACATGATGATATCGACGTCGCCGGCCTCGAGAGCGTCGAGGAGCTGGCCGAAGGGTTTCTGGACAAAGGTCACCTCGACACCCATGGCATCGGCGATGAGGTTGGCGAGATCGATGTCGAATCCAATGAGTTCGCCGGACTTGGAGACCAACGAGAACGGCGGCTGGGCACCCGAGGTGCCGACCCGAAGCTCGTCATTCTCGACGATGCGGGCGAGGGTGCTATCTGCGGCAAAGGCGCCGGCAGCGGTGCCGATGACCAGGCTGAGAACAAGGGCGGTCTTGATGATCGAACGAATCACGATTCACTCCTTCTGTTTGAAATCACCGTTTGGGCATCCTGGGGCCCGGTCCATGCAACCGGAAAAACTCTTCCCTGGATTCCGAGATCCGCGGCATTGTACGTCTGAATCGTCATAAATGCGAGAATGCTATTGTTCGCCATCGGAGAAGGAACTTATGAAGACTGCTGCTTTCGGTTTGTTGCTCGCCGCCATTTTTGCATCCTCCATCGTCTCGGCGACCATTCCCGCCGAGGTGTCGGGAGCCCGTCCGACCGGGGACGGCAAAGCCACCGAGGTCGCCGTCGGGACCTTTCTCATCGATGTCTCCAGGATCGACGGCGCGGATCAGAGCTTCACCGCCGATCTCTTCGTCCTGCTGAGCTGGCACGACGCCCGACTCGAGGGTGTTTTCGAGGCGACCGAACGGGTGCCACTCGATTCAGTCTGGAATCCCAGGATTCAGATCATCAACCGGCGCCAGATACAAACCACATTCCCGGACCAGGCCGAGATCGCCCCGGATGGCACCGTCACCACCCGCCAACGCTACTTCGGCACCTTTTCCTCACCGCTCGAGTTGCACGATTTTCCACTCGACCGGCAGCGATTCTCCATCCGTCTGGTTGTTCCGGGATACGGACCCGACGAAGTTCGATTGGTCTCCGTGCCCCCGGAGGTCTCGGGGGATCAGCGAGCCGAGGTCTTTTCCATCTCGGATTGGGATCTCGGTGAGATCAGCACGCAGCCCGCACCCTTTCGGGTGGCATCCGCCGGGCGGGGAATCAGTGGCTATGAGCTCGCTTTCGACGGCCGACGGCACATCGGATTCTGGGCCGGAAAGGCATTTATCTCGGTGGCGATCATCATCGCCATGTCGTGGGTGGTCTTCTGGATCGATCCCAAGTACATCGCACCCAGACTCAGCGTCGCGGTCACATCCATGCTGACCTTGATCGCCTACCGTTTTCTTCTTGACGGCTTGCTGCCTCGGCTCTCGTATCTGACCCGCATGGACTATTTTCTCATCGGATCCACGCTTCTGGTCCTGCTCACTGTCATCCAGGTCGTCGTCACGACCTCAGCCGAAGACAGGGATCACGGACGGCGGGCAGCCCGGATCAATCGTCATTCGAGGTGGGTCTTCCCAGCCTCGTTCCTCGCCCTGATGGCGCTTTCGTTCTGGCTGATCTGAGGATCGGCACACAGCTCTCCGGTCAACGCACCATCGGCACGGTTGTCGGATCGTTGGTCCGGTTGTCGATGACCGACGCGTAGGTCGTGAGACCCTCTCCGCCCAGGATTTCTATCACCGCATATCCGCCGTCGATATCGGTCCTTCCGGCGATCCGAACGAAGGGTTCCTGCATCTGGAGTCGATCACCCGCACCGATGGTCCGCTGGGTCGTTTCGAGATGCGATCCGTCGGCATCGTGGAGATGAAGCCTGATCCGCGCGTCGACTTCGCCGGTGTTGTGCACCCCGATGTTGGTCCTGAAGTCGGCATTCTGCTGCAGTTGGGGCAGCCAGACGGATGTCCCCGACGCCACGGTTCCCTCCGACGAAACCCCATCGAGGTATTGACCGAAGGACCCGCCGTCACTCTGGTTGTATGTCCTCGAGCTCACCAGGATCGGAGACAATCCGATGATCTCGAGGGAACCTGAACCCTCGCCACCGAGTTCGCCCACCACATCCTCGAGCACCCGGTGTTCGCCCGCCGCCAAGCTGAGTTCGAGGCTCAGATCGGGACCGTTGGACTGCTTGAAAACAACACTGACATCTGCAACCGCATCGCCGGTGTTGAGCAGCCCGAGATCTGTTCGCCACAGGCTCCCCGCGGCGCCTTCACCGCGGGCCGCGGCGGCCACATGACTCGTCATCGCACCATCGCCGGTCTTCATGGGGATGGTGGTCGGATCGTTGGTCCCGTTGTCCACCACCGAGCCGTAGACCACCACCTCTTCGCCATCGAGCACGGTGATCCGCGCATACCCGACCACGATATCGCTCCGGCCTCCGAGCGCTTCGAACGGCTGGTTGAGCTGGACGATCTGACGTGGATCGATCCGGCGGTTCACGCTGGCAACTTCAACACCTGAGGCGTCGA
>Ga0209344_10002747_pt1 | contig 18821 bp, 11 predicted proteins | sample Cruoilmetagenom6_FD_187293 | JGI IMG/M metagenome (GOLD analysis project Ga0209344, IMG submission 187293) | Oil polluted marine microbial communities from Coal Oil Point, Santa Barbara, California, USA - Santa Barbara Oil Seep Sample 6 (SPAdes)... | ecosystem: Environmental > Aquatic > Marine... | reverse complement strand
CTATAATGTATTACTTAAGGATGATAAAACCTATCCTTGGATTTGCATAAAAAAAGAACGATTTCCTAGAGTGTTTTCTACCAGAAGAGTCTTTAAAGATGGTAGTGAGTATTTTGGACCTTATACCAGTATGAAAACCGTGTATACACTTTTAGATTTAATAAAAGGGTTATACCAATTACGGACTTGTAAATACGATTTGTCTCCAGAAAAAGTGGCAACAGGTAAATATAAAGTTTGTTTAGAGTATCATTTAGGAAACTGTAAAGGTGCCTGTGAAGGTTTGGAAACAGCACAAGCATATAATGAAAATATTATAGCAATTCGAGAAATTTTAAAAGGAAACTTTAAAGATTCGCTTTCTCAATTTAAACAGCAAATGAAGCTATTTGCAGAAGAAATGCAATTTGAAGAAGCGCAAAAAATAAAAGAAAAAGTCGAAGTTCTAGAAAACTACCAATCAAAATCTACCATTATAAATCCGAAAATTAGCAATGTAGATGTGTTTAGTATCGTTAGCGATGAAAGCTTTGGTTATGTGAATTTTTTACAAATCTCTTATGGTTCTATAATACGATCACATACTTTAGAAATTAAGAAAAAGCTGGATGAGTCAGATCAGCAACTTTTAGAATTGGCAATTACCGAGATAAGACATCGTTTTAACTCTAACTCCAAAGAACTTTATGTACCTTTTAAGGTGCATGTTGGAGAAGACCTTAAAATTACGGTACCTCAATTGGGCGATAAAAAGCATATTCTAGACTTGTCTGTTCGAAATGCCAAGTATTTTAGAATGGATCGTTTTAAGCAAATTAAAATAACAGATCCAGACAGACATGTTAAAAGGATCATGGCGCAAATGAAGGCAGATTTACATTTGAGCGAAGAGCCAAGACATATAGAGTGTTTTGATAACTCAAACATTCAAGGGACGCATCCCGTTGCTGCTTGTGTTGTTTTTAAAAATGGGAAACCAAGTAAAAAGGATTACAGACATTTTAATATTAAAACGGTAGTTGGTCCAGATGATTTTGCTTCTATGGAAGAAGTGGTTTATAGACGCTACAAACGTTTGTTAGAGGAAAAAGAACCTTTGCCACAACTGATTATCATCGATGGAGGAAAAGGACAACTTTCTTCCGCATTAAAAAGTTTAGATGCATTAGATTTAAGAGGAACAATTGCGATTATCGGAATTGCGAAGCGTTTGGAAGAATTATTTTACCCAGATGATCCAATTCCACTATATTTAGATAAAAAAAGCGAAACGCTTAAAATTATACAGCAATTACGTAATGAAGCACATCGTTTTGGGATAGAACATCACAGAAATAAACGAAGTAAAACAGCTTTAAATACCGAATTGGAAGGGATTCCAGGAATTGGAGATAAAACAATAGTAGAACTATTGAAAGTATTCAAATCTGTAAAACGAATTGCCAATGCAAAATTAGATGAATTAGAAGCTGTTGTTGGCGTATCCAGAGCAGAAAAAATATATAATTATTATCACAATAAATAAATGAACAAAGCATTAGTCTTCATATTTCTTCTTTTTAGCCTTTTTAGTTTTTCACAAGAATTAGAACAAGAGGACTTAAAAGTAGGTTTGGTCTTGAGTGGTGGTGGCGCAAAAGGTCTTGCGCATATTGGTACACTTAAAGTTATTGACAGTTTAGGTATTCGAGTAGATTACATTGCTGGTACAAGTATGGGAGCAATTATTGGTTCTTTGTATGCTTCCGGGTATTCTGGTAAAGAAATAGATTCCATTTTTAAAGGTGTGAATTTTGATGATATTATTAGTGACAACTTACCACGTAAAGCAAAAACGTTTTACGAACGCGATAATTCAGAAAAATATGCCGTAACACTTCCGTTTAAAAAATTTAAAGTAAAATTACCTAGAGCATTATCTCGAGGGCAAAATACATTAAGCTTGCTTACAAAGTTAACCTTGCACGTAAGTGATATTGAAGATTTTAGTAAGCTGCCAATTCCGTTTTTTTGCGTTGCAACTAATATTGAAAACGGAGAAGCCGTGTATTTAGAATCTGGAAGTTTACCGCAGTCTATTCTGGCAAGTGGTGCTTTTCCTTCTTTGTTTCAACCAGTACGAATAGACGATAAGGTTTTAATCGATGGTGGTGTTGTGAATAACTATCCAATAGATGAGCTAAAGGCCAAAGGAGTAGATATTATTATTGGAGTAGATGTACAAGACGATCTAGGTACTAGAGATCAACTACAATCTGCGACTAAAATATTACTTCAAATAAATAATTATCGAACCATAAATGATATGAAAATCAAGTCTAAAAAGACAGATGTTTATATTAAACCAGATATAACAAATTTTAGCGTTGTGTCTTTTGGTGAGGGTAAAACGATTATAGATAATGGCGTAGTAGAAACAAATAAACACATAGAAGCGCTTAAAAATATAGTTGCTAAACAAATAAAAAAGAAACCAGAATTAGCGAAAATAACACCAATAGATAGTTTAAGAATTAATGGGATTAGTGTTAATGGGTTAGATAAGTACTCCAGAGCTTATGTGCTTGGTAAATTAAAATTTAAACCCGAAGAAGAAATCAGCTATAACACATTTCAAGAAGGTGTAAATAACCTTGCAGCCACTAATAATTTTGAAAACGTAAGTTATAAACTAACACCATCTTTAGATAAAGACGGTTATGTTATGGATGTTAACTTAAAAGAAAGCAAGTTGAATACCTTGCTAAAATTAGGGCTTCATTATGACGACCTATATAAAAGTGGTGTGCTAATTAATGTCACGCAAAAAAAGATTCTTTTTAATAGTGATGTAGCTTCATTCGATTTTGTAGTTGGAGATAATATTAGATATAATTTAGACTATTATGTAGATAAAGGTTTTTATTGGAGTGTTGGTGTGCATTCTAGATACAACCAGTTTAAACAAAATATACAAGCACAAACTATTTTAACAGACGAGCAACTACTTGCTGTTAATGTCAATAAACTAGATGTAAAGCTAGTCGATTTAACCAATCAGTTTTATTTGCAAACCTTATTTAGAAAAGATTTTTCACTGACATTAGGAGCTGAGCATAAACACTTAAAAATAAAAACAGAAACCATACTTACCAATGCAAATCAAGAGGAAACTGTTTTTGATAATAGTAGTTATTTTAGTCTCTTCGGAAACTTAAAACTAGATACTTTTGATAATAAATACTTTCCAAATGAAGGTGTATTCTTTGAGGGTGATTTTCATTTATACTTGTATTCTTCCGATTTTCATAGCGATTTTTCAGAATTTTCTATCGGAAAAGCAACCATCGGATATACCAAGAGTTTTAATAGTAATATTACTGCAAATATTACAACAGAAGGTGGTTTTAAAATTGGGGAAAACACCAATAGATCTTTAGATTTTGTCATTGGAGGTTATGGAAATAACTTTATTAATAACTACAAATCCTTCTATGGCTATGATTTTTTATCTTTAGTAGGAGATAGTTTTGTAAAAGGAACATTAAATGTGGACTATGAAATTTTTAAAAATAATCATGTCAACTTTGCTGCAAACTACGCAAATATAGGAGATAATATTTTCGACTCTGGCGATTGGTTTACAGCACCAGATTATTCTGGTTATGCCGTGGGTTATTCCTTAGATACCTTTTTCGGGCCAATAGAAGCAAAGTACTCTTGGTCGCCAGAAACCAAAGAAGGAATGTGGTTTTTTAACGTTGGTTTTTGGTTTTAAAAAGTCTCAAAAATTTTCACGATATTTGTAATACATGAACCATTCATAACAAAGTTTCGATACTAAGGAAGTGTATGTCACATGTGAGCATTGAAAAACAATAGGTATGAAACCATTTTGGCAAGACATATTAATATTTTTAAAATTTCTTCAGAAAAGAAATCCAGAATGATAGCGCATTGTTTTATTCCATTTTAAAAGAAGTAGTAATAACTTTAAATTTTAAAAGAATGCCATTTTATCATAAACTAGGAAAAATTCCACCTAAAAGACACACGCAATTTAGAAAACCAGACGGGTCTCTATATGCCGAACAATTATTTGGTACCATCGGTTTTGACGGTATGTCTACAAATTCATACCACGAACATAGACCAACTCAAGTAAAAGAAATAAGAAAGCAATACAGCGTTGCGCCAAAAATAGCAAAGGCCAATCATATACAATCGTATCGTTTTAGAGGGTTTCAAATAAAACCAGAAATGGATTATTTAGAAAGCCGAAAAGCAGTACTTACCAATAGCGATTGTACCATAATTCTTGCTGCACCAAAACAAGCTACACAAGATTATTTTTATAAAAATACAGATGCAGACGAGTTAATTTTTATTCATAAAGGAACCGGGAAACTAAGAACACATCTTGGTAATCTAGATTTTAAATATGGAGATTATCTCTTAGTGCCACGAGGTGTTATTTATAAAATGGACTTCGATACCGAAGATAATAGATTGTTTATTGTAGAATCTAAAAGACCTATTTATACGCCAAAACGATATAGAAATTGGTTCGGACAACTATTAGAGCATTCGCCGTTTTGTGAGCGCGATATTCGTCAGCCACAAGAATTAGAAACACATAATGAAAAAGGAGATTTTATCATAAAAGTAAAAAAACAAGACGATATTTTCGAAATGGTCTACGCAACACATCCTTTTGATGTGGTCGGCTATGACGGCTATAATTATCCGTATGCGCTTTCTATTCATGATTTTGAACCCATTACCGGACGTATTCATCAACCGCCTCCAGTGCATCAAACTTTTGAAACAGACGCATTTGTAGTTTGTAGTTTTGTGCCTAGATTGTATGACTATCATCCAGATTCTATTCCAGCACCTTACAACCATAGTAATATAGATAGCGATGAGGTTTTATACTATGTCGATGGCGATTTTATGAGTCGTAATGATATCGATGCCGGACATATAAGTTTACACCCAGCAGGAATACCTCACGGTCCGCACCCAGGAGCAACAGAACGTAGTATTGGTAAAACAAAAACCGATGAACTTGCAGTAATGGTAGATACTTTTAAACCATTAATGGTTACCCAAGAAGCAATGGAAATTGCCGACGAAGAATACCTAAAATCCTGGTTAGAGTAAAACATTGAAAATTAATGAATCAAAATAGATTACCCGCAGATTCATCTGCAATGACATTAGGAATTATAGCGCTAGTTGTTTTATTTTTAGGTTGCTGCTGTGGGTTTTTTTCCATAGTTTCCTTAGTTTTAAGTATCATAGGTCTTGTTTCGGCAAACAAAAGTATACGCCTATTTAGGGAAAATCCAGACGTATATTCTAGCTTCAGTTACACCAATGTAAACAACGCTAAAATTTTAAATATCGTGGCTGTAGCGGTAAGCGGAATCATTACTATGTTATATGTAGCATATTTCATGATTTATGGTGTACTTATTTCTACCATCCTAATGGATGCTTATGGCGATAAAGAAGGCGATTCGTATTACGAATGGGAAAATGATTCTTTAAATTATCAAGAAGAAGATTTGTTCGAAATAGAAAGCGATTCTATTATAATAGATTCCGTTTCGATAAAAAAGTATAAAGAAATAGTCAGAACAGAAGACTAAAAATAAGTTTTAGAAGCTATTTCCTGCTTTCCGTTATATCTTTTTTGAAAAAAAACAAAAAAGGATGTCACTGCAATCAGGGCTAAAAACAAGTAAACGCATCAGTAAAGAAGCTAAGGTTATGCGTTAATAATAAAGTAAAAGAAAAGAGAATCAAGAAGAAAGAAAAGAACGTGAGCGATAGAAAAAGACATAATTACAAGAACCTTAAAATTTAGAAATTAGGGATTGAAATTGTTGATGATGTTTTTAAAATCACGAATGAGTTTCCCAAGGATGAGAGGTTTGGTTTAATTGCTCAAATCAATAGATGTTCCATTTCAATTCCTAGTAATATTGCTGAAGGCTCGTCTAGAACAGATAAATTTTTTTCTCATTTTATAGATATTTCTCTTGGTTCATCATTTGAATTGGAAACACAAATAATAATAGCTTTTAAAAGAAAATACATTACAAAAGAAGAATTAACAAAGATGGAGATGAAAATTCAAGAATTTCAAAAAATGACAATGTGCTTTCAAAATAAGCTCTAAAAGTCTTTTTTCTTGTCTCTTTTTTCTGTCCTCTAAAAAACATACAAATGAGTAAAAAAGAAATAAAATCAGTAAACTACGGTTTAGAAAAAATATTTGAAGGAGCACAAGACTTCCTTCCACTTCTAGGAACAGATTATGTAGAGTTTTACGTTGGTAATGCAAAACAAGCTGCACACTTTTATAAAACAGCATTCGGTTTTCAATCGCATGCATACAAAGGTTTAGAAACAGGGTCTAAAGATTCGGTAAGTTATGTGTTAACACAAGACAAAATCAAGTTGATGCTAACCACACCTTTAAATAGCAAATCACCAATAAACGATCATATTGTAAAACATGGTGATGGTGTGAAAATAGTTGCGCTTTGGGTAGAAGATGCAAAAAGTGCCTATGAAGAAACCATGTCTAGAGGCGCAAAATCCTATATGGAACCAACCGTAGAAACAGATGAACATGGTGAAGTTATTCGTGCGGGAATTTATACCTACGGCGAAACCGTACACATGTTTGTAGAACGTAAAAATTACAATGGTGCATTTTTACCAGGTTTCGAGAAATGGGAATCCGATTACAATCCGCCAGCTGCTGGATTAAAATATATTGACCACATGGTTGGTAATGTAGGTTGGAACCAAATGGATGTTTGGGTAAAATGGTATGAAGATGTGATGGGATTTGAAAATTTCTTATCCTTTGATGATAAACAAATACACACCGAATATTCGGCATTAATGAGTAAAGTAATGTCTAATGGAAACGGTAGAATTAAATTTCCAATTAACGAACCAGCCGAAGGAAAAAAACGCTCGCAAATTGAAGAGTATTTAGACTTTTACGAAGGTGCAGGAGTACAACATATAGCGGTTGCAACAGACGATATTATTAAAACCGTTTCGCAATTAAGAGCGAATGGTGTAGAATTTCTATCCACACCACCAGACGAATATTATAGATCTGTACCGGGAAGACTAGAAGAATTTAGCCACGAATTAAGAGAAGATATCGAAAAGCTAAAAGGTTTAGGTATCATGATTGATGCAGATGAAGAAGGTTATTTATTACAAATCTTTACAAAACCAGTCGAAGATAGGCCAACCTTATTTTTTGAGATTATTCAAAGAATGGGAGCCAAAGGTTTTGGAGCAGGAAACTTTAAAGCACTTTTTGAGTCTATTGAAAGAGAACAAGCAAAAAGAGGTACTTTATAATATTTTTAAAAAAAAAGAGTTTTTCATAGTAGCAAAAAGAAGAAGACTGAAAATAAAACCCATTTGAATTTGTCCATACTACATGTAATAAAAAACAAAATTTGGATGAAGAGGTTTTTGTTTTTTGTCTTCTTTTTTACTTTTTCAATTTGCTTTTCGCAAAATACCGTTTCCGGTTTGGTTGTAGATACTAATGATGTACCAATTGAATTCGCAAATGTTTTTATTCAGAATAAAGAGATGACGAATAAAGTTTTTGGTGCTACCACAGCTGCAAATGGTACATTTGTTATTCCGCTAAATACAAAAGATGCTCCAAATACATATCAAATTTCTATAAGTTATGTTGGGTTTGAAACTTGGTCAGAAACAAGAAGTATAGATCGTGCTATAGATTTAAAGAGAATAGTGCTCCAAGAAAAATCTTCAGAATTAGAAGAAGTAATTATCACTTCAAAAATACCTACCATTACAAAAATACAAGATAGATTGATTTTCAATGTTCAAAATAGCCCTTTAAAATCGGGGTATGATGGTATAGAGTTATTAAGAAATACGCCAAGCGTGTGGGTCGATGAAAATGATAACGTTTTAATTCGTAATGAGGCCGTGACCGTTTTAATTAATGGTCAAAAAGCAAATATGTCTGGCGATTATTTAGCAACGTACTTAGCAAACTTAAATTCCGAGAACATAAAAAGTATAGAGATACAAACCAGTAAAGGTGCAAATACAGACGCAACATCTACAGGTGGCATTATTAATATTATTTTAAAAGAAAAAGTAGTAGGATTTAAGTCGCAAGCAAATCTAAGTTATGTTTATAAAAGAGATGGCTATTATTCCTTGTATCCAAGTTTAAACGCGAGTTATGGTACCGAGAAATGGAACATGTATGGTGGTTATAATTCGTCTATTAGAGATGCCTATGTAAAGACTACAAATGATGTTTATTTTAATGCGCTAAATAGACATAATCAGTCTGTAAGAGATAAAGAATCCCAGGTGAATAAGCATAGTTTTAAACTCGGACTGGTACGAGAAATAAGCGAGAAACATAATTTAGGAGTTGAGGTTTTTGGAAGTTTTAATGCTACAGATTTTTCTGAAAAAGGAACCGCTTTTTATTATTTTGATGGTGACTTAAACGACAAAGGATTCAATAATACTTTAGGAGATACAGATAAAAACAATATTAACGGCGTACTTAATCATTCTTGGAAAATATCTTCAAAAGATAAACTAAGTACGTTTGTAGACTACTCGTATGGTACTTCTAAAAACAAAAGCGAAGTAACAACAGTCTATGAAGAAGGAACCTATCCAAACAATATAAATACATACCATTCCGATACCGAGACTGCTACCTACGCGGTGCAAACAGATTATACCAAAACGTTAACAGAAGATGCTAAATTAGAATTAGGAGTAAAATTTACCTATTCGGATAGAGATAATAGCCTGGTGCCACGCTATTTTGAAGAACCCGATTTTATTATTGATACAGACCAATTGTCTGATTTTAATTATAAAGAAAATGTACTAGCATCTTATGTGTCCTTGGATAAAACTTTTAAAGAGAAAAATTATTTTAAAGTTGGTGTTCGTGTAGAGAATACCGATTTAAATAAAACAAATTACATCGCGAATTCTAGTATTAAACAAAACTACACGTCCTTTTTTCCTTCTGTTTATTTTTCCAGAAAACTAACCACAGAAAGTAATTTGTCGGCTAGTTATTCTAGAAGTATAAGAAGGCCTTCTTTTCGGGATTTAAATAATGATATTATAAAAATCAATGACTTTCAATTTGTATTGGGTAATCCCGATTTGCAACCGCAGTTTATAGATAAATATGAATTAAGTTATCAGCTTAAAAAGAATAATATAGCGCTGTTTTATACCAAAACAAATGACGCGATCAATGGTGTTTATTTTTTAGAAGACGATATTGCCTATTACAAAAAGTTTAATGCTGGTTCGCAAATTCAATACGGTGCAGAGTATAGTACATCTTATAAAATAAAAGATTGGTGGTATTTAAATTTTTCGTCCTATTTGTTTCATCGGAAGTTTGTGGATGAGGAAGAAAATGCAATGTTTGAAAAAACAACTTTAGGAATTAAAGCTTACAATAATTTTAAGATTAATAAAACCACAAGTATCGATCTTTCGGGAAGGTATACTTCACCAAGATCCGATGCGTTTTTTGAAGCTTCAGAATATTATAATATTGATATCGCATTTAAAAGAACATTTCTTCAGAAAAAAATAGCATTAAGAATAGACCTTAAAGATGTATTCAATTCTTTAGAATACAGAAACCGAAGAGTGTTTAGTAATTATACAACCGTTGCGAATACAAAGCTAATAACGAGGTATCTTGTAGTAAGAGTAACCTATAGTTTTTCTAATAATAAGAAAATATTAAGCGGAAAGAATAAATCTAAAAATGATAACTATAACAGATTATAGACTTTGTAAATTTAAATATTTCGGTATACTCGAAAATTAACCAACAACAACCACGATTTTTTTTTACTTTTGGAATAGTAATTGTAATTATCAAAGCATAACAATATAATGTAAAATGGTAAGTTACATTTACAACCAATAAGAATATGAAAAAAATATTAATAATATTACTCGCAATAGTTACTATGAGTACTGCTAAAGCACAAGAAGATAGCGCTTTTCAAGCGGGAGAATGGTTTCGTTTTGAAATGAGCTATAGCGGTTTCTTAAAGGCAGGAAATGCAACATTAACCGTAAAAGACGATACTATAGATGGAAAGCCAGTATATCACGTTGTTGGTAAAGGTTGGACCACAGGAGCTATTAAATGGTTTTTTAAAGTAAAAGATAGATACGAGAGCTACTTTGATAAAACAACATTATTGCCGTATAAGTTTATTAGAGATATAGATGAAGGTGGTCATAAAAAAGACATTGAAATAGACTTTGATCAACTAAACAGAAAGGCACATGTAAATAATAAAAGGAAAAATAGAAAAACCGTAGTAGATACAAAGCCAAATGTGCAAGACATGGTTTCTATGTATTATTATTTAAGAAATAAAATAAAAATTGCGACGCTAAAACCGGGCGACGAAATTAAAACAGATATGTTTTTTGATGATGAAAACTATGGTTTTAAAATAAAGTATTTAGGGGAAGAAATTTTAGATACAGAATTCGGAAAAGTAAAAACACTAAAATTTAGACCATATGTATTAGCAGGACGTGTTTTTAAAGAAGAAGAAAGTTTGACGCTTTGGGTTTCAAAAGACAAAAATAAATTACCTTTACGTATTCAGGCAGATTTAGCAGTAGGCTCACTTCGAGCAGATCTAGATGCTTTTAAAGGCCTAAAACACCCTTTTAAAATTATTGCAGATAACTAAATTATTGATGGAAAAAGATATAACCAACCAACTCAAAGAAAAATTCGATAATATAGGTCAAGATTTAGACGTGCATTTACAAGGTTTGTTATATAGTAAGCCTATAAATTATTGGGATTATATACAAACAGACGCATTATTAGATCTTCAAACACAACGCTCTGTTTTACCAGATGAAATGGTGTTTATCATGTATCATCAAATTAATGAACTGTTATTTAAAATGATCCTTTGGGAGATCGATCAAGTAGCAAATAAAGAAGATATTGATGCTGCGTTTTTCACAGAAAAAATAATGCGCATAAGTCGCTATTTTGATATGCTTACTTCTTCTTTTGTAATTATGAAAGACGGAATGGATGTCGAACAATACAATAAATTTAGAAACACATTAACGCCTGCAAGTGGATTTCAAAGTGCACAATACAGAAAAATTGAATTCGCTTCTACAGAACTAATTAATCTAATCGATAACCGATTTAGAGATACTATCGATAGAAATACGCCGTATGAACATGCTTTCGATCATTTATATTGGCAAGCGGCAGGAAAAGACTACAAAACAGGTAAGAAAAGCTATTTATTAACAGTTTTTGAAGATAGATATAAAGACGAATTTATTAGATTTACAAAATTTTATAACACACATAATCTTTACACAAAGTTTAAAGCATTACCGCAAAGTGTTAAAGATGACAAACAATTAATAGATGCAATGCGTCATTACGACCATACTGTAAATATTAAATGGGTTATGGCTCATTATAATACAGCAAATCATTACCTAAATATTGGTGGTAAAACGGCTGAAGCTACAGGAGGAAGTGAATGGGTAAAGTATATGCATCCTAAATACCAAAGAAGAATATTTTTTCCGGAACTATGGAGCGAGCAAGAATTAAAAGATTGGGGAACAGATGTATAATTGCCTTTGCAGCAATTGGCTTATTTTACAGCTGTAAACAAGAACCAAAAGAAGTCATATCTGAAGAAATAGCAATTGTAGAACCAGAAGAAACTATAGAATTTGGATTCAACCTGGATGACTACATTGTTAAAAGAGATACCATTCAAAAAGGAGATAGTTTTGGTGAAATCTTACAGAGAAATAGCATCAGCTTTTCGCATATCTTTCAAATAGCAGAAAAAACAAAGGATACTTTCGATATCCGAAAACTACAAGTTGGTAAACCATATACGCTTTTATGTACCAAAGGAGATTCGCTGCAAAAGCCAAACTGTTTTATCTACCAACCAAATAAAGAAGAATACGTAGTTATAAACTTTCAAGATTCTATTCATGCATATACTAGTAGAAAACCTATAAAGTATGTGGAAAAGGAAGTTGCAGGAGTCATTACTTCTAATATTTCTGAAGCCTTAAGTGATCAAGGTGTAAGTGTACGTTTAGCCTATAAACTAGCAGATGAAATTTATCCTTGGACTATCGATTTTAGACGTCTTCAAAAAGGAGATGCTTTTAAAGTAATTTATACCGATAAGTATATTGATGATAGTATTTATGCTGGTGTTGCAGATGTTAAAGCTGCATATTTTGAACATAATAAAGAACCTTTTTATGCTTTTGAGTTTGAAACCGATAGCGTAACAGGAGTTTCCGATTATTTTAATGAAGAAGCAAAAAACTTGCGTCGTGCTTTCTTACAAGCACCTGTTCAATTTAGCCGAATTTCATCTCGATATAATTTAAAACGACGTATTGCATATTATGGTAATAAATTACGTCCGCATCGAGGAACCGACTTTGCTGCAGCTATTGGAACGCCAATTCTTGCAACCGCAAACGGAACCGTTATAGAATCTACCAGACGTGGAGGAAATGGAAAGTTTGTGAAGATTAGACATAACGCCACTTACGAAACGCAATACCTTCATATGAAAGCCCAAAATGTTAAAAAAGGACAGTTTGTAAAACAAGGAGATGTGATTGGTTGGATTGGTATGACCGGAAATACTGGTGGACCTCACGTGTGTTACCGTTTCTGGAAAAACGGAAAAGAAGTAGATCCTTTCAAGCAAAAACTTCCGGAAGCGGAGCCGATTTCAGACAGCTTAAAAGTGAAATATCTTGAGTTTATTAAACCTCTAAAAGTGCAATTGGATAATATTCAATATAAAATTCCAGAAATAGAAGAGAAATTAGAAGAAGTGTTTGATAATACAAATGCAATTACGCAAGTTAACAACTAACCTTATGGCATTACCAAAAATTAACCCAACCACTACTACAGCTTGGAAAAATCTTGAAAAACACTTTAAAAATGTGCAAGATGTTGAAATGAAAAATTTATTTGCTCAAGATGAAAAAAGAGCAGATAAATTCACCATTTCTTGGGAAGATTTTTATGTTGACTTTTCAAAAAATAGAATCACAGAAGAAACTCTCGAACTGCTATTAAAATTAGCAGATGAAGTACAATTAAAAGAAGCAATGCAAGCTTATTTTTCTGGGGAAGTAATTAACGAAACCGAAAAAAGAGAAGTTTTACATACCGCTTTAAGAGCACCTAAAGATGCGAATATTAAAGTGGAAGGTGTGAATGTGATACCGGAAATATTTTCGGTAAAACAAAAAATAAAAGACTTTTCAGAAACTATTATTTCTGGAAATAAAAAAGGATATACTAATAAAGCATTTACAGATATTGTAAATATTGGTATTGGAGGTTCCGATCTTGGTCCTGCAATGGTTGTAGATGCACTTCAGTATTACAAAAATCATTTAACTACCCACTTTGTTAGTAATGTAGATGGAGACCATGTAAATGAAGTCATAAAAAAACTAAATCCCGAGACTACGCTATTCGTAATTGTTTCTAAAACATTTACAACACAAGAAACCTTATCGAATGCAACGACATTAAAAGACTGGTTTTTAAAAAGTGCGAAACAAGAAGATATTGCTAAGCATTTTGTTGCTGTTTCTACTAATATCGAAAAAGTAGAAGGCTTTGGTGTAGATGCTAATAATATTTTTCCAATGTGGAACTGGGTTGGAGGCCGTTTCTCTCTTTGGAGTGCAGTGGGTTTAACCATTAGTCTTTCTGTTGGAAATGAGAATTTTGAAAGCTTACTTCTAGGAGCGAACAAAATGGATACCCATTTTAAAAATGAAGATTTTAAAAGTAACATTCCAGTAGTACTTGCACTCATTAGCGTTTGGTATAATAACTTTTTTAAAGCTGAAAGTGAAGTTGTAATTCCGTATTCACAATACCTAAATCAGTTTGCTACCTATTTACAACAAGGTATTATGGAAAGTAATGGGAAAAGTGTAGATAGAAACGGGGATTTGGTAAATTACCAAACAGGAACCATTATTTGGGGGGAACCAGGAACAAATGCACAACACGCATTTTTTCAACTAATACATCAAGGAACAAAAATTATACCAGCAGATTTTATTGGATTTGCTCAATCGTTACATGGTAATAAAGATCATCAAGACAAGCTGATGTCTAATTTCTTTGCGCAAACAGAAGCGCTTTTAAACGGAAAAGATAAAAGTGAAGTTATCGCAGAAGGAACCGAAGAAGCATTAATACCTTTTAAAGTGTTTTCTGGGAACAAGCCAACCAACACTATTTTTATCGATAAACTCTCGCCAGAAAGTTTAGGGAAACTGATTGCTATGTATGAGCATAAGATATTTGTACAGGGAATTATCTGGAATATTTTTAGTTTTGACCAGTTTGGTGTAGAGCTTGGTAAGCAATTAGCGGGTAAAATTTTAAAAGAATTTAAAAAGGATGATTTTACCAATCATGACGCTTCTACCCTAAATTTGTTGAGACATTATAAAAATTTAACAAATTAATTGTTGAAAAGTATGTTTATATTTTTAAATAATGAATAAATAAAAACGTACAAAATTGTATTATCTTCAAAAGTGAAAAATTTGTTAACATTAAGTTAATATTAAACCATTAATTCAGTGTATTTTTGCAAAAAAAATAAACCAAATATTAAATTCATTAAAATGAAGAAAATTTCAAGATTTTTATTTTTAGTAGTAACGCTTTTGTTAACTACAGGAGCTATGGCACAAAGTACTGTTTCAGGTACTATTATGGATGCCGAAATGAATGGGCCACTTCCGGCTGCAAACATTATTGAAAAAGGTACTACAAATGGAGTATCTACAGACTTTGATGGTAATTTCACAATTACTACACAAGCAAACTCAGGAGAAGTAGTAATTTCTTACGTAGGTTACACATCTGTAACCGTATCTTTTAATGGTAACACTAACTTAGGAAACATCACTTTATCTAGTGATAACTCTTTAGAAGAAGTAGTTGTTATTGGTGCTGGAGTTATTGATTTAGCTGGTGGTAGAAATACACCTGTAGCTGTATCTACTATTAAAGCTGCCGAAATCCAACAAAAAATTGGAACACAAGATGTAACTGCTACTTTAGTAAACACTCCTTCTGTTTATGTTTCTGGTCAAGCTGGAGGTTTTGGAGATACTAATATGCGTGTTCGTGGTTTTGATCAAGATAACACTGCTTTCTTATTAAACGGACAACCAATTAACGGTATGGAAGACGGTAAAATGTACTGGTCTAACTGGTCTGGTATTTCAGATATCGCAAGTGCTGTTCAAATACAAAGAGGTTTAGGTTCTTCTAAACTAGCTATTTCATCTGTTGGTGGTACAGTTAACTTTGTAACTAGATCTACAGATAAAAGAGAAGGTGGTTTTGTAGCTTTATCTACAGGATATAACAATTACTTAAAAACTGCTGCTGGATATAGTACTGGAATGAATGAAAAAGGATTTGGTGCAACTATTATGATGTCTCACTGGCAAGGTGATGGTTACAACTTTGGTACTAAAGGGGAAGGACAAACTTATTTTATCTCTTTTGGATATAAAGTAAACGAGAAGCACAACTTAAACTTTTTAGTTACAGGAGCGCCGCAACAACATGACCAAAACTATAGCAAAAAAATATCTGATTATTTAGAATACGGTAAAAAGTACAACTATAACTATGGTTACCTTAATGGTGAATACCTTAGTTTAAGAACTAACTTTTACCACAAACCAGTTGCTAACTTAAACTGGGATTGGACAATCAATGATAAATCAAGTTTATCAACTGTAGTTTATGCTTCATGGGGACGTGGAGGAGGAACAGGTGGTTACGGAAACGGAAATACTTATATTGATAATGGTGTAACAGAAGACGGTCTTGTTAACTGGAGTGCTGTACAACAATATAACAGTACAGTTACAGACGGAATTGGTAATGCTGGTTCTTATACAGGATCTGCAATCCGTGCTTCTATGAATAATCACGCATGGTATGGTTTAGTAACAAACTTCCAACATGAATTATCAGATAACTTAAGTTTAAACTTTGGTGCAGATTTACGTACATATAAAGGAACTCACTTTAGACAATTAGTTAATTTATTAGGTCTTAATGGTTTTAATGAAGGTGGAATTAGTGAACAATACTCAGATCCTTATGTAGTTTCTTCTACAAATACGATTAATCCTTGGTCTACATTATTTAATTATGCAGATGAAGATGAAAGAATTGCTTACGATTATGATGAGCGTATTAACTATGGTGGTGTATTTGGACAATTAGAATATACTAAAGATAAATTTTCTACATTCTTTCAAGGTGCTGTTTCAACACAAAGTCACGTAAGATGGGATAGATTCAACTATACTAAAGCAAACGAAGAATCTGAAAAAGTAAACAATACTGGTTATAATATTAAAGCTGGTGGTAGTTATGCAATTAGTGATAATAGCAAAGTATATGTTAATGGAGGTTACTATTCACGTCAACCTTACCATGATAACATCTACTTAAACTTTACAAATGATGTTAATCCAATAACTCAAAACGAAACAATATTAGGTTTAGAAGTTGGATATTCTTATACTTCTTCTGTGTTTTCTGCAGCTTTAGATTTATATAGAACAAACTGGAAAGATCGTGTAGAATCTTCTTCTTATACAGATGGATCAAATGCTTTAATTTTTGAAACGGATGAAGCTGTTGAACAATTACATACTGGTGCTGAATTACAATTACAATATAAGCCAATCAATTCTTTAAAAATTAAAGGTTTTGCTTCAGTTGGTAACTGGGAATATGTTGGAGATGCACAAACAACAACTAGAAATGAAGATCTTGAAACATTATCTGTAATAACAGATGACGTTGACGGAGGTAAAGTTGGTGGAGCTGCACAAACAACATTAGGTTTAGGTTTTGATTTAGAAATGGTAGAAAGATTTTCTATTGATGCAGATTACAGACATTATGATAAATTATATGCAGATGTTGGTGCTATTAAAGAGAACTTAGAATTACCAAGTTTTGGTTTAATGGATATGGGACTATCTTACAAAATGTTAGTAGGAAAAGACAAATCAAATTCTGTAAACTTAAGATTCAACATTAACAACTTATTAGATGAAGAATATTTCTCTACATCTAGTACAGCAATTCAAGCAGAAGCTGGAGATGCTACTTATTTAGGTGTGAACCAAAATAACCAAGTATACTTTGGAAACGGAAGAACTTGGAACTTCGGAATTAGATATAAATTCTAATTCTTTAGAAACTTAAAATACTTTTAAAACCTCTTCATTTATTTGAAGAGGTTTTTTATATACAAAAATGAGTACCTTTGTTTTATAACTAATTCAAACTTAAATTATATGTATAGTATTGTAAAAAACCTTCATTCATATTGGGCTTATTTAGTGCTTTTAGTATTAATAATTGCAGTAGCAAACAGCTTATATAAAACCTTTTCTAATAAAGAGTATGCACCTAAAGATTTTAGAATTGCGTTGTTTACACTTATTGTTTCGCACATTCAGCTGTTAATTGGATTGGTGTTGTACTTCACTTCGCCAAACGGTTTGCATAGTATCACAGCAAACGGTATGGGTGGATTGTCTCCTTTTGCTAGATTATTAGCTGTAGAACATCCTTTTGTAGGTATTTTAGCAGTTACTTTTATTACTATTGGATACTCAAAACATAAAAAGAAACTAACTTCTAAGCCTAAAAATAAAACCATTGCTATCTTTTATACTATAGCATTGTTATTGGTTTTATCTAGAATACCTTGGGGTGTTTGGTTAGGTTAAAATCGCTTTGTCATGTAGACTAAAAAACTAAAAGGATAAGTCTTTGTAATCTTAATGATATGCTTGGACTACCCTTAAAAGTTATTCCAAAAGACATTAAAAAAGACCGTGTAATAAAAAAAGGCTTCCATAGATATGGAAGCCTTTTTTTGTTTGTTGCATTTGTATCGTTTTAAAACGCTCCTCTTTTTTTAAGAGGAAGTGTTTTTTATTCTGTAATTTCTTTAACTAGAAAATTGTACACAGGAAAGTGATCACTAAATCCATCCGTAAATCCACCATCGGCAAAACTACGTTTAGGATATCCTTTATAACGACCACGTTTGTTTACTAAGTAGTTTTTATTAAAGATTCCAGCCTTATATAAGGTAAAAGAAGAATAGTCTTTTTCAATTAATGGCTTTGTTACCAAAATTTGATCAAATAAACTCCATGCATCTCTATATGCCGTGGTTCCTAATCCTTCCTTTTTAAACATATTATAATACGGATTGTAAAGTCCTTTAAAACCAACTTTTTCTTTGTCACTTTGTGCTTGTAAAACATCGGTAACACTTGCATTTGTTGGGTCGTCATTTAAATCTCCCATGATAAATACTTTAGCATAAGGATCATTAGATTGTAAAGAGTCTAAAAGTTTCTTAGTCAACTTAGCTGCTGCAACACGTTTAGGTCTACTACGTGCTTCTCCACCACTACGAGAAGGCCAGTGATTTACAATTACATGAATCATTTCGTCATCTAATTTACCACTAACCAATAATTGGTCTCTTGTGTATTTAGGTTCCTTTGTCTTATCGTCATAAATTTTTAATTCATGGCTGCTAGTAGATAAAGGTGTGAAATATTTCTTTTGATATATAAGAGCAACATCAATACTTCTA
>Ga0209344_10002745_pt1 | contig 18858 bp, 19 predicted proteins | sample Cruoilmetagenom6_FD_187293 | JGI IMG/M metagenome (GOLD analysis project Ga0209344, IMG submission 187293) | Oil polluted marine microbial communities from Coal Oil Point, Santa Barbara, California, USA - Santa Barbara Oil Seep Sample 6 (SPAdes)... | ecosystem: Environmental > Aquatic > Marine... | reverse complement strand
CGGCACACATCGTACCTGAATGGTACTACTTGCCGTTCTACGCAATCCTGCGTGCCATTACATTTGACGTGTTGTTCCTGGATGCAAAATTCCTGGGTGTGCTTCTGATGTTCGGGTCTATTGGCGTTATGGCTTTGGTGCCTTGGTTGGATACGTCGCCAGTGCGTTCAGGTCGTTTTCGGCCGGCGTTCAAGTGGTGGTTCCTGATACTGGTCATCGATTTTGTTGTGTTGATGTGGTGTGGATCACGTCCTGCCGAAGGCTTGGTGCCATTGATCAGTTTGATCGGTGCGATTTACTGGTTCGGTTATTTTCTGGTGATCTTGCCTGTTCTGGGCTTTATGGAAAAAACCAAAACCGTCCCTGAAACCATTGAAGCTGATTTCGATGCGCATTATCCGCCAAAATCGAAATAATCAGATCAAGAAGGATTGATAAAATGATGAAGAAAACACTCCTTACAGCGCTTATCGCACTTGGTTTGGGTCTAGGTGGCACAGCGGCAAATGCTGCGGGTGGAGAACAGCATGTCGAAGATTTTGCGTTCTCATTCGAAGGGCCTTTCGGCAAATATGACCAAAATCAATTGCAGCGCGGGCTAAAGGTTTACACTGAAGTTTGTGCAGCCTGTCACGGGCTGCGCCATGTTGCATTTCGTACATTGGGCGATGAAGGCGGGCCGCAGTTTCCTGCGGATCAGGTGAAAGCATATGCTTCCGGGTTTGAGGTCTATGACGCTGATCTGGACGACACACGTGCAGCAAAGCCGTCTGACAAGTTTCCAGCCAGTGCAATGGAAACGGCACCTGATCTGTCTTTGATGGCCAAAGCGCGTGCAGGTTTTCACGGGCCTTACGGCTTGGGGATCAATCAGATGATCAAAGGTATGGGGGGTGCCGAGTACATTGCTTCTATACTGACTGGCTATACCGGTCACGAAAAAGAGCAAGCCGGCACGACGTTCTATGAGAACACGGCGTTTCCGGGAGGCTGGATTTCTATGCCACCACCTATGGAAGACGAGCAAGTTGAATTTGACGATGGCCATAAAAACAATGTGCACCACATGTCACAAGATGTTGCAGCATTCCTGATGTGGACAGCCGAGCCGAAAATGATGGCACGCAAGCACCTTGGTCTGTTGGCTGTTCTGTTTCTGAGCTTCTTTACAGTGCTGTTATATCTGACAAACAAAAAGCTATGGGCGCCGATCAAGCGCAAAGACGCGTAGTTATTATATACCATATTTAAAAAAGGCGGGTTTGAACCCGCCTTTTTTATGCGCTAAAGATATCGTGAAGGAGCCGTATAATGTTCAATAGTTTTGGTCATCTTTTCCGAGTCACCACTTGGGGTGAAAGTCATGGACCTGCACTGGGCGCCACAGTGGATGGTTGCCCACCCAATATTCCGTTGAATGCAGATATGTTGCAGGTCTGGTTGGACAAGCGCAAACCGGGACAAAACAAATATACTACGCAAAGGCAAGAGGCCGATCAGGTTGAAATTCTTTCGGGTGTGTTTGAAGGCAAAACGACGGGGACGCCGATCCAATTGATGATCCGCAACACGGACCAGAGATCCAAGGATTACGGCGATATTTTGGACAAGTTTCGCCCAGGTCATGCCGATATTACCTACTGGCAAAAATACGGCATACGCGACTACCGTGGCGGTGGACGGTCATCAGCCCGTGAAACGGCCGCACGGGTGGCCGCAGGTGGCGTTGCGCGTGCGGTGCTGGATGTGTTGGCCCCACAAATTCAAATTCTGGGCTATATGGTGCAGATGGGGGATAAACGTATTGATCGCAATCAATGCGATTTGGCTGAGATAGAAAACAACCCGTTTTGGACGCCCGACGCGGCAACCGCAGAAACCTGGGCGACCTATCTGGATAGCTTGCGCAAATCTGGCAACAGCGTAGGGGCTGTGGTCGAAGTGATCGCAAAAGGCGCCCCTGCGGGTCTGGGTGCTCCGGTTTATGCGAAACTGGACACGGACATTTCCAGCGCGATGATGTCGATCAATGCTGTGAAAGGTGTCGAGATCGGTGCGGGCATGGGTGCGGCAGAACTGACGGGTGAAGACAATGCCGATGAAATATCCATGGGGCCTGACGGGCCCGTTTATTCATCTAACCATGCAGGTGGTATTTTGGGCGGCATTTCCACGGGGCAGGATATTGTTTGTCGTTTCGCAGTGAAACCGACGTCGTCAATTTTGATGCCGCGCAAAACCATCACCAAAAGTGGTGAAGATACAGAAATAATCACCAAGGGTCGCCACGACCCTTGTGTCGGTATTCGGGCGGTTCCTGTGGGTGAAGCGATGATGGCTTGTGTGATTTTAGATCACATGCTGTTGCACCGTGGGCAAATAGGTGTGAATCAAGGAACAATCGGCTGAGGTAATAAAAAAGGCCGCTTCAAGCGGCCCTTTAAAAAATTCTGTATGATGGTTTAAGCGTTGATTACGTCTTTCAAAGCTTTTGCAATCGTTACTTTTGCCACACGGTCAGCACCTTTCAGAAACTGTTCGCCTGTTGCCGGGTTGCGCACCATGCGTTCAGGGCGGGCACGACAAGCAAATTTGCCAAGGCCAGGAAGTGTGACAGCGCCACCTGCGGCCACTTCATTTGTAATAATAGATGTCAATGTGCCTAGAAATGCGTCGGCTGTTTTCTTGTCAGAACCCATGCCGTCGGCAATCGCTGAAACAAGTTGGGTTTTTGTCATTGGTTTTTGTGACATATCACTGCTCCTGTTGAAATAATTGCTTCGAATTATGAAGCCTGTGGTAAATAAACTCGATTTTGTAGGAAGTTTCAACAAAAGACAGCTATAAAATAAGCGAAAACCACAATATTTAGGTTAAAAACACCAGTTTTTATCCAATTGTTGTATTGCTGTCTAATTTATTGGGCTTACTCTATAAAACACAGCATGAATGAATTTGACTGATTATTGTCACTTGTCAGAGGATAAACCCCGAACAAGCCTACGAAACTGATACTAAGTGACATGATGTTCGGTAGGGGTTACCCACTTAATCCGAGTTTGAATAATACCAATTGTAAAATTTTAGAGGTTTCAGCATTAAGCCTAGAAGCAGTAAAGTAGATGTAGATAAATTATGAGTATTATTAAAAATGATTGCCATTGGTACGATATGAAAGCCTGCAGCGGCATTTAAAGTCCCAACTTTTATAGAATATGTGAAAAAGGTACATTCCTGCGCTTGTTGAAGCTGCCATAAATCACTAGGTCTATGTGCATGATACCTATTCTTAAAAAATTAAAGCGCGGCAGTGTTGTTAATGTGATCCGCTTATCCGGTGTGATTGCCGAATCCGGTCGTTTTGGTGGTGGCGCGTTAAATGATGCAACACTTGCCCCGATACTGGAGCGGGCATTTCGTAAAGGTAAGCCCAAAGCTGTTGCGATCACATTGAATTCACCGGGGGGGTCGCCTGTGCAATCATCCCTGATCGGTGCACGTATTCGGCGATTGTCAGAAGAAATGGACGTCCCCGTTTATGCTTTTTGCGAAGATGTTGCGGCATCCGGTGGATATTGGCTGGCTTGTGCCGCAGATGAAATCTACGTTGATGACAGTTCCATCATCGGTTCCATAGGTGTGATTTCTGCATCTTTTGGCTTCCATGAGCTAATGCAAAAGCAAGGTGTTGAACGACGGGTTCATACGGCGGGGCAGGATAAAAGCATGTTGGATCCGTTTCGCCCGGAACGCCCGGCGGATGTGAAACGGCTGAAAGCGTTGCAAAAGAAAATTCACGATAATTTCATTGCACATGTTCAAACACGGCGTGGTGATCGTTTAACCAGTGATAAACTATTCTCAGGCGAAGTTTGGGTTGGTAATGATGCGGTTGATAACGGCCTGGTGGACGGTATCGCGCATTTGGGGCCGAAGATGAAGCAGATGTTTGGTGAGAATGTGCGGTTGAATATCTTTGGTCAAAGAAAATCGCTTTTCAAACGACTTGGGTTCGGTAGCTCCGTTAACGTGCTTTCCGACATAGAAGAGCGCACATTTTGGTCGCAGTTCGGATTGTAATTTACTATGGTCAAGGTTGTCACATTTTTTCTGATTGCTATGATGGTGTTGGCGCTTTTCGGAAAGTTGCGCATGCCACGCTTACCGAAAATAAAGCCACGCAAATCTATTGAAACCACCGATAAATGCAAAAAATGCGGGGCCTATAAAATAGGAAATAAGTCTTGTATGTGCGGTAAAAAATAAAGAACGGGACGGTTTTGGATTTTCTATATGTCATAGGCGGCTTCGTCATCCTGTTGATTGCCGGCGATGCATTGGTTCGCGGGGCGGTCGGGCTTAGCCTGAAATTGGGAATTCCAGCCCTTATCGTCAGTTTGACAATTGTGGCTTTCGGGACTTCTGCACCGGAACTGCTGATCTCTATCAAAGCAGCACTGGATAATGCGGCTGGATTGGCTATGGGTAATATTGTCGGTTCAAATATTGCAAATATATTGCTGGTGCTGGGTTTGCCGGCCTTGCTCTTTGGCATCTCGACCCAAGATGCATCATGTAAGCAAAACTATATGTATATGATCCTAGCATCTGTGGTTTTTGTTGTGATGGGTTTACTAGGGTCGTTTACGCTTCTGAATGGAGTGTTAATGCTGCTCATGCTGGCTGTGATTTTATTACAGGCATACAGACATGCAAGCCAGTCGCGTGCGACGTTTCTGGCTACAACAGATGAAATCCCACAAACCGACGGGGTGTGGTGGAAAATTATCATCATGTTGGCAGTTGGTGTGATAGGACTACCGCTTGGTGCGAACCTTTTGGTTGAAGGAGCGGTGAACATTGCGCAAAGAGCCGGTATTGATGAGGCAGTGATCGGGTTGACAATGGTTGCAATTGGTACGTCCTTACCCGAACTTGCAACTACAGTTATGGCAGCTTACCGCAAAGAGGCGGACGTGGCGATTGGCAACGCTATAGGATCGAATATATTTAATTTACTGGGCGTGGTTGGGGTCACAAGTTTGATCACGACACTTCCGGTATCACCTACGTTTATATCGTTTGACTTTTGGGTTATGCTGGCCTCTTCCTTGGCGCTTTTCCCGTTCATTTGGTTCAAATTCAATCTAGGCAAATTCTGGGGGGCATTGTTTCTGGCCGTCTATGTAGCCTATATCTGGATGCTGTTCGTATGAAAAGAATGACGTATATGATGTTTGGTATGCGCTGCATCACAATTACCGGGTAGTTAAGCTACTTGGGGCTAGAACAAACGGAAGCGCTTATTGCCCGCACCGGTAAAATACCAGGCTCGGTATCGAATTGTCTGATAAGTGCAATTTCTATTACTGGGTTACATATTTGCTCTGATATGGGCTAATATTTGGTCTGTAAAACGCCTGATATTATTGATGCATAAGACTGATTGCCCTTATGGTTGTCCACTTACGTAACGGAACTGTCACAATGGAAAATATTTTTCTAATAAAAACAAAGATTTGGCCAGTATGCAAAAATATTACCTTTAAAATCAATAGCTTAAAAATATGCCTAAAAAATAGGCAATCCATAGAAGTCTGCCAAAACAAACGAGAAAACCCAAATGGATCGAAGTTATCCGCAGAGTTATCCACAGGTTTGGTGGACAGGTTTTTTCTTGTTTGTAATGCTTTTGTGTGCGTTTCGGAAAAGAATCATCTAAAACGCATGTATGTCTGATAATCCTTCCAAATCTGAAATACCCGAAGAAGGTAAAATCAGCCCACGCAAAGACGGTTTGCACGGCTATCAAATCATTCACGGTTATTTGCGCAGTTTGGATAACAGCCCCGGTGTGTACCGTATGTTGGGTGAACAGGGCGAAGTTTTATATGTTGGCAAAGCGCGTAATCTGGTTAAGCGGGTTTCAAGTTATGCGAAACAAACAGGTCATACGGCGCGCATAGGGCGGATGATTTCCGCAACGGCATCGATGATGTTTCTGACGACACGCACAGAAACAGAAGCTTTGTTACTGGAACAAAATCTGATCAAGCAGTTAAAGCCAAAATATAATGTTTTGCTGCGCGACGACAAAAGCTTTCCCAATATTGTTGTGACCAAAGCACATGATTTTCCGATGATCAAAAAACACCGCGGCCGAAGATCAGAAGCGGGTAGCTATTTTGGCCCCTTTGCATCGGCCGGAGCGGTGAACCGAACATTGAACCAGTTGCAAAAGATTTTTCTGTTGCGCAATTGTACCGACAGTATGTTTGCATCACGCACGCGACCCTGCCTGCAATATCAAATAGCACGTTGTTCGGGGCCATGTGTCGGGCATATCTCGCAGCAGGATTATGCAAAATCGGTGGCAGATGCAGAAAGCTTTCTGAAAGGCAAAACCACATCTATTCAAAACAAACTGGCAGCGGATATGGCAGGCGCCAGTAAAGCGATGGAATTTGAACGTGCAGCCAGTTTGCGCGACCGCATTCGTGCCCTGACCCAAGTGCAATCGACACAAGGCGTGAACCCGCGCATTGTAGAGCAGGCAGATGTGATTGCATTGCACATGTCAGGCGGGCAGGCTTGCGTACAGGTGTTCTTTATCCGCGCACATCAAAACTGGGGGAACCGTGCGTATTTTCCGAACACGGGAACGGGGGCCGAGGCTGCTGAGGTTCTGGAAGCGTTTGTCGGGCAGTTCTATACGACAAAACAACCGCCCAAACAGGTGTTGTTATCTCACGGTATCGAAAACGATGACTTGATGCAGGATCTTTTGACCGAAAAACTGGGTAAAAAAGTAGAGGTATTGGTGCCGCAACGTGGTGAAAAATTTGAATTGATTGCCAATGCCATGCGCAATGCCAAAGAGTCTTTGGCGCGGAAAATGGCGGATAGTGCGACACAGACAAAATTGTTGGCCGGATTGGTCGAGGCATTTGACTTGGACAGCTTGCCAAAACGGATTGAGATTTACGACAATTCACATATTCAGGGTGCACATGCAGTGGGCGCAATGGTTGTGTCAGGCCCTGAAGGATTTGAAAAATCATCGTATCGCAAATTCAATATCAAAGGAACCGAGCTGACGCCGGGGGATGATTTTGGTATGATGAAAGAAGTGTTGAACCGTCGGTTTAAACGCCTATTGAAAGAAGACCCTGATCGCGCATCTGGTCTGTGGCCTGACTTGCTGCTGATTGACGGGGGTGCCGGGCAGGTCTCTGCGGTAGCGGAGATTTTGCAAGAGTTGGGCGTGGATGATGTACCCTTTATCGGTGTTGCCAAAGGTGTTGACCGAGATGCGGGTAAAGAAGAATTCCATCGCCCGCAACGGCGGCCATTTGCCTTGCGGCGTAATGATCCGGTGTTGTATTTCATCCAACGTTTGCGTGATGAAGCACACCGATTTGCCATTGGTACACACCGTGCGAAAAGGGCAAAAGCCTTTACCGCGACACCTTTGGACGAAGTGCCGGGGGTGGGTGCAATGCGTAAACGAGCTTTGCTGGCACATTTCGGGTCAGCCAAGGCGGTCTCGCGTGCAGGTTTGCAGGATTTATGTTCAGTGGAAGGGGTTTCGGATACGCTTGCACGCTCGATTTACGACTTCTTTCATGACAAAGGTTAAATGATCGGATAGAGGGATAATATGCATTGGAATGTACCAAATATATTGACCATTATTCGCCTGTTTGCAGCACCCGGTGTTGCGATTATGTTTTTGTATTTTGCGCGCCCGTGGGCGGACTGGTATGCGATGATACTTTTCATATTGGCAGCTGTTACCGATTTTTTTGATGGATATCTGGCCCGCAAGTGGGGCCAGGAAAGCCGTTTTGGTGCAATGCTTGATCCGATTGCCGACAAAGCAATGGTGGTTATCGCATTGCTGGTTATAACAGGGGTTTCGGGTATGAACCCGTGGATATTGCTGCCTGCAACAATGATCCTGTTTCGTGAGGTTTTTGTATCGGGGCTGCGCGAATTTTTGGGGGATCAGGCGAAGTTGTTGCAAGTCACAACCCTAGCCAAATGGAAGACGACAGCCCAGATGGTTTCCATTGCGGTTTTGTTTGCACAAGGTGTGTTTGAACATTACTTCTTTATGCACTCTTATGGCATGGATCAGCAGATAGTCACTGATATTCTTAGTGGTCAGGAAGAGGATGTATTTGGGCTTGGGTGGACATATATAGGTATGAACTACAGTTTTATTCTGGGGGTTGCCTTGTTATGGATTGCAGGCATTCTGACGTTTGTCACTGGATATGATTACTTTCGAAAAGCGATGCCATATTTGCGGGATGAAAAATGATGCAGCTGGATGTTTTGTATTTTGCGTGGGTGCGCGAACGCATTGGTGTCGCAAAAGAACAAGTGTCTACGGATGCACATACGGTTGCTGACCTGGTCAATGAGCTATCAGCGCGTGAAGAACGCTATCAGGTGGCATTCCAGGATATGGCGGTTGTCAAAGTAGCTGTTGATCAGGTTCTGGTGTCTTTGGATACCCCGCTTGGTCGTGCAAAGGAAGTGGCCTTTTTTCCACCGATGACAGGTGGCTAGATGAGCGTTTCGGTACAATCCGAGGATTTTGATCTGGGTGCGGAAGTAACTGCGCTGACAGATGGAAATGGTAATATTGGTGCGGTTGTGACCTTTGTCGGATTGGTGCGGGATAAGACGGGCGGTGCGCTGTTGTCGATGGAATTGGAACATTACCCCGGCATGACGGAACAGGCATTGGCTGAAATTGAAGGGGCTGCGACCAAACGATGGTCGTTAAGTGCAAGCCGCATTATTCATCGTTACGGAAACCTGAAAACAGGTGCGCAGATTATGATGGTCGCAACGGCATCGCCGCATCGTAAAGATGCATTCGAGGCGGCTGAATTTCTGATGGATTATCTGAAAACCGATGCGCCGTTCTGGAAGAAAGAACATTTCAAAGATGGTGCGAAATGGGTGGACAGCAAAGCTGCCGACGATGCTGCCAAAGACCGTTGGTCTTAACCGCGTTGTAATTCATCAAGCTCGCGGCGCAATGCACCTGCTTCGCGCCTTGCCGACCCCAAGCCCTGCATCGCGGCATCCAGTTCCGCTTCGGCTTGCGCCGCTTTGTTGACCAGCTCGCGTTCGCGTTGGTGCAGGTATGTGATCGTTTCATCACGTTGTTCTTCGGCATCGTGCAAGCGTGTTGCCAGATCATCGATTTCATCAACATTGGTCGAATTGATGCGGCGCAGGCGGCCGTAACTCAAGCGGGCGAACCAGCCCAAGGCAAAAAAGATCATAAAGGCGGCTGATATGGCGGTGATCAGTTCATTCTTGTCCATCGTTGGTATCCTTATTGATCAATTTAAACTCGATGCGCCGGTTTCGGGCGCGGCCTTCTTCAGTTCCGTTATTGGCTATGGGCAATGTCTCACCGTAGCCTTTTGACACCATCTTGTTTGTTCGTATACGACGTTCCAGCAATGCACTTAAAACAGCGTCGGCACGCCCCTGACTTAACGCGGCATTGGTCCCTTCACTGCCTTGGCTGTCGGTATGACCACCAACTTCGAATTCTGCATCAGGACACTCTGCAAGAATTTCCGCAATACTGTCAATAACGCCCAAGCTGGCTTGTTCAATACTTGCGGAAGAAGGTGCAAAGTCAATTCTACTGGCACCCAACACAGCTGTTATTAGTTTTTCACAATCCTGCGGGCTTATAAAGTTTTCCTCTGGTAGAGGTGCCACCAGATTTTCGTCAAACTCCACATCAACAGTGTAATTTGCGTTGGTGCCGACACGGGTGGCAAAAATGCGTGAAATAATTGAAGATATATCGCTCTTGGCACTTTTGCCTTTAATGATAACTTTATCCGGCAGCACCACGACACTGCCGTTGCGCATATGGGACATAGACTCTAGCCCCGCCATAGAGCGCACTGTCCAGCCATCGGGCAGGCTTTCCACAATACGTGTCTGGTTGTAGATGTTGTCTTTGCCAAACAAAGAAGCCGCATAGGCTGAAATTGTATCTTTGCGCAATTGATCCGGCAGGCGGCCGCGCATTTGTATCAAACCTTCAGGGCTTTTTGTGATGGTAAAATCAGGCAAGATAATCTCGCCCGTTTGCCCGTCGATAAGGGGTTTTGGTGTTAGGATCGCTTGTAATGAAAATAGCTTGGGCAAGGCATTTTCCAGTCTTGCCACGGCGGTATCGAATGTGGCCTGCGTTACATCCGCTGATGCAATCAATGAAATATCCGAATCCGATAGTGTGATTGTGCCGGAACCGATCTCTTTCATTGCTTCAATCGACAGAATAACCGCTGCACTCCATTCGGTTGTTGGTACACCGAGACCAACCTGACACGGGATATTGCCGGTCAATTTAACACGGTAAAGGGCGCGGGTAATTTTGGCACTGGCAAAGTTTGTATCGGCTGAACACGCTTCCAGTGTACCCTGCCCATTCATCACCTTCAGCCTGAATAGAAACGGGGTTATCACGGGTCGCGGTGCTGAAATATCCAGAACCAGTTTCAGAATTTCTGGTTTATTTTTTGCCAAAGATTTTTGCAGGCCCTGCTGCTCTTTGGGCGTGTCCGATACTGCGATGACCTTGACCCGCTTTGGTATCACGCTGATTTTTGAACGTGGCACTTGTTTCAGGCGCGATAAGCCAAAATCAACCGCGTCTTTCCAGCCTTCAGGTGCGGGATAATCGACTTGCTCAAGCATATCTGTAATTTGCGTATCCGCATGCAGATTGCGAACCTGTTCCAGAATGTATTCACGCCCTGTTGATGTCGGGATCAAGCCAATAAGCGATACACGTTCCAGATTGCGTAAGATCTCTAACGAGAATTTTGGCGGTTGCAAGCCGTCCGGCTGTGAAACTCTGGTGCGGTCATAAACCCGCCCTTCATTGATGTGGCCACTGATCAGTTGCAAAGTTCTGAAACGTGTGGCTTCATTTTCAGCCAACCCGCCAACAATAACCTGAAACCCGTCGGAACGAACCGTTGCCCAGCTTTCGCCGGCCCCGTTTAAAAGTGTGACCAGTTGGCGTACCGTGTGGCGTTCTATATGGTCAACAAGTTTTCCAGCACTGAATATGGCCAAAGCACATGAAAGTACGAAACTGATCGCTGCTGTTAGTAAGGCGGTTCGCCGCATTTCTTAACCTTTATGAATAGGTAATCGTCTGGGTTTTTAATCTATGCCAGATAGGCATTCAAGCACCAATCCCCAAGCCTTGCAGGATCAGCAATAATCCCCAGAAAATCACGGGGATCAGGCCTGCATCGCGGTTTTCACGGAACAATTTCAGGCAAATATCAGGGTCGTCTATATCCAGACGCCTAAGCTGCCACATCAAGTGCATACCAAAGGCCCATATACCGATTAATGCAATACTTAAGGTAATGGGATTTGCATGATCCAGAATTGCAAAGAGCAATGCAAAAGTCATCAAAGTGATCGTGATGATCTGGAATTTCGACAACCATGCATGTGTGCGGGTTCCAAACAGGCGCGCGGTTGATTTGACCCCGATCAGCGCGTCATCATCTTTGTCCTGATGAGCATAGATGGTATCGTAAAACAACGTCCAGCTTATACCTGCCAGATATAGTAAAACGGGCGCCCATGTCAGGCTGCCCGTATGGGCAGCCCAGCCCAGCAACGCCCCCCAATTGAACGCGATGCCCAAGAAAACTTGTGGCCACCATGTAAAGCGCTTGGCAAAAGGATAGATCACCACAGGTGCAAGTGCGATGATACCTAAAAGAATTGCAAAGCTGTTGAACGTCAGCAAAACGCCAAAGGCAATAGCCGCTTGTATGAACATCCAACACGTAGCCTGTGCCGTGGTGACTTGTCCGGACGGGATCGGACGTGATTTTGTACGCTCGACCTTGCCATCAATGTTGCGGTCCGAAATATCGTTCCAGGTGCATCCTGCGCCGCGCATCAGAAATGCGCCAATAGCGCAGGCAACGAAGTACCATGCATCATTCCAGTTGACCCCGTTCGGATCGCCAAGTGCGGCCATGAACAGCCCCCACCAGCAAGGGATCAGCAGCAACCATGTGCCAGCGGGTCGGTCCGCGCGCGAAAGGCGTAGATAGGGGCGCGACCAGGTAGGGCAAAATCGGTCAACCCAGTTTTTATCGGTGGCATCCGCCACACGACCTTCAACTTGGGCTGGTTTCTTTTGGTGTTCAGACATAAGTTTAGGCCATGACAGTTAAAGCTAAGATCAGACTCTATGTAGACGTGCCTTTGGGCAAAGGGCAATCCCTATCGCTATCCAAAGATCAGGCGCATTACATAACGGGTGTGATGCGTCAGAAAACGGGGGCAAAAGTGGCTCTGTTTAACGGACGTGACGGTGAATGGCAGGCAGAATTGGCTGAGGCCGGAAAACGTCGCGCGGTGCTGATTTGTCTGGAGCAATCCAAAATCCAGAAAACCCCACCCGATGTCTGGCTGTATTTTGCGCCGATCAAAAAAGCCCGCACTGATTTTATCGTTGAAAAAGCGACGGAACTGGGTGTGGCACGGATCTGCCCCGTGCAAACCGATTACACCAACGCGGAACGGATTAGACAAGATCGCCTACAAGCCCATGCTGTAGAAGCGGCTGAACAATGTGGCGAGACCTATGTCCCACCCGTAGAGGTATTACAAAAGCTGGAGACAATTTTGGCAGAATGGCCAACTGATCGTAAATTGCTGTTTTGTGATGAAACTCTGGTGAATGCTGCAACACAGGGTTTGGCAGGTGCAAAAGGTGAAAAATGGGCTATTCTTGTTGGGCCCGAAGGTGGATTTTCCGACAAAGAGATCGCAAAGCTTCGGGCTATGGATGTAACCCATCCGATCAGTCTTGGCCCGCGTGTGTTACGCGCGGATACGGCAACGGTCGCGGCCCTTACCCTATGGCAGAACACATTAGGAGATTGGCGATGAGTTTTATAAGGCCACCCGTTGCAGCACATTTCAGCAAATGGCGCGAAGCGTATTTTGTCGTATTTTTTCTGATACTGGGCATCTGGTTGTTTTTGCGCGGTGCGGCCACCCTTAACCTTGTGCTTCAGGCACTGGGTTTGGTGCTTTCACTTATCGGGATAATCTTGTTGCGTACAACCATTCAACGCATTCGATTCAGGCGCGCACAAAAGGCCCCCGGTATGGTGGATGTGACTGAACGCGAGATCAGTTATTTTGGCCCTATGTCGGGTAAAACGGTTTCTTTGGAAAGCTTGAATAAAATTGAACTGCGCGAAAGTGAAGCCTATGCTGCTATTTGGGTTTTGCACAATTCGGATGGTGATCCGATGATTGTGCCGACAACGGCCAAAGGTGCAAATCGCTTGTTTGATGCCTTTACCAGCCTGTCGGGGGTTAAAATAGATGCACTGGTGGCAGCACTGAACAAGACCCCGATACACAATCAGGTGATTTGGAAACGTAACTGAAGTATCATATCCGCTTGACAGTTTGGCATGAAACTGGCCCTGTCGGAACAAACAGATATTAGGAATATATGATATGTCGATCCCACAAACAGGCGGCGGCCCGATTGAGCATCATGATCAGTTGGCACAGTATTTGGCCGAAGGCTGCAAATCCAAAGATGACTGGCGCATAGGCACAGAGCATGAAAAATTCGGTTATGACAAGGATACGTTGTTGCCCTTGCCCTATGACGGACCCCGTTCAGTCAAGGCAATGCTGGAAGGCTTGCGTGACGAATTCAACTGGGCGCCGGTTCTGGAGGCCGGAAATATTATCGGGCTGGAAAAAAACGGTGCGAACGTGTCGTTGGAGCCGGGCGGGCAATTGGAGTTGTCAGGTGCACCGCTGGAAACCATTCATGAAACTTGCGATGAAGTTAATGTACACCTGAAAGAGGTGCAAACGATCGCAGATCGTATTGGTGTGGGATACATCGGTTTGGGTGCGTCGCCTGATTGGACACATGAGCAGGTGCCAATGATGCCTAAGGGTCGCTATCGATTGATGACCGATTACATGGGGCGCGTTGGTACACATGGCACTCAAATGATGTATCGCACCTGCACGGTTCAGGTGAACTTGGATTTCGGTTCTGAGGCAGACATGGTGCAAAAAATGCGCGTAGCTTTAGCATTACAACCTGTGGCCACGGCACTTTTTGCCAATTCACCATTCTTTGAAGGCAAGGAAAACGGCCATAAAAGCTGGCGCGCACGTATCTGGCGCGATCTGGATGAAGCCCGCACAGGCATGTTGCCGTTCGTGTTCGAAGACGGTATGGGGTTTGAAGCCTGGGTGCAATACATGTTGGATGTGCCAATGTATTTTGTCTACCGCGACGGTAAATATATCAATGCTTTGGGCCAATCGTTTCGTGATTTCCTTGAAGGGAAATTGCCGGCACTTCCGGGGGAAAAACCAACCCTGTCAGATTGGGCCGATCATCTGACGACTTGTTTCCCCGAGGCACGGCTGAAAAAGTTTATCGAAATGCGTGGGGCCGATGGTGGCCCGTGGCGGCGCATTTGTGCGTTACCTGCCTATTGGGTCGGATTGATCTATGACCAAACCGCGTTAGATGCGGCGTGGGACCTGTGCAAAGACTGGGATGCTGAAACCCGTGATGCGCTGCGTGTGGCCGCATCAGTAGACGGTATTGCCGCCAAGGTTGGTAACATTTCCATGCATGATCTGGCTCGTGAAACCGTGGCAATTTCCAAAGCGGGGCTGGCGGCGCGCGCAAGGCCCGGTGCAGGCGGTATGATCCCCGATGAGACACATTTTTTGAATGCTTTGGAAGAAGTCGTCGAGACGGGCATGTCACCCGCATGTGAACTGACCCAAAAGTATCACGGAGAATGGGGCGGTGATCTGAAACGGATTTATGCGGATTACAGCTACTAAATAAACAAAGGCCGCATTCAGCGGCCTTTGTTCAATCCATAGTAATTAGATTTATGCCAACGGGTCCGGGCCGAAACGGTTTTCTCCCTCGGTTCCGCGTGTCACGAATAAATACAGGATATAAAGCGGGCCAACAATCGGAACAAGGCAGATCAGTAGCCACCAACCGCTTTTATCCTTGTCGTGCATCCTGCGAATGGCAACGCAAATGGACGGTGCTAGTGTTGCCAAAACAAAGACTAAATAGAAAAGTGGCATCCCAATTGCAGAATCGATAAGTGTTGCAATGATTGCGATGATTAATGTGAACAGCGCGTACCACCAATACTGTGATCTTTGTGCGCGCCCTTGTATCGTAAAATAGTTGTTGAAACAGAATTTAACTGCGGTCATAAAATCCATAATTATCCCCTTTTCCCTATTTTGGGCTCGGTGCCCTTTAGAATACGTTTTATATTGTCCTTATGTTTAACCCAAATCAGCAGGGCCATTATGACAACGGACAATACACCAGATCTAGTATCGATCAAGCATAACCACACAGGGGCTAGTAGGGATGCTGCCAGCGCCGAGGCTGAAGAGATACGTATAATGATGGCGGTAGCAAGCCAGGTCAAACAAGTGGCAAGCCCCGCCCAGAAATTTATCGCCAGCAATATACCCAAGAATACCGCAACACCTTTGCCGCCTTTGAACCTTAGCCAGATGGGGTAAAGGTGGCCAAGGAATGCAAAGAGACCTGCGATTTGTGCAGCCGTTCCCCCAAAGAAATAATTTGCCAGCAATACGGCAACCACTCCTTTGCCCATATCAAGTACCACCGTCAAGAAGGCCGCTAATTTGTTGCCGGTACGTAAAACATTGGTGGCTCCGATGTTGCCAGAACCGATTTCGCGCAAGTTGCCAAGCCCCATAATCTTGGTAATCACCATACCAAAAGGTATAGACCCCATCAGGTATGCAAGGCTGGCAACGGCAATAACTGTGGTGAATGCTAGATCAAGATTTGGCATAAATTTCTTGCCCTTTTAGAAATGTACGTAACACTACCCCTTGCATCCGCCGCCCGTCAAACGGCGTATTTTTCGATTTTGATTTCAACGTGGTGCGATCCAGCACAAAAGGTTTGTCGGGGTCAAACAGCACCAGATCGGCAGGCGCACCTTTGGCCAGACGCCCACCTTCCAGCCCCAGCAGTTTCGCGGGGTTTAGCGACATCGCCCGCCACAGGGTCGGCATATCCATATAGCCCCCATGCACCAGTTGCATCGCAGCAGGCAGCAGGGTCTCTAAACCCACGGCCCCCGATGCGGCCTCTTCAAACGGTAAACGTTTGCTTTCTTCGTCTTGCGGTGTGTGCATCGAGCTGATGATGTCGATCAGACCATTTGCAACAGCGTCTACCGTTGCCACGCGGTCGGTTTCATGGCGCAAGGGCGGTTTGACTTTGAAGAATGTGCGATAGCCCTCAACATCCAGTTCATTCAGCGTTAGGTGATGGATTGATGCACCCGCCGTTACATTTAATCCAGCGGCTTTTGCGCGCTCCAGAACCGGCAGGGCTACTGCGGTGGAAATCTGGTCGACATGATAACGTACACCTGTCATTTCCACTAACGCCATATCGCGTTCCAGCTGAATACGTTCAGCCATAGGGGATGCACCCGGCAAACCCAGTTTGGTGGCAAACGGGCCGGATGTAACTGCAGAACCTTTGCTAAGTGACGGTTCTTGAATATGCCCCATGACCAAAGCGTTCAAACCCTTGGCATAAGTTAGGCACCTGCCGAAAATTTTATTGTCGGCGATCACGCTGTCGGCGTCCGAAAAAGCGACCGCACCCGCATCTTGCAAAAAGCCGATTTCGGCCATCTCTTTGCCATTACGCCCGCGGGTCATTGCAGCCATTGGCAGAACGTTTACACAAGCATCTTCCACCGCACGACTAAGTGCAAAATGCAGGGTTTCGGGGCTGTCTATCGCAGGAGCGGTATCTGGGCGAATAACCATCGTTGTTACACCACCTGCCGCCGCTGCGCGGCCTGCAGAGGCAAAACTTTCCTTGTGCCGTTCACCTGGTTCACAAACCTTCACGCCGATGTCGATGATACCTGGCGCTAGGCACTTGCCGCCGCAATCGATGGTTTCGCCTTTGGGCGTTTCGCCATAGATGATTTGGGTAATCTTATCGTTCTTGATGACAACAGAGCCAAGAGTGTCGGTGCTGTTTTCTGGATCGATTAGACGGGCATTGGTAAGGATCAACATGTTGCGTCCTCCATCTTCGTTGCCCGCAACCCATCCGCCAGCAAATGCATTGCTGCCATCCTGACTGCGACGCCCATCTCGACTTGTTCTTGAATAACCGAACGGGTTACGTCGTCGGCGATGTCGCCGTCTATTTCAACACCACGGTTCATCGGGCCGGGGTGCATGACAATCGCATCTGGTTTGGCATTGGCCAGTTTTTTTGCATCCAACCCCCAGCGGTGGTAATATTCGCGCTCCGACGGGATAAAAGCGCCATCCATGCGCTCGCGTTGCAGGCGCAACATCATTACGACATCCACGTCTTTTAAACCTTCGTTCATATCGTCAAAAACCTCGACCCCGAACTTGTCGATGCCTGCGGGCAGCAAAGTTTTCGGCGCAATCAACCTAATGCGGCTTTCCATTTTGTTTAATAAAAAGATGTTGGATCGCGCCACACGGCTGTGCGCAATGTCACCGCAGATTGCCACTGATAGGCGGTGCAGTCGCCCTTTGGCGCGCCGAATGGTCAGTGCGTCCAGCAAGGCTTGTGTCGGGTGTTCGTGGCGTCCGTCGCCTGCGTTCAGTACAGCGCAGTTCACCTTTTCCGACAACAGATCAACCGCGCCTGATTGCGGGTGGCGCATGACCAAAAGATCGGGGTTCATCGCGTTTAACGTCAAAGCGGTATCAACAAGAGTTTCACCCTTTTTAATGGATGATGCGCCTAAGGCCATGTTCATCACATCGGCCCCCAGCCGTTTGCCTGCCAGTTCAAAACTGGCTTGTGTGCGAGTGGAATTTTCAAAAAACATGTTGATCTGAGTCAATCCAGCCAACACCTCTGAATGCTTATTGGCTTGGCGATTTAGGTCAACGTAATTTTCGGCCAGATCAAGAATGGTTGTAATATCGGTAGGGGAAAGCTGTTCTATCCCTAAAAGGTGGCGCACCGAAATTCCCATGAAGGCCCTCGTATATTATTTTGCCGCTTATAAGATGGGACGGTTTCAGAAACAAGGGATTTACGCCACGTGGCAGAGTTTCTATTCTGTGGTAGAATCTGGGATATGATGAATGACGCCTGACTTTGATTATATTGCTGCCAAAGCAGCCCTTGAATGGCAGATCGAGCTGGGTGTGGATGAATGTATCGGCGAGGTTCCGGTCAATCGCTATGATGTTAAGCCGCAAAAGCTGAAACTGGGGCCAACATCGAATATTACACATGTCAGCGTGATGCCGTCAGTTATTCCTGTGCAGGAAAGTGCAGCTGATATCGCGGATATTATGGCGGGTCGGTGTAGCGATCTGGCAGCCTTGCGTGATGCAATGGCGGTGTTTGATCATTGCGCTTTGAAAAAAGGCGCCAAAAATATGGTATTTGCAGACGGTAACTCAAGTGCGCGGGTGATGATTGTGGGCGAAGCCCCCGGTCGGGATGAGGACGTGCAGGGCCTGCCATTTGTCGGGGCTGCAGGGCAGTTACTGGATAAGATGTTCACGGCCATTGATATGATGCGAACGGGTGAAACCGAGAAAGACGCACTTTACATCACCAATGTGATGCCGTGGCGACCGCCGCAAAACCGGGACCCAGAGCCGGCAGAAATACAGATGATGTTGCCGTTCCTGAAGCGGCACATAGAATTGGTGAACCCCGATATAATCGTG
>Ga0209344_10002743_pt1 | contig 18863 bp, 17 predicted proteins | sample Cruoilmetagenom6_FD_187293 | JGI IMG/M metagenome (GOLD analysis project Ga0209344, IMG submission 187293) | Oil polluted marine microbial communities from Coal Oil Point, Santa Barbara, California, USA - Santa Barbara Oil Seep Sample 6 (SPAdes)... | ecosystem: Environmental > Aquatic > Marine... | reverse complement strand
TCTGCGGAGGAGGGAGACGGGGTCGCTCGGGTTGGCGATGACTCTCAGGTAAGCGATGGCGGTTTTGATTTCTTCGCGGTCGAAGAAGGCGGTGCCTCGGGCGATCCGATAGGGGATTGCGGACTGACGCATTGCGTCTTCGACGACGCGGGAGAGGGCGTTTGTCCTGTAAAACACGGCCATATCTTTCCAGGCGATGTTGTGGTCTTCGTTGAGATTGCGGAACCAGTCGGCGATGAGTTCGGACTCGTGTCGTTCATCGTTGGTGGTCAGGACGGTGATGGCATCGCCGCCGGGTGTTGAGGTGAAGAGGGGTTTGTCTTTGCGTTTGGTGTTGTGCTTGATGAGGGTGTCGGCGGCTTGGAGGATCGGTTCGGTCGATCGGAAGTTCTCTCCGAGCATGATGACTTTGGCACCGGGGTAGTGTTCTTCGAAGTCGAGGATGTTGCTGATGTCGGCGCCGCGCCAGCCGTAGATGGCTTGGTCGGGGTCTCCGACGACGCAGATGTTTGGTGGCTCGTTGTCGTCCTCCATGCCTGGGAGTGGCGGGGGAGACGAGGCGAGGAGTGAGGCGATCTTGAACTGGACGGAGTTGGTGTCTTGGTATTCGTCGATCAGTAGATACTTCCAGCGGGCATTGAGTTCGTCCTTGATGTCGGGGTGGGTGTCGAGGATCTTGGCGGTGTAGAGGAGGAGGTCGTCGAAGTCGATCGCGCCGGCTTTGCGGAGGGACTCTTCGTAGGCGATGTAGATTTTGGCGACTTGCTTTGAGTAGTAGTCGAAGGCGTTGGCTTCGTATTTTTTGGCGTCCATCATCTCGTTCTTTGCGGTGGAGATTGTTGAGAGGACGGATCGGGGCGGCCAGTTGGACGCTTGGAGGTTCATGGCTTTGAGGACACGCTTCATTGCGGTCATTTGATCGGAGCTGTCGTAGATGGTGTAGTCGGCTTTGAGCCCGGGCATTTCTACGCGTTCGGCAAAGCGGCGGAGGAGGCGGGCGCAGAGGGAGTGGAAGGTGGTGATGGTGAGGCCACGGAGGCGGGGGTCGCGGGGGGCGTCTGGGTCGAGGGCGTTTGGGCCTGCGATGGTGAGGGCGACGCGTTCTCGCATTTCGCCGGCGGCTTTATTGGTGAAGGTGAGGGCGAGGATGGACCACGGGGGGGTGTTGTTGGCGACGAGATGGGCGATGCGGCGGGTGATGACGCGGGTCTTTCCAGATCCGGCGGCGGCGAGGATGAGAAGCGGGCCCTCGGTGCACAGGACAGCCTGCTTCTGGGGGGGCGTGAGGCCTTGGAGGTAGGCTGGGGTATCGGAATCTGGTGTCGGGATTGGCATCGGATAAGGGTAGGTAATCATGATTCGCACACTCTCTTGTAATTGATTTTTTATTCCTGCATTGGGCATCCTGATATCCGTTCGGTGGGTGGATTGGGAGTGGGCCGTATCATGATGGCCGCCTGCATTGCGATCATGGATGATGTCTTGTGAATTGGATTGCATACATGACGGATTGTTGTATATTTGAGAGTTCCCATGGCTGTGGGATTTGCTGGTTGATTTGTTGGTTCGAGGAGCGAGTTATGTTTCGATATCGGTGGTGTATCGTACTGATTGCTTTGGGTTTTACTCAGGTGCATTCTGTAATGGGTGATGTTGTAGCCGGGGACGATGCGGTGTTTGGTGCTGGGGCGTTGACCTTAGATACGGATCAGGGGCTTGAGTTTCTGGATTTGGATCGGACGACCGGGCGATCGGTTGATCGGATCATGACTGAGTTTGGTGCTGGTGGTGACTTTGAGGGGTTCCGGCGAGCGAGTGCTGATCAGGTATTGAGGATGATTGGCAACGCCGGGTTTCAAGCTCCAAACTTAGGGATGACGGTCGCGATTGCTCCCGATCCGGCGTTTGCTCAGTTTGTAACGATGACGAGTGTTGTGGGGAACTTCGGCGGGATCCGGATCTCGCGTGGGACTGTGGTTGATGAGCCGGTGGCTGGGCGGAGCTATATGGTTGCGCTTGAGGACTATATCAATCTGAGTTCCAATGACTTTATAACCGCGGCGATTTCGGCATCACACTTTGATGTGAGCGGATCGATCGGGCACTGGTTGGTTCGGGATTCGGTACCCGCGCCGGGGTGGGTGGGGGTGTTGATGGTTTCGGGTTTGGCTGTGGGAGTGCGTCGTCGGTAAGTGGGGGAGCGAGGTTGGGTTGGGTTATTGCGTTGGTGAGTTGGTTGGGCAGTGAGCCGGACCGATAACGAAAGACCGCATTGAGAGCGAATGAACGGGTATACATCTTTCTTGTTGGAGGTGTCGGGGAAACTCCTGACTTTAATTGATGAGTAATGCTCAAGAATGCTGGTCTATATGATTGGGACAACCGATCTAAGACCTGTATGTTTGCGAAAAAGCAGAAGAAATCTACGACGCCCAAAGCACCGCCTCCACCACGGGCGGATTTTGTACAGCTGCTGACCGATGCGATCGATCGGAATACATCTATTGGTATTGTTCATCAGGGCAAGGCTGGGAACGATCCTCTGGCGCAGGGGCGATTGCTTGAGTGGAAAGACAATGTCTTGGTGATCGAGGAGTTGCAGATCATCGGGCGTGATGTGGTCTTAAAGAGCAATGACAGTGTCGAGGCGTATTTGTCATACAACGGGACGATGCTGACGTTTGATGCAAAGGTCCTCAAGGTGGAGATGCCTCGGAAGCTCAACAAACAGCGCGTAGTTCGTGCGTTGCATATTTCCAACCCGATGAATCTCCGTGAGGGAGATCGAAGGTCGGCATTCCGGGCTTCGCTGTCGGGGTTGGCCGAGGAGATTCCTGTCAAGATGTGGTTCTTGGATCGTTTCAAGCCGGATGATGAGATTGATGAATCATTGCTTTCTGAGCGTACCACTTCGTATTACACTGATCTGATGGCCGCCAAGAATTTTGATGCCCAAATCCCGGTCGACGAGGATGGGGTCGAGTTGATTTCTATTGATTGGAACCCGGTACTCAAGATGGCGATGCTTGATATCCCGCATGCGGAGGGGCGTCTGATTGATGTGACTTCAAATGGGCTTGGGATTCTGATGTATGGCATCTCGAACATGCAGCTCGATCGGTTTGAGCGGATCGGGTTATCGTTTATGCTTGAAGGCCAACAGCTGGACTTTGTTGTTGAAGTGCGGCAGGGTACTGACTTGAGAGGTTCGACGTGCCGGATGGGCGTGCTGATTGTGTATCCTGATAGACGGGATGGGACGACCTTGACCAGGCGTACGCTCGAGCAGTTTGCGATGAAGATCCAGCGTGATCAGCTCAAGAGCCGGAAGGCTTCTTGAGCTGCGACGATCGGCTACTCGCATAGTCATCAATCTATTTCGTTGATCCCATACCGGGCGGCATCATTGCGTGTGGGATGTCTGCGGCTCGAGTCATCAGGATGATTCCTTCGGGGAGATCCTTGGCGACTTGTGTGATGACATCGCCTTCGAGTCTTCGCGCGACATTGGATCGGCGGGATTTACCCATAATGAGGGTGTCGCAGCCATAGGTTACGGTGTAGTCGAGGATCTCTTCGGCGATGCTCGACGCGGTGACGAAGATCGGGATGAAGGGGACGCCGGCTTCTTTGGCGAGCATGGCGGTGGTGCCGAGGGTTTCTTGTGCAGCTTGATCGGTCTCGATCTGTGGTGCCTTTCCGGGGGCCATGTCCATGACGCGGACTTGGCGGACGAAGATGGCCATGAGTGTTGCGTCGCGTCGTTTGGCGAGGTCGATGGCGTATTCGGATTGGTACCGGCCGCGAGCGGCGAGCATGATCTTGGGTTTGTCGGTATCGATTTCGGGCTTGGCCGAGAGGATTGGCATCCAGCCGCCGCCTGGGGCTTCGACGGCTTTTCCGGTCGATGCGGGACGCAGGGTGCGGATTGTTCTGATGCCCAATGCGAGTGCGACGAGCGTGCCGCTGAATGCGGTGGAGATGGGTTGGGTGATACCGATGGTGACGGTGATCGAGAGCAGGAAGAGTCCGAGCGCCCAGAAGAGGATGCGGGTCGGGAGGGTAAGTTCGAGTTTGGTGTTGATGGCGCTTGAGAGAACGGTGACGGTGATCGCGCCGGTGACTCCCAGCACATAGAGGGAAGCGAGGACGGTGACATCCTGCTCGAAGATGATGACGATGATTGGAATAATGATTGAGACGATGAGCCCGATGTAGGGGACGCCCGAGTAGTTGAGCTTGGTGAGTGGGCGTGGGAGTTCGTCGTCCTGGGCCATCGCGTAGAAGACGCTGACCATCGCCATAATGGCGGTGTTGGTGGCGCTCAGGAGGAGTAGCCCGAAGGTGATGCCCGCGATGTTCCCGAAGATGGTGCCCATGGTGGGGCCCATGACATCGGTGGCGGTGTTCTGGGCGACGATGCGCATCGCGGCGTTGGTGTACTGGCCTACTTGGTAACGGTGTGATTCGAGATTTTCGTAGGCGACAGCGCCTGGTTCTGGGAGTGATGCGATCTGCTCATCGGTCAGTGTGATGGGCATTGAAGCGTCGTAGTCTGCGCGGGAGGCGGTGGGCATGGAGTCGATGAAAGCCTGGCGTGATTCGACGAGGCGTTCGGTGTCGGGGGAATCGAGATGCTGCATCTCTGTGCCTGCGACGGCGAAGGTGAGTCCGGCGAGTGCAAGGCCGAAGACGAGGTTGAGTGCGACGACCTCAATGGCGACGGGCCAGATGGTTTTTTTGGATTCCTTCTCGACAGGCTTTTTCATCATCCCGGTCATGTTGGCGACGGCTTCGACGCCTGCGAGTGCTAGGCAGATCTTGGTGAAGTTGACCCACATGTCTGCAGGGGGGCTGTGGCGGAAGTAGTCGAAGGAGATTGTTTCGATGCCTCGTGCGAACGCGGGGATGGCGATGACGGCCATGATTGCGGACACGGCGAGGGCGACGAGGGCGATGATGAGGGCGAACTTGCCTGCAGACTTTGCGCCCAACCAGTTGATGCCTCCGACGAGGATTATGGCTCCGACGGCGAGCGGCAGGACGAGGTCGTGGGGGACATGGAAGTAGTGGAATGCTTCGATCGCGGAGATCGCGGCGGTCATGATGTAGCCCGACAATAGCAGGGTTGAGCCGATGACTGAGAGGGTGGGTGAGAGCTGGCGTGCGGCGGTGTAGACACCGCCTCCGTCTGGGAAGCAGCGGCAGATATGGGTGTAGGCCCAGGAAACCGCGAGCATGAGAAGGCCGATGGCGGCGAGGTAGAGGATTGAGGCGTGGCCGGTGAAAAGGAAGGCGAGTCCGAGGACATAGAGGCGTGAGGTGCCCCAGTCCCCGTAGAGGAGCGGTCCTGCGTGGATCCAGCGTAGATTCCGGGGTCGTGAGTCTGTGGTCAGCATGCGTTGGTCAGTATATTACTATCGGATCTGGTGAGTAATTGTCCCATCCCAAGACATTAAGTCTTGGAATACTCGTTCCGGTATGGTAGTCTGCATCCATACTTGATGAGGATAGATTTGATGCCAGTAAGTTCTATGATTCGGATCGCTCTCTGGAGCATTATTTTTACTTCGGTCCCGGCCAATGGCGATGTGGATCAGCTCTTTGAGACTCCTGTGACTTATGCCGCGGGTCGTCAGCCTGAGCAGGTTATTGTGTCGGATTTGGATCATGATTCAGATCTCGATGTAATTGCGGTGAATCGGTTCTCCGATGATGTGAGTATTTACATGAATGCCAGCGACGGTACGATGGCTGAACAGGTGAGTTATGATGCCGGTGAGAACGCGATATCGGTGGCCGTGGGTGATCTGAACAATGACTCGCATCCGGATCTGGCGGTAATCAACGATCTCAACACCCCGACAATTTCGGTGTTGTTTAATAACGGGGATGGGACTTTCGCTCCGCCGAGCATGGTGCTGCTGGGGACTACCGACGACGCCAACTGGGTCGCGATTGCTGACCTTGACAACGACGGGAATCAGGATCTGATCGCGACGATCAGTGCTGATTCCAATGGTATCCGCGTGATGTACGGCAACGGAGATGGGACATTTGGACCGCCGGTGGCGTTGGCGACCTCGGGTGGGGTCGGGCACATTCGGGTGGGGGATGTGAACAACAACGGGTTTGCCGATTTGATTCTGGCGCATTCATCGAGCATCACGGTGCTGATTAACAACACGATCGGCGGCTTCCTGGCACCGATGGACTATGTCACCGGGGGGAGTATTCGCGAGTTGGCGGTCAAGGATTTCAATGGTGATGGGCTTGAAGATATTGCCGTGATGATTGCCGTGCCTGGCGATGTGCAGATTCTGACCAACACTGGGTTTGGGCTCTTTGAGCTTGCAGAGAGATACGAAATCGGGTTCTGGTCAGAATCAATCGACAGCACGGATGTTGACAATGATGGGGACAACGATCTTGTGATCATCATCATGTTCGATAACTTTGGTAGGGCGATGGTTCTCATGAGGAATAATGGGGATGCGACCTTTGCCGAGCCCATTCTTTTTGATGCGGCGAACAACTCCCGTTCGATCACGACCGGGGATCTGGATCAGGATGGAAATCAAGACTTTATTACAACCCTGTCAACGGGCGATGCTGTTCGTGTCACCATGAATACGGATGCGGGAGTTCCCGCGGCCAACTCCGTATATCTGGTCCCCGATAATGCATGGGACCTGACTACACGCGATCTTGACGGATTGATGGGGCCCGATCTGGTCTGGGCGAGCCCGTTTACCAATGAGGTTGGTGTGACCATGAACTCAGGAGATGGGACATTTGGTTCTGTCATGATGACGACGGTGACGGGCCGGCCGTATGCGTTGACAGTTGCGGATGTTGATGGGTTTGGGGTTCCTGATGTCATTGCTGCATGCAAGAGTATCGATGCAGTTAAAGTCCTCGTTGGGGATGGATCGGGGAGTTTCGTGCTGATTGGACAGTTCGATGTGGGGGTAGATCCGGTGGGGGTCACGACGGCGGATCTCGATCTGGATGGCGATCTTGATTTGATTGTGTCCAACAGTGGGGACAACTCGATCAGTGTGCTGATCAACATTGGGTTCTGGAACTTTGAACCCGCTGTCCATTATGATATTGGGTCGAATCCATTGGGGGTCGTGGTCGGGGACCTCGATGGGGTCGGGGGGCCTGAAGTCATTGTTTCCAGCGGCGATTTAATTATATTCGAGGGGGTTGGTGACGGTACACTGGGGCTTGAGACTCGTATTGGCATCGGGACTGGGGCATATGGTGTAGCTCTTGGGGATCTCAATAATGATGGTGTCCAGGACTTGGTGGCTACCAGCTTCAGCTTTGAGGGTGCTTCTGTTTATCTCGGTAATGGGGATTCGACTTTTACGCCTGGCGATGTTTTCGCCACACCGGATTCTCCTCGTGCGGTCAAAGTCCATGATATTGACGAAGATGGATTTCTAGACATTCTGGTATCGACTCTCAATGTTTCAGTCAATGTCTATCGAAACGATGGTGCGGGTGGAATTAGTATGGGGGCTGGCGACTATGGGGCGTATGGGACGACTCGGGATGGCGGCTTTGTGGTGGCGGATTTCAATAACGATGCCCGACCTGATCTTGCCACTGGAGCAACTGGTCTCGATCCGCGGATCACGGTTCGTCTCAACTCTTGCATTCAGTCGGTTTGTCCTCCGGATCTCAATGGCGATGGGCAGCTTGATTTCTTTGATATCTCGAAGTTTCTTGTTGACCAGATCGATTACAACAGCGACACCGTGTTTGATTTTTTTGATATCTCGGCGTTCCTGACGGGCTTTGGTGGTGGGTGCCCATAAACCGGTATGAGCCGCTATCAGTCCGAGAATATCGAAACTCCAAAAATTCGCAGAATAATGGCGGGTAGCGATGCTCCCGAACGCTCTCTTTCATGAAGAACCCCGTCACGCGGTGGGGAGAGTGGTCATGTAAGGAGTCAATCGATGAAAGAGTTTGTGTTATTCAGCATCGTGGGGTTTTTGTCGGTTGTTTCAGTTGCTTCGGCGCAGCAGTACCGTGTTTGGATCAGGCCGCCCGTTGGTCAGTTGATTGACTCAGGATTTGTAGATTTGCCCCCGATTATTCATGGGAGCTACAGCGGGGTTGATATATTGGGGAATCCACAGGATTTTACGGCCGACGCGATGGGTGCTGGTGGGCAGATACCGCTTGTCGATATTCAAGCGAGCAGTACAAATGCAGGCGATCCGAGTGTTGAGTCAACGCTCTCGTATGTGTACCGGGTGAATGCAACCGCTGGATCAACGAGGAATGCGGTGCCATTGATTATCCGAGCGGCTGCCGATGTTCAAGCGATTCCAAGTGGTCTAAGCCCCGGCGCGTACGCGTATGCCACAGTTCGGGTCTCTCTCCCCTTGAACAACAACAACCCAGTCATTCACCACACTATTGTTGCTGCGGTCGATGTCTTTAATAATGTGCCTTCAGACAGCTTTAGCCAGACTCTGAGCACTGTTGCCTTCGTCGGTAGCAATGGGCATGTTGATCTCAGGGCGTATGGAACATTTTCTGGGCATGGTGGTGAAGTCTCGGCGACTGCGGACCCTACCTTTGAGATTGATCCAACCGCCACTTATGAGGAAAATGGTCAAACTCATTTTTACACCGATGAGTTCATGATCGAATACTCGCCAACTATTGATCAATATGTTCCCTGCGCACCGGATCTCAACGACGACGGGCAGCTCGATTTCTTCGATATTTCAGTGTTTCTTACCGATCAGGCAGATTATAACAGTGACACCGTATTTGATTTTTTTGATATCTCTGCGTTCCTGACAGACTATGTCGGTGGGTGCCCATAATTGGGGCTCGCCGGGCTATCGGGCGTTATGCAGCATTTGCTGGTAAGAGGAATGTAGGATTTGTCTGGATCTGCATGATCCGCACCCATAATTCAGCCGTATCTTGGTACAGTCTATGTCCGGTCACTCTGGCCGGGGATCTTGTGTCGAGGGGCGGACCGAGCCGAGTGCTGGTCCGTGGCTCTTTCCGTATCCTAATCGGTTGCCTACCCTCGGTGTTGTGCTGTTCGGCCAATCTGTCCGGTGTGGGCTTAGGTTGGAGTTCGGTTGAATTGATATTGGTGACGACTCGTGCCTCAGAATCATGAAGACAACTCGGTTCCGCGTCTCCTCGACGATACAGCTGAGGGCGGGATCCCTGTTTCTCCAGAGGACACTGCCCCGCTCGACGGGGGGTCATCTGATGGCGCGACGATCGAAGAATCGGAGAAATCGATTCTTGCCGCGACCAAGTCTGGCACGAATCTCGACACACTCATCGGGAGGTTGGTTATTGATCAGGGGCTGGCGACCAGCGATGAGGTCAAGCATTGCAAGACGATGACGCGTGAGGGGGGGGAGGAACCGTCTGAGAAGTCACTCGCCCATGTGCTTGTTGACCGTGAGTTCATTACCAAACGCCAGCTCTCTCGGCTCCGTGAGTCGATCGAGGCGGAGCGTTCGGGTAACAAGATTTCTGGATACAAGATCCTTGGCAAGCTCGGCGCCGGTGCGATGGCGACAGTTTATAAAGCGAAACAAGTATCGCTCGACCGGATGGTCGCGCTCAAGAAGCTTCCCGAGAAGTTCTCGCAAAACCCACAGTTTATTGAGCGGTTCTTTGCTGAGGGCCGGGCTGCTGCGTCGCTCAATCACCCCAACATTGTGCAGGCGTTTGATGTGGGCAACGAGGGTGACATTTATTACTTCGTGATGGAGTATGTCGATGGGCGGACTGTTCACGAGGACATTGTCGAACACAAACGATTCACTGAGAAGCTCGCCATTGAGATTATTATCCAGGTGGCTGAGGCTCTTGAGCACGCCCACGAGATGGGGCTGATCCACCGGGATGTGAAGCCTAAGAACATCATGATCACCAAGGAAGGCGTGGTCAAACTCGCGGACATGGGGCTCGCGCGGGCGATTAGCGATGTTGAGGCTGCAGAGGCTGAGGCGGGGCGTGCGTTTGGTACGCCTTACTACATCTCGCCTGAACAGATCCGGGGCGAGAAGAACATCGGTCCTCCTGCGGATATCTATTCGCTTGGAACTACGCTGTATCACATGGTGACGGGTGCTGTGCCGTTTGAGGGTAAGAGCCCGAGTGCAGTGATGCATAAGCATTTGAAGAGCGAACTGATTCCGCCTGATCATGTCAACCCGAAGCTCTCGGCGGGGATCAGTGAGGTCATCGAGATGATGATGGCGAAGAAGGTTCGGCATCGTTACAAGGATTGCTCGGATCTATTGGTTGATCTGCGTGCACTCAAGGACGGGGAAGTCCCGCCGATTGCTCATCATGATGTGATGGGTGAGGCGGATCTGACCGCGTTGGCTCAGGCAGAGGCGGCTGTGACAACCCCGATGCAAGAAAACACGGTCAATAAATCCACAAACGGGATCGCTGACAGGTTGCTCTGGCCGCCGTTCTTGATTCTTGTGGCGTTGCTGCTGGGTTCGCTGATTGGCAACCTGCTGATGGCGATGTGAACCGAGTATAAATCGCGTGTATTCATATCTAAAAAAACACCAAGCATTGCTTGTTGTTTCTGTACTGTATTTTCGGGATGAGGGCTTAGCGGCGGCGGCGGGTGCTGATCATTCCGCCGAGTCCCAGCAGGGCTATTGCCGATGGTGCGGGAACCTGTGTGACGGTGAACTGGAGTTGACCAACGATGTCGGCTGCCCCGTCTGGGGATGAATCCCAGTTGCCAACCTCGTCGATGCCGCCTTGGCCGAATGCGAGGATATCGAATGAAAAGAGGGAGACTTCGATTTGGAGTCCGCCGCTGGTGTAGGTGAGGCCTCCGGTGTAGTCGGAGGTGGTTGATGCTTGGATAAGGCCCATCACATTGCCATCGAAGTTGAGTTCGAGATCGAAGACTGTTATGCCGGTATTCCCAAGGTTGTTAGAGGCGAGGAAGGTGTAGTCGTAGACGCCTGGGGCTGAGAACTCTTCGTTGAGCCAGTGTCCGCCGGTGGAGGCGTTGCCGGTGTAGAGCATGTTGCCGTCTTCTTGGAAGTAGATATTGGAGACGTTGTTTCCGCCGATATCGTCATACCACTCGGCGAGACCGGATCGGATGAAGCGGGCACCGTCCCATGCGATGGAGCCCAGTGCAGAACTCGACGCAAGAGCAGATAAAAGTACGGTTGTTGCGATTTTCATGTTGATCCATTTCCTGTGTATGAAAATTTTTCGGAGGGTAAAATACCCCATTGAAACAAAGGGTAGCCCGAATCCGGTATTTTGCCCGTAAATCCTCAGAAATTCAACTGGAACAGGGTTTTTCCAGTATTGGAATCGAGATATCGGACCTTTGTGATTTTCAGCAGCAACTGGAGTCGCAGCCGTAGGGTTTGGTGGCGAGGATGTCCAGGCTGGTGATGACTTGCTCAGCGGTTTGGCCCTCTGGGAGTAACGCTGTGACCTTGGCGTAGAGCGGGTCGTTGGCGGTCGTCAGGGCATTGACATAGTGGGCCTTGGGGATCAGGGAGATGTTGTCCATGCCGGCGTTGACCATTTGTTGACGCATCTGCTCGACGGGGATCGCTCCGGCAACGCAGCCGGCCCATGCTTCGAGGATGGATTTGACTTCATCTGGGACTTCGCAAAGCAGGGCGATGTCGGAGATTGCTACTCGGCCGCCGGGTTTGAGGACGCGAGCAATTTCATTCCAGACTTGTTGTTTGTCGAGTGAGAGGTTGAGGACGCAGTTGGAGATGATGACATCGACGGAGGAGTCGGCAACGGGGAGGTGTTCGATCTCTCCGAGGCGGAACTCGACATTCTGCAAGCCGGTGTTGCTTTGGTAGTGTTCGATGTTGGCGCGGGCTTTGTCGATCATTTGGGGGGTCATGTCGATGCCGATTGCTTGACCGGTTTTGCCGACCTTCGGTCCTGCGAGGAAGACATCAAATCCGCCGCCTGATCCGAGGTCGAGGAGGGTTTCGCCTTCTTTCAATGCTGCGATGACTGTTGGATTTCCGCAGGAGAGGCCCATGTTGGCGTCGGCGGGGAGGGCTTCGAGTTCTTCGGGCGAGTAGCCGATTTTTTGTGCCAGTTCGGTGGCGTCGATGGTTTCGGTGACGCCGCAGGCTCCGGCGCAGCAGTTGCCGCTGTTGTCAGCGATCCCGGCATAGTCGGAACGGATTTGTTTACGGATTTCTTCGTTGGATTTCATCGGGTGACTCCTTCGCTCTTTGGGCTGCAGCACATACTGGTAAGACGGGGGATGCAACACCCTTCGCGTTGCATTTTGGCGAGTTCGGTTGGTTCGACGGCGTCGATTTGTTCGAGCCTTGCGTTGTCCAGATGGATGGCTTCGTCGCTGAGTGCGTGGGATCGCACGAAGGACAGGGCGTCGGCAACGATGGGGCTTGGGGAATCTGGCACGCGGTAATGCACCCAGCGTCCTTCACGCCGGGATTCCAAGAACCCAGCCCCTTTGAGGGTAGAGAGGTGTTTGGAGATCGAGGCGTTGGAGAGGTCGATGAGCTCGACGAGCTGGCACACGCAGCGTTCTTGGTCCAGGCAGGCGGCGAGGAGCCGAATGCGGTTGGGGTCGGAGAGGGCGTGTGTGATGGTGGTGATTTGATTCATTTGGTTTCTCATTTCGTTAAATAAGAATACGGCACAGAGTCATTTTCTTCCAGTGGAAAATGAAAATAAAGAGCGTTTAATTGAGATATATCGAAACTTGATATATCAAGGTGCGTATAACCAGCCGAGGAATCAATCATGCTGACATTGAAACAAGACAACTCGGAACTCGTCGTTCTCTCGGTGCTCGCGGCTGGGGCTTCGTATGGGTATGCGATCAGTAAGGACATCGCGGCCCGGTCCGATGGACACTTCAAGCTCTCGGCGTCTGGGATGTATCCGCTGCTGACCAAGTTGGAGAAGAACGGCTTGGTGACGACCGACTGGGAAGAGGTGAAGGCGGCGGGGGCCGATCCGGAGTCGAGCGGGCGGCGTAGGAAGTGGTACACGCTGAGCGCTAAGGGGCAGAAGCAACTCTCGCGAAGGATCGAGATGCACCGTCAGATGCAATCGATTCTTGATGGCTTCGTTTTGCCAGCATCGGGCAACGCTCATACAGAAAGCGGACTCGCGGGCTGATGCCACTCTTCAACACCCCAACACGGAAAGCCCACGGAGCGAATGTAATGCCTTCGAGCCGGGACTCGATCTCGGGGTGGCTTGATGTGTTGACTTCGATGCTCGCGTTGCCCGAGTCGCAGCGATTGCAGGTCCGCGACGAGCTCGAAGATCATCTTCGGTCGCGGGTGGATGATTTATTGATTACTGGGACACCAGAGCCTGAAGCGATCCGAATCGCTGTCGCTGAGCTTGGCGAGACGGCTGAGCTTGCCAAACTGATTTCACATGCACATACACGGATAAATCCAAGGAGACGAATCATGAATATTGCACTGATTACAGCGGCTGTTGCGGGGCTTTCGATTGGCGGGTACTCGTTGAACTCGGCACCGAGTGCTGGAGAGCTTGATCCATCTATGCAGGTCGTTACGGCAGCGATAGACTCGAATGAGCCGGCGGATGAAACACGGATGCTTGACATCGTAAATATGCCAATGCTCATGGCTTTCGATGCTATCGCGGACATGTGGGGCTTTGCGATCGATGTCCATTCGCTTGATCCTCATATTGTCGGTGATCTTCAGCACAGGAATGTCACGGTTGCGGGCGAGATGACGCTTGCTCGTGCGATTCAAACCTTGAAGATTCAATCGCTCCAGCATGCTTCGGTGCTGACTACAGAGATCAATGGCGGCGTGATTGAACTGCTCACTCGCGACGAGCTTATTCGTCGGACTGTCATTACTCGTGTGAGTTTGCTGCCTTCGTGGATTACTACTGAGCAGCGGGAGGGCTACGCCGAATCTATTGGGCGGATCGTTGAGGTCAAGTATGATCTGGACTATACATCGATCGAGGTTGTTAATGGAGCGGTCATTGTCGCAGCACCTCCGAACATTCAAGATGAAGTGACAAGACTGATGATGGAGTTGGAGGCGGTCGCAGAGACGCAGCAAGAGCAGGCGATCAAGGCGCAAGAGATTGCCAAGCGCGAAAAGGATCTGCTCAGGAGCAAGGCTGTTCAGAATCTAATGGTTGAACATGAAAGGATCGATTCCGAAGTGCGCAAGGTCACGGAAGTCCTTGAGGAAACTCTAGTCGGAATCCAAAGCCTCATTAACCAGATTGAACAGGAAGTGAAAGCCCCGCATCCTAATTCGCCGGGCCTTGAAGTACTCGAAGGGTTTCTGGAGGCGCGTAGAGGTCAAGTCGCGAGGTACCGTATCCAGATCACGAAGAATGAAGCGCGGAGAGATTTCCTCCAGAAGAAAATATTCGAGTCTGAGTATGCCCATCTATTCGAGGGCTTGGAATAATCCCTCTATATCGTGTTTAAGAGACGCCTCAGACGCACGGGCATACCAGACTTGGTATGATTCGTCTATCGGAGGCGTTTTTTATGATTTGTCCATTCTGCAGCCATAACCAGGACAAGGTGATCGACTCGCGCTCCAGTGAGGGTGGGGCGGTGATCCGGCGGCGTCGGCATTGTGTCAAATGTGATCGGCGGTTCACGACCTACGAGCGGGTTGAGCCGGCGGGGCGGCTGATGGTTGTCAAGAAGGATGGGGCGCGGGTGGCGTTTAGTTCAGAGAACATCATGCGGGGGATCGCCAACGCTTGTGGGAAGCGTCCGATCTCTGAGGATATCAAGCAGAGACTTGCAACCCTTGTCGAAGAAGAGCTCCACAGCGAGTTTGAGCGTGAGGTGCCGACTGTTTTGATTGGCGAGCGGGTGATGAGCAAGCTGCGGGATGTTGATAAGATCGCGTATATCCGGTTTGCAACTGAGCATCTGCAGCTCTCGACGCTCGAAGATATCCAGAGGGAGCTTGATGATCTTTCTGCACGCCCATCTCCGAGCCCGGATCAGGCATCGCTTTTTGCATCTGGGCGGAGCCGATAGTCATCGGCTTTAAAGTGGGCATTGATTCAAAGCAAAGATCGCGCACGGCACGCGTTGAGCGGAGTTGTTGTCGATGATCTTAGTGTTGTGAATGGATTGATTTAGATGTCTGAGCACTAGTCGTAGGAGTGCCCGAAAGGGGTATTGGTGCGTGTGGCGTCAACGACTTCTAGGGCGGCTTCGCGTGCCATGGCGACGAGATCGATGCGGTCGGTAATGCCTAGTTTTTCACCAATCCGTTCGCGATGGCGGTCAATGGTGGATACTGAGCGGTGTAGTTTTTCGGCAATTTGTTTCTGGCGTAGGCCATGACCCATAAGGGCGAGGACTTCGAGTTCACGAGGGGTGAGGGCCGAGAGTGGGCCGAGATCAATGAACTTGGCGTCGATGAGTTCTTCAGGCGACTTGGTTTTGCGCAACCACTGGAGTTTCATGGGCGTGATCTGCTCAACGGTGAATAGTAAAATCCACTGAGAGTCGCCTTCCGCGGGGATTTCGATCGGGCTGATTGTCGAGCACAGGCGGGTGCCATCGAGTACCTCGATGACCAGTAGCGGGTGTTTTCGTTCGATTGCGAGTTTCATGAACTCGATGCGTTCGAGTGCCCATTCCTTTGGTGCCATATCTAAGAAGTTCATCCCTTTGACTGACTCGACGGTCATGTCGGGGAAGCCGAGTGCGGCTATTTTATTAGCAACTAAAACCACCCCATCTGGATTGGTGACCAGAATAGCAGTCGAGTGAAAGCCATAGATCATACTTTTGAGGATCAGCTCGGCGTACTGCCCCTCGAGAGCATTTGGCACTTGCATATGTGATGTTAGATCAGACGTAACAGATTTACATGATCTCGACGATAAAGCCCCGTCATTCACGAGTGAGTCCCTTAAAAATTTCAGGACCTTCAGACCCTGCCCGCCCTCTGTCCCAATGTATAATCAGCATACACATCACTGATTCTAACTAGACTATACCGACCGTATCGGATTAAGGTGTTGGTAAAAACCACCAATCGGAGGACACAATGGGTTCAAAAGAGTTTTCGACTCCAAAGCACTGTTTTTCAGACTTGCAAGAAATGGGCGTCGTTCATGATGGCATGATGTGCATGGTTGGTGGCTTTGGTCTTTGTGGCATTCCGGAACAGCTCATCATGGCTCTCAGGGATACCGGTGTCAACGGGATCACATGTGTATCCAACAATGCGGGGGTTGATGGCTGGGGGCTTGGGCTTCTGCTCGAAACGAAACAGATCAAAAAGATGATTTCTTCGTATGTTGGAGAGAACGATGAGTTTGCTCGTCAGTTCCTCAGCGGGGAGCTTGAGGTCGAGTTTAATCCTCAGGGCACACTCGCAGAGCGTGTCCGTGCGGGCGGTGCTGGGATCCCAGCGTTCTACACCGCGACCGGTGTGGGAACCCAGGTTGCTGATGGAAAGGAAACCCGGACTTTTGCTACGCCCAATGGGGGTGAGGAAAGGGAGTTCATCATGGAGACCGGGCTCTTCGGCGATTTGGCTCTTGTTAAAGCCGCCAAGGCCGACAAGTTCGGAAACCTGATCTTCCACGCCACGGCCCGGAACTTCAACCCAGAAATGGCGACCGGTGCCCGCTTCACCATTGCAGAAGTTGATGAGATCGTCGAGACCGGGGTGTTTGATCCCGATGATGTGCATCTTTCTGGGGTGTATGTGGATCGTGTAGTGCAGACTGTTTCTGAGAAGCGGATCGAACAGCGGACTGTGAGTGTGTCATGAGCGAAGATCTGGATAAAATTGAATCTCAACTCATAAAAGAAAACAGGGAATCCGAGAGCGAGATACTCCGTTTCTTCTCAGGAGTTTGGGATTTCATACGATCTGTGGTGCGAGAGGCGAATCAGTTTTTAGAAAGCCGGGCGCCATCCATTATCTTCTTGGTTGCAGCAGGATGCTTTATCGCCGCAGAGATTGCTGCCCGTGTCGCAGTCTACTTTATTCCAAAGATGGTGTCGATCAACCAGATCAACGGGTATGGTCAACAACGGGCAATGCCAATTGAGCGTGGTTCGATTCAAGCGGTCAGTTTTTTTACAAACTCTTCACAATACTTGCAGTTTGCAGGGGTGATGATCGGAGTCTGGGCTCTCTTTCGTTTGATCGCTGATGCCATAAAGTCTGGAGCAAAGAATGACTGAACAAACAGAAACAAAGACCAAGGCGTGGTACCTCAGGCCAAAAGCAATAATCACCGCGATTGCCGCGGTGATTATGCTTATTCTGATCTTTCAGAACTGGGAATCGGTTTCGGTCCATATCTTCTTTTGGATACAGCCTGTTCCCGCTTCCTTGATGTACTTGTTCTTTGCTGTTGCCGGCTTTGTCGCCGCACGGATCACGCTCCGGACCAAGTCTGAAGGGTCTGGGTCCAAGAGCAAGTGATTCGTGCTTGGCGAAAGAGAAACAGATTTAGCAGGTGCGGCCTGAGCGGCGGCGACGTGTGCCGAACAACGAGCCTGCGCCGAGTAGTGCCAGCGAGCCCGGGGTTGGGGTGACGATGACATTGTCAGCGAGCCCTGCGAATGCGGTGTAGGTGCCGTCGTCGTAGCGTGCCGAGAGTTGGAGCGAATCGAAGTTGACGCCGTCGATGGTGAGTGATTCGCCAACGAGGTTGTCACGCCCGCCGCGGTCAGAGATTGCGAATGAGTCTTGGGCAACGAGTACGCCGTTCAGTGTTGCGTCGAGCTGGATGTTGATCCCGCCCCATGGTCCGTTCTCGAAGAGCAGCAGGCTGAGGGTTGCGAAGTTCTCAACGTTGCCGGTGCTCATGTGGAAGGATGACATGATGTTAATGGAGAGGTTGTCGCCTGCAATAAAGGAGTTGCCCCACGAGAGTGCGTGAGATCCGCCGAGGACTCCTGGGAAGTCGTTCATGGCGAGGGTTGCGTTCTCAACGATGAACTGTGTGCCGTACTCGCCTGGTCCGAAGTTTGAGCCGTCTGGGTTGACGCCTGAAACATTATTGAGTTCTGAGAAGGTGATTCCTCCATCGACGAATGTTTCGCCAACGAATCCTTCGCGTGGTGTTTCGAAGTCAGCGATGCTGGCGAGGGTGGTTCCGGAGAGGGCTGCGAGTGCGAGTGTCTGTGCGATAAGCGTTGCGTATTTCATAACGGTGTCCTTGGGTTAAGGGTGGTGGGGGTTTGGTTTGTGAACTGGGAACGAAAGATGTTCCGATTGCTTATTGGTTTGATTCAGATTGGTTGGTTGTTATGGGCATCCGGCCGTAAATGCGGTCAGGAAAGCAGAGATATCAAAGAAGTCCCATGTGCCGTCGCCGGTGAAATCGGCTGAAGCGTCGCCATTTCCAAACGCGGTGAGGAATGCAGAGATATCAAAGAAATCCAGTACGCCATCGCCGTTCATATCTGCGGGGCAGCCTGCGGGCGGGGTGAATCCCTCGATCAGGAATGCGCCTGTTGATCCATCTAGCAAGCGACCGAATCCGACGATGTCGCCGTTGTTGTTCACGGCTGTGGCGCGGGAGAGGATCTCGAATTCTTCGTGGTCACCGAGCAGGTCGTTGAGATCGTACATGGTGCCTTCGGTCCATACCCAGGCGCGGGGGTCGAGCCCTGTATGTTCGCCGTCCCAAGAATGTCCAACAACCATCCCGTTGTCATTGACATCGGCCCCTTCGGAGGTGTTGAGTAAAGGGAGTGTGCCGAGTGTGGTAACCGGGTTGTGGCTGTCGCCGGTGTAGATCACGGCGTTCCAGCTGTTGGTAGTTGAGTTGAAAGCGGAGTGTCCGATGATCAT
>Ga0209344_10002742_pt1 | contig 18866 bp, 20 predicted proteins | sample Cruoilmetagenom6_FD_187293 | JGI IMG/M metagenome (GOLD analysis project Ga0209344, IMG submission 187293) | Oil polluted marine microbial communities from Coal Oil Point, Santa Barbara, California, USA - Santa Barbara Oil Seep Sample 6 (SPAdes)... | ecosystem: Environmental > Aquatic > Marine... | reverse complement strand
CACGAGGACAGGTCCGGTTGAAATGCTGGGCGGGAACAAAAACGGAAGGTCTCGATAACTTCGGCCGATTCGGGCGGGGGGCTCAAAAAACAGTCACGAAAACTCATTCAAACTGCTTTGCCAGCACACACTTGGGCGAGTTTGAGCACCCGCTTGCGTACACTCAACTGTGGCACAAAGATCAGAACATACCGATTTAACCGATTCATCACGCGGCAAGCGTCTCCAGCGCGTTATGGCCGACGCCGGGGTGGGCTCGCGCCGAGCCTGCGAGGCCATGATCGAGCAGGGGCTCGTCGAGGTCAACTCCGTCCGCGTGACGGCTTTGCCTGCCTGGGTTGATCCTGAGGATGACCATATTGTGGTCGACGGGACCCCGATCTCCAAGGCGGATCGCAAGCTCTACATCATGCTCAACAAGCCCAGCAACACCCTCTCGACCAACAAGGACGAGCCGGGCTCCAACCGACAGACGGTGACCGAGCTGGTCAATCATCCCGCCGCCGCGAGGCTTTTCCCGGTTGGACGATTGGACTACGACACCGTCGGGCTGATCCTGCTGACCAATGACGGCGATCTGGCCAACCGGCTCACCCACCCACGCTACGGCGTGCCCAAGACTTATCGCGTCACGGTCAAGGGTGAGCTCGACGAGCAGGCGATCAAGGAGCTCGAGCAGGGGATCTACCTCGCCCAGCGCAAAGCCGGGCAGACCGACGGCGTCGCCAAGACCGCCCATGTCGAGATCGAGCTCATCGCCCGCGATCGCGATCGCACCGTGGTCTCGCTGACCCTCCGCGAGGGGCGCAACCGCCAGGTCCGGCGTATGCTCGCGGCCGTCGGATACCCGGTCCGCAAGCTCGAACGCATCGGGATGGGCCCGGTCCGGCTCAAGGGGCTTTCTCGGGGCAGCTGGCGAGAGCTCACCAGAGAAGAAATCCGGGATCTGCGCAAGGCCGGGGCCCAGTCGGTCAAGGCTGAACAGGGGGCTGGGCAGGGGGCCCAGCAGGGAACCAGCGGGGCTGGTGGGGCCAATGGATCGGGCGGTGGCAAGCCATCGGGCGGGGTTCAGCGCTATCAAACAACGCCGGGTCAGGGGAATCAAGAGGGGGAATCTGAGCGTCCTCGCCGGATTCGCAAGCGGAATCAGCCGAAGAAAGCTCCGTACATGAGCCCCACGGCTGGTCAGGATGTCAACATCCGAAATCGGTCGATCAAAAACGCGATTAACCGTGCGGGCAACGAGCAGGGGTTTGTCAAAAAGCCGTTGCCCATCGTCGAGCCTGACGAGGCGGGAGCCGCAGGTGCCGCTGATCCCAAGCCGCAGGGCAAGCCGGGCAGTAAACCGGGCAATAAGCCAGGCTCAAAGCAGGATTACAAGGCGGGCAAGAAGCCAGACAATCGTCCCAACAACAAACGCTGAGTCCGCATTCCAGATCTGGCCTACAAACGAATCTCCATGAGCACACCCGAGCCCAACACGCCGACAACTGCTGATTCCCCGGCTGATCCCCCGGCCCAGCCGCCGGTGGACAAAGGCGCGGATAAGACCGAGGAGGCCCGTCGGATCTGGGTCGTGACCAAGATGGGCGTGCTGGGGATTTACCGGAGTCAGATCCCGCGGATGGCCGCGGCTTTGGCGTACCGGACGATCTTCTCGATCATCCCCGTCATGGCGATCGGCCTGTTGATCTTCGGGTCGGTGGTGTCCGACGAGCAGGTCGAGTCGGGCGTGCGCCGCGTGCTGACCTTCGCGGGGATCTCCCAGATCTCGATGGTGGACAGCGAGGTGGGCGAGCCCGGCGAAGGGGTGCCCGGTGACGACAAACCGCTGATCGAGACGGGCGACGAAGCTGCCGACGAGGTGACCAACGAGGTTCAAGAAGCCGCACCAGTTATCGCAGAAGAAACCACACAAGAAGCGACAATCGAAGGCTCAAACGAGCAAGCGATCGTCGACCCGCTCCAGAGCCAAGAAGAGTTCTTCGCCGATGCGGATCTCGAGCAGATGATCACGGATCTGATCACCCGCGTGAACCAATCGATCCGCGATGTGCCCACCGGGTGGATCGCGCTGACCTCCGGCTTGGTCCTGTTTTATGCGGCCATGTCGATGCTCATTGAGATCGAGAAATCGTTTAATCAGCTCTGCGGCGCCCACGGCGGGCGGAGCTGGCTGCGTCGGCTCATGCTGTATTGGACGATCCTGACGGCGGGCTCGCTGATGCTCGCGGCGACCTTCCTGGCAGGGGACGCGTTTACGAAGCTGGTGATCTCGCTGGCCGGCGAGGACTCGATGATCGGGGCGGTCATGGCGGGCTACGGCGTGTCGGTGCTGATCTCGACGGTGATGCTATTGGGTGCGTATTTGATTATTCCAAACACCCGTGTGGCGTTCCGTTCGGCGCTGGCCGGGGCGTTTTTGGCGGCGGTGCTCTGGGAGCTGGGCAAGCTTGGATTTACGACCTACCTGCGTCACAACACCCGGTACAGCGAGCTGTATGGCTCGATCGCGATCCTGCCTCTGTTTATGTTGTGGGTGTACCTGACCTGGCTGATCGTGCTGCTGGGGATGCAGGCGTCGTTCACGCTGGCGAACTTCTCGGAGCTTGTTGAGTCCAAGCTCCGCACGCTCAACGGGGCAAACACCGATGACCCGGTGCTGATCGATCCGCTGGTGATGCTCAGCATCGCGCGGGCGGTGCAGGGCAGCTTTGTCGAGGGGACCCCGTGCACGGCTGAGGGCGTCGCGAGCAAGGCCAGGCTCGACCAGCGCCAAGCGACCAAGCTGCTCGATGCGCTGACCCGGGCGGGGCTGACCAATCGGGTGTATGAAGGCGAATCGCTCAAGGGCTGGACCCCGGCGCGACCGGGCGATCAGATCAGGCTCGATGAGATCCTCGAAGCGGCCTATGGGGTCGATGGATTCCGCCAATCCGGGGCGGGCGAGCAGCTCCCGGCATCGATCCGCCAGGCAGCGATGATGGCGTGTAAAGAGCTGACCCTGAAGGATTTGCAAAGCGAAAAACCGGCGTAGAAGACTCGGGTTTGCAGGCGAATGGCGACCCCTAGATCCGTTGGGTTTTCGGGTGCGAGTCGGGAGAAAATTGGCGATTGAGCCTATGCTTCCCGTCCAAATGAACTATACACAGCTTACCGAGTTTTCGATTTACCTCCAGCAGCGTCCCGGCGAGCTCGCCGGGTTGCTTGACGCCGCGACGATCGCGGGGGTGCACATCGTGTCCATCTCGACGACCGAGCACCTCGATCGCGGGTGTGTGCGGCTGATCGGGCATCCCGAAGCTGTGCTGCGTCAGGTCTGCGAGTCGATCGTGGACGCGGGCGTTGGGCCCGTGGTCGAGGCCCCGGTAGTGGGGCTCTCGATCGAGGATCGCCCGGGGGTTGTCCGCGATCTGGCGGTGCTGATGACGGATAACCGGATCAATGTGCGGTACTGCTACTTTGTGCCCAGCTCGCAGGTGAGCGAGCAGACGATGTGCGTGTTCCGCTTTGACGAGCACGAGTCGGCGGTCGAGCTGATCGAGAGCACGGACTGGCCGACGGATCTGATCGATGCCGAAGCGGATGCTGATTCCGCAGCTTGATCCAGACGCCTATCCACACGCCTATCCACACGCCTATCTCGACTCAATGAATCCCATACTGATGACCGGCCCCGTCCTCGCCTTGTGCGCGTGGATCGTGTATAATCGGCGACCGCTTGGGCGAGATTGTTTGATCTTGAACTGGGCCTGTTTTTACCGTATTTGGAGCGTACATCATGGGCATCGAAGGCGCCATCACCACTGATAATGTTCTCACGACCCAGCTCCGGCGAGTCGTGAACTGGTCCCGGCGTTCGAGCCTATGGCCGATGCCCTTCGCGACGGCGTGCTGCGGGATCGAGCTGATGGCGACCGCGTCGTCCCGATATGACCTGGCCCGCTTTGGTGCGGAGGTCATGCGGTTCTCGCCGCGTCAGGCGGATCTGATGATCGTCGCAGGGCGGGTGACGACCAAGATGCTCCCTGTGCTCCAGCGGATCTATGAGCAGATGCCCGAGCCCAAGTGGGTGATCTCGATGGGCGCGTGCGCCTCGACCGGCGGGGTGTTTGACACCTACGCCACGGTGCAGGGTGTAGATCAGTTCATCCCGGTGGATGTCTATGTGCCTGGTTGCCCGCCGAGACCCGAGATGCTCATCGAGGGCGTGATGGCGATCCAGCGTCACATCGACGAAGAGGGCATGCCTCCGACCGATAGCAACGGCAAGCGGATCCCGCTGGGGATCACGGTCTCCCCGAGCCATAGCGTGAAGCCTCAGCCGGTGGGTATAGGGCTGAGCTGAGTCGAATACTAATCTCGGCGAATCAGATGAGTTGAATCAATGAGCGTCCGCACCAGCGGGCGTTTTTCATGGCGTGTGTAGGGTGGTGGGGGTTGGATAAGCGGATAGTGAGTAGATAAAAGGAAGCCCCTCCTGATTTCTCAGGAGGGGCTTTGAATGTGTCTTTTCATGGTTCTTGAGCGAACTCAAGAGCTCATGTGTAGATCATTCGAAGTCGGATTAGCGACGACGACGACCTGCAACGAGACCACCGAGGCCGAGAACAGCCATTGAGCCTGGGGTTGGGACGAAGCCGTTACCGTTGAGGGTAATGGTCGAGCCATCCTTCATGCCTGAGTCAGCGTTGTCTGCTGAGTCATCGAATGACTCGTAGAACTCCATGTTGAGGAGGCCGTCAGCACCGAGGACCAGTGGGCCACCGAGGACGTCAGTCATGTTGGCGGTGCCAGCGTTGTTCTCGTTGACCACGCCATCAGCGGTGCCCGAAACCTGAAGGTTCAGGAGGCCGTTGAAGTCGATGTTTGCTTCCGAAGCCCAGCTTGGGAATGAAGCGTTAGGATCGGTGTAAGTGGTGAGGTTCAGGTCCCATGAGATGCTGGTGATGCTTGCGCTTGCACCAACGAGAACGCTGAGGATGGTGTTTGATGAGTCGCCGAAGGCATCGAAGAACTCGGTGCCGGACACATCGATGACCATGGTGTCAGCGGATGCGAGGCCAGCGGTTGCTGCGATGACTGCGAGTGCAATTGTCTTCTTCATTGTATTTCTCTCTTTCTTAGGAAAATATTTCCCCATTCATACGCCGTGCATGAACGGATTAAAGCCGAAGTCCGATTGAGTGGATGTCCCCAGAGTTGCCCACGAAGGCGATGAGTTAAGTCAGCCATAAACGAAGTCAGATATTGAACTCGATTATGGGTCCCCTTCTCATCTTCTCGGTGATCCTTCAATCACCCCCTTAGAATAGTGATTCTTCAGGGTGTGTCAAGACCTTTTCGTTTATATTTCACGGAATTGTTCGCCTGCGATGGGGCAAAAAATGGTTATTCGTCTGTTTTGATCCCCCAGGGGCGATCCACCTATGGGCAGTGGTAAGCTGGGCATTTTGTGTTGAAAGTCTTTTTTGTTCCGATTACACGAAAGGCCTCGCAATTCGTTTGAGTGCAAGGCCTTTCGTGTGATTCTGGTTTCTCGCTGCTTCGTCCTTAGCGCCGGCGTCGCGTGATAAAGAGCCCGCCAACACCGAATGCTGCGATCGGTCCGGGTGCGGGGAGGTAGTTGATGCGGATCCATGAACCCTCGGCGAGTGTGGCGTCGGCATTGTCGGGGCTGTCATCGAAGCTCTCCCAGAGCTCCATACGGAGCAGCCCGTCGGGCCCGATGGTGATAGAAACATCCGCTGAACCAACATTGTTTTCGTTGACCACACCCCCAGTCGTATCGGAAACCTGAAGGTTGAGCAAGCCATTGAAGTTGATGTTGGCATCCGATGCCCAGCTTGGGGTCAAGGAGTTGGGATCGGTAAAGGTGGTCAGATTCAGATTCCACTCGATATGGGTTAACGAAAAGCTCGCACCGATGAACACGCTGAGGATGGTGTTCGATGAATCGCCGAGGCCATCAAAGAATTCGGCTCCTGAGAGGTCGATACTCGAAAGAGGTTGAGCGATCCCCAGTCCTGAAACAGAAGCCAGAATGGCGAGGGCGGGGATGGTCTGTTTCATTTGGTCCCTCCTGTGGGTGGGTTGAGGAGTGTTGTGCGGTGAAATGAGAAGCTCTACCGCCGTCGTCTGGCGACAAAGACCCCGACGAAGCCCATTGCGGCGAGTGGGCCGGGGCTTGGTGCCCAGGATCCGTATATGGTGATAAAAGATCCTTCTTGCAGGACTGCATCCGCAGCGCCAGGGATATCTACAAAGCTATCCCAGAACTCCAAGCTGAGAATCCCATCGCTTCCGAGGGTGAAGTCAACATTGACGCTGCCGGCATTGTTTTCGTTGACCACGCCGGAAGAGGTGTCGGAGACCTGAAGATTGATTTCGCCATTAAAGTCGATGTTGGCTTCGCTGCCCCAGCTTGGAAAATCGGATCCGGGAGCGGTAAATGTCGTGAGCGTGAGATCCCAGACGATGCACGAGATTCTTGCCTCGGGCAATATAGATATTTCGAGTATTTCATTGTTTGGGCTGCCAAGCTCGTCACGGAACTCGTAGCCGGAGAGGTCGATGATTGCAGATCCCCAACCATCGTTGGCTTGGGCAAGCCCGGAGATCGCGGCGACCATGGCAATCGCGGGGAAGGTTGGTTTCATTGGGGCACTCCGGTAGGCGTATCTGTATTCGTGGTGTGGGTTGAACATCGGTGTTCTACCGGCGTCGACGGATGGCGAATAGCCCGCCGACACCCATCGCCGTCAGCGGGCCTGGGGCTGGGGGGAATGGGAAGTGCAAGTCAAGCCATGACCCATCGCCGAGCACCGCGTCGGCCATTCCGGGGCTGTCGTCGAAGCTATCCCAGAACTCGAGCAGGACATAGCCATCTGAGCCGAGTTGATAGTTGAACTCTGCTGAGCCGGTGTTGAGTTCGTTTTCTACGCCGCCGGGAGTGGTTGACACTTGGATGTTGGCTTGGCCATTGAAGTCAATGTTGGTCTCCGAGGCCCAGCTCGGAAAAGAGGCGCCGGGGTCGGTCAGGGTGGTCAGATTGAGGTGCCAGCTGACCCCTGTGATCGTGAGTTGTGGATTTAAAAAAAACGCGAGCACCATGTTGTCTGGGTCACCAAGCTCGTCACGGAACTCGAAGCCTGAAACATCAATCCTCAACGAAGATTCGAACCCCGCCAGTGCGAGCCCAGAGGTCGCGGCGATGATGGAGAGGACGGGGATGGTTGGTTTCATTGGATTCTTACCCTCTATGAGTTGGTTCAAACAAGTATGGGATGGACGAGTGCGGATTATCGTCGGCGTTTGGTCGCGAGTAAGCCGCCAAGCCCGAAGACCGCCAGCGGTCCCGGTGTAGGGGTGGAGATATAAATCCACGAGCCTTCGCCGAGGACAGCGTCCGCATTATCGGGGCTGTCGTCGAAGCTCTCCCAGAACTCCATGTTGAGTAGCCCGTCGGGGCCAAGGAAGATTGAAACATTTGCTGAACCAGCGTTGAGTTCGTTGACCACGGCGCCGGCGGTATCGGAGACCTGTAGATTTACCTGGCCATTGAAATCGATGTTCGCTTCCGATGCCCAGCTGGGGAAGGAGGCGTCGGGGGGTGTTAGGGTTGTGAGGTTGAGGTTCCATTCGATGTGGTGGATATGAAAGTTCGCACCAATGAAAACACTGAGAACAGTATTTGATGAATCACCCAGTCCATCAAAGAACTCGGTGCCAGAAAGATCGATGCTGATGCCTGCTTGGGCAAGCCCGGAAACAGTGGCGATGATGGCGAGGGCGGGGATGGTTGGTTTCATGTGGGGCTCTCCTGTGGGCGGGTTTATGAGTGGTGTGCGGTGAAGTTAGAAGATTTACCGCCGTCGTCTGGCGGCGAAGATTCCGCAGATCCCCATCGCTGCGAGTGGGCCGGGGCTAGGTGGCCAAGCTCCGTACACAGTAATGTAAGATCCTTCCTCGAGCACTGCATCCGCGTACCCCTCGGCATCGTCGTAGCTATCCCAGAACTCCAGGTTCAGTTTTCCATCCCGATCAAGGGTGTAGTCAACAAAGGCACTGCCTTTGTTGAGTTCATTGACTACACCCTCGTCTGTGTTGGAGACTTGAAGGTTTAAAGTTTGGTTGAAATCGATGTTCGCTTCCGATCCCCAACTCTGGATTGTGGCACCAGGGGGGGGCAAAGTGGTGAGCGTGAGATTCCACTCGATGCAGTTGATCCACGCTTCCGACCAAATATACACATCGAGTATCTCATTGTTTGGGCTGCCAAGCTCATCACGGAACTCGTAGCCGGAGACATCAATGGTCAACGATGCCCATGAAGCATCCGCTTGGGCAAGCCCGGAAACAGTGGCGAGGATGGCGAGGATGGAGATAGTTGGTTTCATTTGGGCTCCGGGTCTTGCTTGAGTGTTCGAATCGGATCCGATCATAAGAGAATAGCGATGTATATGCAATGCTTTTTTGGCGAGGTTGTTTCATGCCGAAATAATATATATAAAGAAAAAACGCCCCAGCAGGTGCGAGGGCGTGTGGTTAGATCGATGTCCTAGGACTTGAAAGTCAGTTCTTGAATCAAACAGTCTGCAGGGTGCGGCCGGTGCGGCGGCGCTTGTTGAGCAGCTTGCGGCCGCTCTTGGTCTTCATCCGTGCACGGAATCCGAATGAGCGACGACGCTTGGTATTGCTCTTGCGGCGGGGGTAATGCATGGCCATGATGGTCGCTCCTGTATACTGAATCTGTTCAAGCCTTGGGGTGTCCGAGGCGTGTGTATCGTACTACCGAGCCCCGTGTTCTTGGGGGCCGCTACTCTAGTCTTGAATTGCCGGCCCGTCTACCCGCAATCAATGGCCCCGTCGCAAATTCATTGGACTCGGGCCCTTATCGAGTGCATAATAGGTCTGTCGTTGTGGTGAAGTGCTTGCATCGATCTGCTTCGCGGCCAATTGTTCGGTGTTTGTACAGGCGTTGCTCCCAAGGTGAGTATTAGAGCCCCGATAGACACCCAGCAACAGATCGCGGATCACACGCATCGTTCACCACATCCTTCTTTATGAGCCTCTGGTCGCGCTTTGGCGTCGTCCGGCGGCGTTTGTTGTGACAGAGAAGCTGCAGGTGATCGGATGAATGATCAGAAACGCGAGCAGGCCCAGGAGATCCTTGGGCATCGGTTTGAGGACATGGGATTGCTCGATCTGGCGTTGCGCCACGCGTCGATCTCTGATTCTCGCCAGGATTCCAATGAACGCCTTGAGTTCCTCGGGGACGCCATCCTCGGGATGATCGCGTGCGAACGCATCTTTGTGAAGTACCCCGACTATCTCGAGGGCGAGATGACGAAGATCAAATCGCTCGCGGTGTCCCGCAAGGTGTGCGCGAAGATCGCCATTGATACCGGGCTCGATCAACTGATCGTGGTGGGTAAGGGGATGAAGACGCAGGCTCAGCTGCCCTCGTCTTTGGCGGCGGCCGTGCTTGAGTCGGTGATCGCGGCGCTGTATATCGACGGGGGGATGTCGGCGGTGCGTCAGTTTTTAGAGCCTTTGCTCGATCCGATGCTTGATGCAGCCGTCGAGAGCGGGCACCAGCACAACTTCAAGAGCGTGCTCCAGCAGCATGCCCAGCAAGAGCTGGGAGTCTCGCCGACCTATCGGATTGTTGATGAGAAGGGTCCGGACCACGCCAAGGTATTCCAGATCGCCGTCGAGCTCGATGGCGAGCGTTACGAGCCGTGCTGGGGGCAATCGAAGAAGGAAGCCGAGCAGTCCGCGGCCATGACCGCGCTGCACGCGATGGGGATCATTGAAGCAGGCGATGGCGGTGATGATGCGGATAACGCCGACGATTGATCAATCGGTCAGGTCCATGACGATGGGCAGGTGATCCGAGGCTTTGGAGTCGTCGGCTTCGAGCCCGAGCTCTTCGAGGGCGTCGAGCGAGAGCGAGCGGGTGTCAAGGATAAACGCGTTGTGGGCGGTGCTCATGGACTCGTCGATGAGCATCCAATCGAGTCGCCCGGGGCTGAATCGGCTCTTTTCGTCGTTCCAAGTGACCATGGATTGATTGCCGAGCTGCTGGGCGTGGACGACGCTCAGGTCTTCGCCGTGCATGCCCAGTGAGTCGGCCATGGTATCCATGGGGATGTACGAGCCGACCAGGTTGAAATCGCCGGCGATGACGACCTTGGCCTCCGGATGGCTCTGGTGCACCTCGCGGACGAAGCTGTTGATGGCTTGGGCCTGGGCGATGCGTTTGTTGTCTTCTTCGGAGCCGGCGCTGCCGCAGCATTTGAGGTGGATCGAGATGGCGAGCAGCTCGCCCGCGTCGGTGTCGATCAGGGCGGCCACGGCCCTTGCCGGTCGTCCGGTGCCCGAGGATGGGATCACGGAGTCGTAGCGCTCGATGATCGGGTGGCGCGTGGCGATCGCGACGCCGGCCTGGTCGTTGGGCATGTGCAGGGTCCAGTCTGGGCCGGCGTACTCTTTGAGCCAGGCATCGACCTTGGGCGAATCGGTCTTGAACCACTCTTGGTAGAGGATGACATCCGGGGCGATCGCGCCCAGCACGCGATCGAACGGGCCCGGGTTTTCCAATGGCGACGAGTAGAGCACATTGGCGCTCATCACGCGGACGCTATCCGCGGGCTTGGTCGGGATGCTCGCGATGGGTGTGTTGACCGGGGCAAGTGCGGGAAGATTCACACGCATGGTCGTGGACCAGAGGAACACGCCCTCGGCGTCGACCTGATCGATCGTGAGCTCGACGGTGCCTTTCTTTTGTAAGAGGGCAGAGCCGGGGGCGAAGCGATCGAGGCGGGCCTCGTACTTGGAGCTTCCAAATGTCGGCAGGCACATGAACCCGAGCCCGGCGTGCCCGATCTGCTTTGGATTCTCTGAGTCGGCGTAGTCCGTCACTTGGGCGCCGATGCCGATGGATCCCAGCTCATTGGGTGGGGAGAGCTCGATGAGCAGGTCCACGCCCTGGGGCTCCTGGATTGCGGCTTCCATGCTCATGCTGCTCATCGGATTCCCGGTTGTGTCATCGTCGTCGGCGTTGAGGCGCAGGCGGGTGGTGTAGGGGGCGGCTTGGATCGCGTGGGGGGGCTCGCCTTGGGGCGAGAAGTGGATATAGATGTATCGCCCGTCGGCTCTGGCGGTGTTGGTCTGGTCCCAGTCGGCGAAATCGCCGTCGAGTGTGATGGGGGCGATCGGGGTGCGAGGGATTGGCTGGGTCTCGCCGTTGAACTGGTCCGGATCGACCTCAAGGTCGATGGGCTCTGGTTCGGACTGGGTGGTCTGAGCGGTATCAACCGGATCGATCGGATCAACTGGGTCGATCGGGTCGACCAGCGCCTTGTCGGAGGGGGCCTTCGCGCAGCCCGAGAGGGCGAGGAAGGCAGAGAGCAGCACGGCAATGGCGGGTTGGGTTTGCATGCCCAGAGGATAGCTTGTTTGTGGATTCGTGGGCAGCGGGGCGGGGTGTGAAGATTTGATTGGGGACGAAATGATGAGTAATCTATTTTGGTTGTGAAAACAAATAACTGCACGAAAAATGGAATAGAGCCCAATACGGGTGCGTTGGTGAAGTACACTGTCAGGAATCGTGTTTGCCGAGATCGGCATGCACGAATCCACGAGATTCATCAACCGCTTTGAAACACAAGCATGAACACAGGAGCATCCGTATGAAAATCAACTACTCGAAGCGTGCCTTGGGCACTTCAGTTGCCGCACTCACCTTGTTTGGCGGAGCCGTGGGCTCGGTGGGCGTGATGGGGGCGTGGGGCACCAGCGAGGCCGCCGCCAGCTCGACTAGCGTGATCAGCGAGGCAGCCGCGGCTGAATCCGCGACCCGCAGCTATGACATCGACGCCGTCCACACCAGCGTGATCTTTAAGATCCGTCACGGGACGGTCTCCAACTTCTACGGGCGTTTTAATGAGATGTCGGGCTCGATCGACTTCGATGCCGACAAGATCGAGAACTCGTCGCTCAACATGACCGTGCAGATCGGCTCGATCGATACCAACAACGCCAAGCGTGATGTGCACCTCAAGGGGGCGGACTTCTTTAACGCCCGCCAGTACGACACCGCGAGCTTCAAGTCCACCGGGATCAAATCCAACGGCGACGGCACCTACACGGCCACGGGCGATTTCAGCTTCCAGGGTAAGACCGTCGAGCTGAGCGCGGATCTCCACGATGTTCGCTCGGGCGATTTCAACGGCAAGAGCATGCTCGGGGTCGAGGCGCGGTTTAGCATCAAGCGTTCGGACTTCGGGATGACCAAGTACCTCAACCCGAGTGATCCCGACAGCGGGCCATTGGGCGATACGGTCGAGATCATTGTCGCGATCGAAGCCGTGGGCAAGTAAGCCCTCGCTCTGCTCTTCTCCTGACCATCCCCGCAAGGAACACATTCAATGGATCCTCAAGTTCAAGAACGCCTGATGATGTTCGGCGGGTTTATCCCCGGCGCGGTCTCGATGCTCCTGCTGATGGCGGCGTGGTACCTCCACGCCTTCAAAGCCTCACGCGTGGATCACGACGAGGGCGAGCCCGACTTCGACGACGATGGCCAGTCCTCGCGTCGGTCCCCGCGTCGGTCTGTTGGGCCGCGCTGGGTGCTGCCCATTTTGCTGGTGATGGGCTTTGTGGGCGCGGTGTATGCCGTGGATCCGGTGTTTAAGCTCTGGCCCGACTCGAACAGTGACCGGTTCGCCCACGCGATGGTGCTGATCGGGCTGGTGGGGGTGCTTGAGGGGCTCGTGCGCTTGCCTGTGCTCGTTGGGTTTGCGGTGCGGTTCTTGGGCTTCGGCGGCGCGTTCTGGATGCTCGCTGAGGCGTACACCGGGATCTTTGGCGGCAACAGCGTTTTCGTCGGCTCGGCGATCTTCGCGGGTCTGGCATCGAGCCTGCTCGTCGCGGGTGCTGATCAGTCCAGCGAGGACACCCCGGCGTGGGTGGACGCGGGGACCTGGCTGGTGATCGTCGGTGCGTCGATGCCGATCTTTTTCTTCAATCACTTTTCGCTCGGTGCGCAATACCCGGCCGGGGTGATCGCGGTCTTGGTGTCTACGGGTGTGACGGGTTTGGTGTTTAAAGATTTGCGTTTCGCTCGCGGGGGCAACACGGTGCTCGTTGGGCTGCTGATGGCGCTGATGGTCGGGTCGATCATCCAGACCGGCGCGGTAAACCTGCCCGCGGTGATGCTGCTGGGTGTGGCACCGATGGTGCTGCTGGTGCCGCTCAAGAGCGCGTCGGGGATTCGGCGATTGCTGGCGCGCTTGGTTATCCTCGCGGCGGTACTCGGGGCAGCGGGCGGGTTGATGTACCAGTCGGCCAGCGGTGAGAGCGATGAGGTCGATCCGTACGCGGACTATCAGCAGGATTGAAGATTGCAAAGATACCCGGCATCGGGCCGGGTATCGGTGATTCGTTCATTGGATTGTTGGTCGGCGCGTTATCGACGACGAATCGAGCGAGCCCCAAAGCAGAGCCCGAGCATCCCCGCCCCGGCATATGCGGCCAGCGGCACGGGAACGACACTGATTTCAGAGCCGAGAATCTTATCTGATCCGCCGCCGGTGAGTCCCTTGAATCGGACCGCGAAGTCGTTTCCGGTGCCGAGGAAGTTCGATGCGACGCGTGAGCTTGCATCTGAAGCGCTCACGAGGAAAGTAAATACCCCGGTGGAGTTCACGGCTAACCCGCCGTTCGGGCTCCCGCCGCCGGTCCAGTTGGCGCCAAGCGCCGCCCCGGCATCGAATGAACCGAACGGCGAGGCGTTTTCGGTCCCGGTATTGAGGAAGTTCGTATTGGTCCCGCTGGTGAGGGTTGCCGAAGCGTTTGAATCCGCGCTTGTGATATCGAAGACAAAGCCGGTGAGGAAGCCGCCCACGGTAGAAGCGGAAGTGTTTTGGAGCGTGATGACAAGCGTGCCCGAAGAGCCGCTGTTGTAGTCATACGATATGGAGCCCGCGAAGGATGATCCCGAGTTTTCGATGCTCGAGCTGGCGTTGCCAGAGATCTGGACTGTATCGGCGAAAAGAGGCGTGGTCAGAACGGCCATCATGCACGCTGTCGAGTTCAATCGGTTCATTCTTTATTCTCTTCTCTCAGTATGAATACTGGCTATGGAGCCAGATCTGGGTCAAGTAAAACAAACTTGAGCGGGCAGCCTTGATCAAGTCATGGATGCCTGATGAGCTTCACGCATTCTGCGATGAGCCCATTCAATTTATCACAACTCTATGTGAAGTCAATGGATCAGATATACTCTCTGACATTTACGGACCATTTTTTAACCCGATATTGCCTAGCTTTACATGGGCGACGCCCGATATTGGGTCGCCGTAGGCGTGGGGGATGAACGCTCGATGATGTCTGTGCCCAAGAAGCAAGCCTACCAAGCTCATGGCCAGCGGGTTGCTCTTCGCTATCCGGTCGAGTCGGACCGCACCGAGCTTATCGCCCTGCGCAGCGGCTCCAAAGACCGGTTAATCGACTGGGAGCCCATCCCGCCGTCGGGGGGGGATCTGTTCGGCGAAGGCTACTTCGAGCGTGAGCTTGAACTCTGCAACACCGAGCGTGAGCAGCGATGGTTGATCATCGAGCGATCGACCGGCAAGATCGCTGGTCGCATCACGCTGGGCAACATCGAACGCGGCCCATTCCTCAACGGGCGCTTCGGCTACTGGATCGGGACGGGCTTTGAGGGCAAGGGACTGATGAGCGAAGGGCTCGGGCTCGCGGTCCGACATGCTTTCACAGCGATTGAATATGGCGGACTGGGGCTCCACCGCGTGTGCGCGAACATCATGCCGAGCAATGTGCGATCGCGTGCGTTGCTTGAGCGGGTAGGGTTTGTGAAGGAGGGGTACTCGAAGAAGTACCTGCAGATCCGCGGGGTGTACGAGGATCATGAGCGCTGGGCGATGACTGCGGGGATGGGCGAGTAAGAACGGTTTGTGGGAACATAAAGGCTGTTTTCTAGGTTTGCGCAAAACAAGCGTGGTGTGCAGTATTTTGCATCGGTCTGTGTGATTGTTCATTGACAGCTCGTGTGGTCCACATTATGTTATTGGTGGAGCGCGGTATTTTGTACAAGTCATCGATGCTTTGCGGCTCCCAAAAACAGGAGAAAACAGATGATCAACAAGAACATGACCGTGTGTGCACTCGTCGCTTGTTCCGCAGTTGCTGCGATGACCCAGGCCGAGCCGATCGTTTATTCAGATCCCGGCCTTGGGATGGAGATGGGCCACTTCCTGCCTGATTTTGTTTGGGCCGGTGAGTACGCACCACTGGATATCACCCTGCCGGCTTCGGGCCAAGCCGGAATGAATATACACGGGCCGATCCCCGACAATGCCATCGCGATCCAGTTCCGTGCGGCTCAGGTGTCATTCGATGTGGGCTGGACCGGGATCGGTGCTGGATCTGGCAGTAATGACTCGGTGGTGAGCGGTGATGATTACACCGTTCATTACCTCGCCGATCCGGGTACGGAGACGAGCTTCACCATGCCGAGCCTCTTCGCTCCATCGAGCTCTGTCGGGGCTGGGGATGATCATCAGCCACTCGTATACCTGTCGGCCAATCAGACCGCAGAAAGCGGGTTCGATGATCACTGGTTCGTGCCTCAACGCATCGCGATCGGTGTGGTGCTTGAGCTCGACGACGGCACACACTACGGCTTTGCCGAGTTTGAGAATGTGAACCCGATCGGATCTTCAGATCGCAACTATCGCCCGATCCGCTGGGGGTATGAATCCGACCCAGATGTGGCGATGGTTGTTCCTGCAGTCTGCGGCGACGCCGACACCGACCGGAACGGTGAGCTTGATTTCTTCGATGTCTCCGCATTCCTCGACGCGTTCAGCCAGCAGCGATTCTCGGCCGACCTGAATGAAGACGGCGCGTTCGACTTCTTCGATGTCAGCGACTTCCTCGATGCGTTCGGTGCCGGCTGCCCATAACTCCCGGTTGCTTATAAAACAAGAGGTCTCAGGCTGCTTGCGGGCTGAGCGAACATAACAAAGTAATCCGCTTGCAACGCATTGAGTGTGCGTCGCGAGCGGATTTTTCAACTGTATGCAGGATCAGAGGTGCTCCTATCACGGCACACCCAAAGAAGTAACTCCAGATCCGCGGCGTGTACGAGGATCATGAGCGGTGGGCGATGACGGTTGATTCAATCTAGATCAAACTTACAATTGTTTCAAGCCCGATTTTGATCGCGAACCAACAAAACAGCAAGATCGAGAGGAGCATCCCGGCCCAGGAATATTTGCGGAGTGTTTTGTTTGTATGCAGTTGTCGGCGATCAAAAGTGGATCCCGCGAGGAAGATGCCGATGAGTCCTTGGATGGCGGCGAAAAAGATCAGGAGTGGGTAGAGCCCGCCGATGTTCAGCAATGTTGCCGGCATGAAAGTGCTCGCCAAGGTGCCCAGCAGGAGCACGATCATGATGATCTCTGCCCGCACCCAGATCCGGAGCCAATGCATCCTCGGTTCGATTTGCCGCTGTAGGACCAAGCCCTGTTGACCGCATTCTGGGCAGACCTCCAGCCCGTCATTGATCGCGCGTTCGTATTGACAGTGGATGCACACGATTGTGCGTGGGTTGTTGAATGGTGACTTCGTCACACTCACTCCCACTCAATCGTCGCCGGCGGCTTCGATGAGATGTCGTATACGACGCGGTTGACGCCGGGGACTTCGTTGATGATTCTTGTTGAGATCCGGGCGAGGACATCGAAGGGGATGCGGGCCCAGTCGGCGGACATGAAATCCTCGGTCTCCACGGCTCGGATCGCGATGGCGCGTTCGTAGGTCCGCCCGTCGCCCATCACGCCAACCGATTGTACGGGCAGCAAGACCGCGAAGACCTGGCTGGTCTTGCGATAGAGCCCCGCAGCTACGATCTCCTCGAGCAAAATCTCGTCGGCATTGCGGACGATCTCGAGCTTGTCTTTGGTGACTTCGCCGAGCACACGCACGGCCAGGCCCGGGCCCGGGAACGGGTGACGCCAGACGATCGTGTCCGGCAGCCCGAGCACGGTGCCCAGCGCGCGGACCTCGTCTTTGAAGAGCTCGCGGAGGGGTTCGATGAGCTTGAAGCCGAGCTCTTCGGGGAGCCCGCCGACATTGTGGTGGAGCTTGATGTTAGCGCTGTTGCCGCTGTGCCCGTGCCCGGATTCGATGACATCGGGGTAGAGGGTGCCTTGGGCGAGGAAATCCGCCCCGTCGATGTCCGCCGCGGCTTCTTTGAAGACCTCGATGAAGCGGTGCCCGATGCGTTTGCGTTTGACCTGCGGGTCGTCGATGCCCGAGAGGTCATCGAGGAAGGCTTCGCTGGCGTCGGCGACGCGGAGATCGATCTGGAAGTGATCCTGGAAGGTGTGCTCGACGAGGTCGCGTTCTTTGTGGCGTAGGAGCCCGTTGTCGACGAAGACGCAGGTGAGCTGGTCGCCGATGGCTTTGTGCAAGAGGGCGGCGACGACGGAGGAATCCACCCCGCCCGAGAGCCCGCAGAGGACGCGTTGGTCGCCGACGAGTTCGCGGATGCGTTCGATTTCTTCTTCTGCGTAGGCGCTCATCTTCCATGAGCCGCTGCACTGGCAGGTCTCGTAGAGGAAGTTGCGGAACATGTCCACGCCGTGGGGGGTGTGGGTGACCTCGGGGTGGAACTGCACACCGACAAAGTTATGCGACGGGTCGGTCGATCGCACGGCTGCGTAGGGGCAGGTGTCGGTCGACGCGATCGGTGTCATGTTGGCTTTGTTGAGCCCGGAGATCTGATCGCCGTGGGACATCCAGACCTGGGTGAGGGTGGGGACGGCGTCGAAGAGCTGATCGGGATTGCTCTCACTCTTAACGGTGAGCTGGGCCCGCCCGAACTCGCGGTGATCGGCTTTGTGCAGCGACGCGCCAAGGACACTGCACGCGAGCTGCATGCCGTAGCAGATGCCGAGGACGGGGATGCCGAGTTCGAGGATTTTCGGGTCCATGGTGGGGGCGCCGTCGTCGGTGACGGATGATGGTCCGCCCGAGAGGATGATCCCTTTGGGGTTCATCGCTTTGAGTTCCTCGGCCGTGATCGAGGGGGCGACGAGCACGGAGAAGACCCCGGCGTCGCGGACGCGTCGGCAGATCAGCTGGGCGGTCTGGGACCCAAAGTCGAGGACAGGGACAACTTCATGCTCGATATGTGATGCGGTGTGGTCGGCCATCGGTGAAAATCTCACAGGGTGCTTGTCAGCCTTGCGGGCTGTCCGGGGTGTTGAATGCAGCGTTTGGTGCTCTGCGTCCGATAAACCCGGAGAATGCGATGGACTCCGGGTGATATAGTAGACATCGGGTGATAAATTGCGAGCAGATGGAGCAACCAGTTGTCAGAGTGTCCGAATAGAGTTGGTGCAAGTCTTGGTGTCTACAGTGGTTGCATGGAGCACGCATGTAATCAAGACTTGAGAAGTGCGTTGTGTAGTGGGGCAAGGAAGGCTCTCTGGATACTGATTCCGGGTGTACTGATGGTTGGTTTGGGCGGGTGCGTGGCCGTGGAAACGGGGTTTGACTCGCCGGCTCCCTCGAAACGGATCGACGCGATCGTCGATGCATCGACGCTGGAGGACGACGAATCGCTCGTCGAGCTGGTCAAAAAGCTCCGATCCTTTGACCAGGCCGAGCGTATGTTTGCGATCAGATCGCTGCAAATCCGCACGGGAGAAACACTTGGATACAATCACAGTGCCCGCCACTGGCAGCGGGTCGAGGCCTACGACCGATGGGTCGAGTACCTGCGTGAGCGGGGGATCGAGACCACAACAGTCGAACGCGAGCCTGATGAG
>Ga0209344_10002741_pt1 | contig 18866 bp, 16 predicted proteins | sample Cruoilmetagenom6_FD_187293 | JGI IMG/M metagenome (GOLD analysis project Ga0209344, IMG submission 187293) | Oil polluted marine microbial communities from Coal Oil Point, Santa Barbara, California, USA - Santa Barbara Oil Seep Sample 6 (SPAdes)... | ecosystem: Environmental > Aquatic > Marine... | reverse complement strand
GTTTGAGTTATTATCTGAGATTTGTTTAAGCTTTTCTTCCATGCTAAATAACCAAAAATGGCAATAAATGTAAATCCTAAATATTGAAAACTTGTAAAAGTAAACCCTTTATAGAAATAAAGTGGTACAGAAATGAGATCTCCAACAATCCAAAACAACCAATTTTCTATTTTACGCCTTGCCATTAACCACATACCAACAAAAAAGATAGCTGTTGTTATGGTATCAATATAAGCAACCCAACTAGTCCATTTATCAAAGCTTCTATAAACAACAAATACAAATAATAATGTTGCTATAAATATGTAAACACCTGTTTTTTTCTCTTTTATGGTAGTTTTAGAAATTGGAGTAACATGTGTGCTATCAATTTTCCGAGTCCAAATATACCAACCATAAACACTCATTATAAAATAATATGCGTTGATCATCATATCACCTATCAATCCCCATTTTATCAATAAATATACAAATATAGCTGTGCTTATCATCCCAGTTGGGAATACCCAAATCTTATTCTTCTTAGAGAACCAAACTGATAAAAACCCAAAAATAACAGCTGTGACTTCTAATACAATGTCTATTGTAGAATAAGCATCATACTGACCAAAAAAGAACTCAAAAATGTGGTTCATAGTCGTATCGATCAGATTTTACGATTTTCATATGAAGTAAACCTCTTTCAATGAGTTGAAATGCTTCCTTGATTTCAATAGTTAACAAATTCATTATCTCATCATAATCCCCATAAACCTGTGTACTCAAAGGGTTCTCGAGCACTTTTAGATTTGAAGCTCGTAGCTGTTTTATAAAATGAATAATAGCTGGCTCATAATCGTCATGCAATGGTGTAAGTGTTAATTCTACAGATATGTTCATATTTATTTTTTTAATTCATCAAAAAAAGAATCGTCGTCTTCAAAAGCTGTTCCAATCACTACTAAATCTGCACCAGAACGATAAGCCTCTTCTAATTGTTTTTTGCTTCTAATTCCGCCACCAACAATTAATGGAATATTTAGCTCGTGTTTTACAAGATTAATTATTTCTGTTGGTACAGGATGTAATGCTCCACTTCCAGCTTCAAGATAGATGAATTGCATTCCTAAAAATTCTCCAGCTTTTGCAGTATCAATAATCTGTTGAGCGTTTTGTCTCGATAAAGGCTTCGTTTTTGTCACTTTTTCTACTGAAGTTTGCTTGCCATTTTCAATCAATATATAACCCGTTGAAATGACTTCTAAATCAGAACTTCTCAATTTTGAAACTGCCTTAATATGTTTATTAATTAAATACTCTGGATTTGTACCAGAAATTAATGACAAAAATAATAATACATCAGCTTCATTTGTGATTTGTGTAACGTCTCCAGGAAATAAGACAATAGGCAAACTGGTGTGTTTTTTAATTTCAATAACAAGTTTTTCAGTTGCTACATCATCAACAGTGCTTCCTCCAACAAAAATATGAGTCGCCACAGATTGATTCAGTTTTAACATAAAACCTGATAAGTTTTCAAGTTTCATTTTATCTGGATCTATTAAAACAGCTAACAGTTTTTCTCTATTAGAAATTGAATGTACTATGTTGTTATATATCGCTTTCATTTATGTAGTCACATAAGCACAAGTGAATCCTTCAAACTCTAAGAAATGCGTATTGTATCTATATTTTTTATTTTGATAATCTATCCAAGCAATTGTTTCACCATCGCTCAACATAAATGGAATTACTAAAAAGTGCTCTCTAAACAACATGCCAGGTGTTGCAAACAATTTGTATAAAGACTCCTTAATTCCCCAAATAACAGTTAGTTTTTTAATATAATCGTCATCATTTTTCGACAAATAATTAAATTCATAATCCACAAATTTTTCAGCTATACCAGTAATTTTTTCTCGTTGTTTTTCAATATCTATACCAACTTCTGTATCACTTATTATCACTCCAGAAAATGTAAACGAATGCGTTATAGAAATATGCTTTCCATCTTGTAAATGCGGTTTCCCGTTTTCATCATAATATAAATCCTGATCTGTGTAACCAAATTCTCTAAGCAAATGTCTTACACTTAAAAAACCACGTTGATGCAATTCACTTTTCATACGCAATACGCGCTCTAAACTATTGGTTTTTAAATCTAAAGGCTTTAATAAGTCTTCATAGGCCTCTGTAATCTTCCAGATTTTAACAGTAGTTTGTGAGTTGAAAGTGAGTGTTTTATAAAGAGGCATTTACTTTTCTGAAAGTTATTGATTATCTTTGCAACGCCTAAGGCGAATTTGGCATTTTATTATATAGCGAATTTAGTTATTTAAGCCATAAACCCAAAGGCTATCACAATTTTAAAACAAGATAAAAAAATATGAGTACAAAAACCGTTGCTTACGTACCGAATAAGGTGAAAGACATGTCGCTTGCGGCTTGGGGAAGAAAAGAAATAGAATTGGCTGAAGCAGAAATGCCAGGATTAATGAGTTTACGTGAAGAATATAAAAATTCGCAACCTCTTAAAGGTGCTCGTATTGCTGGATGCTTGCACATGACGATTCAAACTGCTGTTTTAATTGAGACCTTACAAGCTTTAGGCGCAGAAGTTACTTGGAGTTCTTGTAATATTTTCTCAACTCAAGATCAAGCCGCTGCTGCCATTGCTGCTGCTGGAACTGCTGTTTACGCATGGAAAGACATGACTGAAGAAGAATTTGATTGGTGTATTGAGCAAACATTATTCTTTGGTGAAGATCGCAAACCACTAAATATGATTTTAGATGATGGTGGAGATTTAACGAATATGGTTTTAGATAAATACCCTGAATTAGCTTCTGGAATTAATGGTTTATCTGAAGAAACAACAACTGGTGTTCACAGACTTTACGAACGTGTAAAAAATGGAACTTTACCAATGCCTGCTATTAATGTTAATGACTCCGTAACAAAATCTAAATTTGATAATAAATATGGTTGTAAAGAATCTGCAGTAGATGCTATTCGTAGAGCAACAGATATTATGTTAGCTGGAAAACGCGTAACTGTATGTGGTTATGGTGATGTTGGTAAAGGTACTGCTGCATCTTTTAAAGGAGCTGGAAGTATTGTTACTGTAACAGAAATTGATCCTATTTGTGCTTTACAAGCTGCTATGGATGGTTTTGAAGTGAAAAAGTTAGAAACTGTCGTTGGAAATAGCGATATCATTATTACTACAACAGGAAATAAAGATATTGTTCGTGCTGAACATTTCGAAGCTATGAAAGACAAAGTTATCGTATGTAACATTGGTCATTTTGATAATGAAATCCAAATGGGTTGGTTAAACGAAAACCATGGAAACACTAAAGATACAATCAAACCTCAAGTTGACAAATATAACGTAAACGGAAAAGATATTATCATTCTTGCTGAAGGACGTTTAGTAAACTTAGGCTGTGCAACTGGTCACCCAAGTTTTGTAATGAGTAACTCATTTACGAACCAAACTTTAGCCCAAATTGAACTTTGGAATAACAAAGAAGCCTACGGAAACGATGTATACATGTTACCTAAGCATTTAGATGAAAAAGTAGCAAAATTACACTTAGAAAAAATTGGTGTTGAGCTAACTGAATTGGCAGATTATCAAGCGGATTATATTGGTGTTAAAGTTGAAGGCCCTTACAAGCCTGAACATTACAGATACTAATTGTAATTCAAAGTGTAAGCAAAGAATCTCAACAATAAATTTAAAAACCCAAACATTCAATGAAATGTTTGGGTTTTGTTATTAAGACCCATAAATCACTAACTTCACATCTTTAAATAATATATTATGAGTTTACAAAAGTTAAATCTTGCTATTAATAATTTAGAATTACATATTGAAAACCATAATATTGCTAACCTAAAAATATCTAAAGGAAACATCGCTTGGCATATAGACCATAGTCTTAAAGTTATTAATAATGTAATCATTGCGCTCCAAAAATCTGACCCAACTGTTTATAAAAAGAATTTCAGCTTTTTAGGAAAGGTATTCTTTACACTTGGTTTTTTTCCTAGAGGAAAGGCGAAAGCTCCAAAACACGTAAAACCTCCTGAAGTTATTTTAAAAGAAGATCTTATCATACAAATGCAGCAAGCTAAAACTAATATTGAAACACTATCTAGTATAAACAAGCACGCTTATTTTGAACATCCATTATTTGGAAATGTTAATACCAAAAGAGTACCTCTTTTTTTAACACTACACACCAATCATCATTTGAAGATTATAAATGACATGATGTTAAAATGACATGTTTTATTAAATCTCAAAATCACTTGAACTGTTTTTTACAAACTCTTAGAATTCAAAATATATAATAATTTGATTAAACATATTTGTATATTTACTTTATGCAACTCACACCAAAACTTACCAATGTAGAAACTTCCATTTTTTCAGTAATGAGTGCTTTGGCCAATGAACACAATGCCATTAATCTGTCGCAAGGGTTTCCAAATTTCAAAAGTGATCAAAAATTAATTGATGGTGTTACAAAAGCTATGAATTCTGGTTATAATCAGTATGCTCCAATGGCTGGGAATTTAGAGTTGCGTAAAGCGATTTCCAAAAAATTCGACATTCTATACAATACAAGTTACCATCCAGAAACTGAAATTACAGTCACTGCTGGTGCAACTCAAGCTATATTCACTATTATTTCTGCATTTATAAAACCCAATGATGAAGTCATCATTTTTAAACCTGCTTATGATTGCTATCAACCAGCTATTGATCTAAATGGTGGAAAAGCAATATCTATTGCCTTAGAAGCTCCGAATTATAAGATAAATTGGAATACTGTAAAGGAGAATATCAACCTTAAAACAAAAATGATAGTCATCAACACACCTCACAATCCTTCAGGAACTGTGCTGAGTAAAAATGACATACTAAAACTTCAAGAACTTACCGAAGGCACAAACATTATTGTACTTAGTGACGAAGTCTATGAGCACATTATTTTTGATGGCGAACAACACCAAAGTATCTGTCGTTTTCAAAATTTAAAACAACGTAGTTTCATTACAGCGTCTTTTGGAAAAACCTTTCACAATACTGGTTGGAAAATTGGTTACTGTTGCGCTCCAAACGCATTGATGAAAGCTTTTAGAAATGTCCATCAATTTAATGTGTTTTCTGTACATCATCCAACTCAAAAAGCCTTAGCAGATTATCTTCAAGACTCTAGTCATTATTTAGAGTTACCTAGTTTTTATCAAGAAAAGCGCGATACTTTCTTAAATCTTATTAAAAATTCGAGGTTTAAATTCACACCTTCAAAAGGAACATATTTTCAAGTGCTAGACTATTCAGAAATTACAACTATGAATGATCTAGAATTTGCAAAAAAATTAACCATTGAAAATAAAATTGCTTCTATTCCTTTATCTGTTTTTTACGACAACAAACTAGACCATAAAGTGTTGCGTTTTTGTTTTGCTAAAACTGATGACACTTTAAAACAAGCAGCCCATATTCTTAATAAAATTTAACTAACGTTAAGTGACTTCTTAGCTCCTTTTGTGTCTAAATTTATTGAACAATAAATCTTAAATACAATGAAATATATTATCCTAATCTTCATCGCAATGTTTAGCATTTCAATTAATGCGCAAGAAATTGAAAAAAACGGAAAGTTGTATAAAGTTAAAAACGAACGTATTTTCTTAGATGGAAAAGATGTGACCGAAACTCTTAAACTTGAAGAAAAATCTGCAATTTTGAAACAAGCTAATAGCGTTTCTGAAAAGAACAGATTAAAAGAAATTGCTCTAAAAAATGAGGCTGACACAAAGAAACAAACTGAAAAGTTAGAAAAAGAGAAGAAAAAAGCCGAAAAAGCTCAAAAAAAGGCTGAAAAGAAACAAAAAAAGGCCGAAAAAGCTCTAAAAAAGAAATTAAAAGCTCAAAAAAAACTTGATAAAGCCACAAAAAAATTAGAAAGCTCACAAAAAAAATACAATAAACTAAAAGGTAAAGGCAAATTATCACCTGAAGATGAAGCTAAATGGCTAGACAAACTTGAAGGTTATAGAGAAGCTATTGAAAAAGCAAAAAAGAAAATATAAACACCTTTTTAAAAATAGATTAGAGCTTATTTAAATTATAGCTTTTGTCATTCAGAACGAAGCAAAGTATCTTTTTAAACCTCAAACGCTGTTTATTAATTGAGATTTTTGCATCGCTTTGAATGACATTTTTTTTATGCCTAAAATTTGTAATTTTAGAACATGAATGATGAATTAAAAATCGCCTTAATACAATCTAATTTAGTTTGGGAACATCCAAAACAGAACAGACAAAATTTCAGTTCTAAAATAAGTTCTATATCTCATCCTATCGATCTTATTATTTTACCTGAGATGTTTACATCTGGCTTTACGATGAATGCTAATCAAGTTGCCGAAACAATGTCTGGAGAAACCATCGTTTGGATGAAACAACTTTCCAAAGAAAAAAATGCAGCAATTACTGGAAGCTTAATTATAAAAGACAACGACAGCTATTTTAATCGTTTAGTATTTGTACATCCAAATGGTAATATAGACACCTATGACAAACGTCATACATTTACTTTAGCTGGTGAAAACAAAGTTTATGACGCAGGACAGGAACAGATCATTATAGATTTTAAAGGCTGGAAAATCAAACCACTTATTTGTTATGACTTACGCTTTCCTGTTTGGGCAAGAAATACGGAAGATTATGACCTTTTATTTTATGTGGCAAATTGGCCAAAAATAAGAATTGATGCTTGGGATGCTTTATTACAAGCTCGTGCTATTGAAAACATGAGTTATTGTATTGGTGTTAATCGTGTTGGTCTTGATGCAAATAATTTTGAATATTCTGGACATTCAGCAGCTTATGATGTGCTTGGGAAACGAATGGATGCCATTCCGCAAAATAAAGAAGCTACTGAAATTGTGACTTTAAACAAAAGCCATATTGAAACATACAGAAAAAAACTTGGCTTTTTGAACGATCGAGATGTATTTACTTTAAAGTAAAATCTAAAATTCGATCCCAACCAGCTCGACCATCTATCACTTCTGGATAATAACTAATTCGTTCTGGCTGTTGTTGTTTTAAATAAATACCTGAATCCCATTTTTGATTGGCATTAGCATCAAAAATAACTCTAAGATAATATAATCCAGCATTGATATTTCTAAAATCTAACAAACGTTTTTCTTTTGCAAACTGTTCATATTTAACTTCTCCTTTTTCTGTTGTGAGTTGAACAATAACAGGATACACAGCATTCTCTAGTCGAACTCTAATATTGGCAAAATTATCAAACCCTTTGGTTTTTAAAGTATAGTTCAATGTGTCATTAACATTACCAAAAAAGTCTTCAAAAGTATTTGGTAACATTTGAATGTTATATCTATCAGACTCTTTCTTTTCAAACTTAAAACCATAAGAATTATTAAATTTATCAAAATGTGTTGTAAACGGAACACTAATAGAGTCTTTGTCTAAAATAGTGACTTGTTTCTCATCAATTTTAACAAAAGGGATAGTGCCTTCAAGTGTAAAATCATCAGAAAAATTAATGGTTCCAGATTGTAAAGCTCTTATTACTAATGAATCTTTATCGATATCTCTAAATTTATGCATTAATGTGTCTACAAATGTTTTATTTCTAATCACAAAAAATGCAGAATCTATTTCCATCTTTGGCTTATACCAATAATACAACGAGTCTTTTGATTTGTCTTTTGTGATTCGTTTTTCAAAGTCTTCTGGCGTATCACCTAACAATTCAATTTCCATATGTTCATAATCGCCATCATATCCAAAAGCTATCTTCTGACCAGCAATTTGCTTAGGTCGCTTGACATCAAAATCGAGCACTTCTTTAAATAACTTAATTGTATAAGTAGAATCTGTTGGTACAGAAATCACCTCGTCATAAAACCCTATTTTATCACTTTTTTGCTGAAAAGTGAAGTTTCCATTTTCATCTTTGAGTGCTATAAGTTTATATTGTCCTGCTTTAATATTATCAATACTAAAGGTGGTTAAACTATCAAGTGTATTTGTAACGTACTTTGGTTTCTGCTTATATACTGTAGAATCTGTATAGGTAGAATCTAATTCATACAACATAACTGAAACAAACGTGTCTGGTTTTAATTGTTCTGCATCCATTATTGTGCCTTTAACAGACAATGAATCTATAATATCTCCTGTTGAAAACACATACCTGTAATAATCATATGGGTTTTCTTCGTTATTATCGACAATACTTTGACCAAAATTGAAAGCGTAAGTAGTATTGTCTTCAAGCGTGTCATTTATAATGATTTTAATATACTTACTAGCTGTTCCTAAAGGTGTAATTGTAGGTTCAGTATCCATTGGAGGTGACACAATGAGTTGTTTTTGCAAATTCTTCGTCTTTACATACTCATTGAAATAGATGCGTATTTCATTACCTTTAAAATTAGTTGAAAAATTTTCTGGAACAACTTTTGTAATCAAAGGCGGTTCAAAATCTTTTTCACCACCTGAAGGCCTACCTCTATTAGCACATGCGATAAGCATACTTATACTTAACACTAAAACTAAAATCTTAAACCATTTTATATGCATTGTAAATTCTAAATTTTGAACAAATTAACAACTATTTCAACCATAGTCAAAACAATTAACGTGCTTTTGACACTACTTAAAGTCTAATCTGTAATAGCCATTGTTGCTAAACTAAGTTTTAACCCTTCTATTTCAAAAAGTGCATTAGCACAGGCTTCAATGGTTGCTCCTGTAGTAATAATATCATCTACCAATAATATATGTTTGTGTTTTAAGGATTCTTTTTCAGAAATAGTGAAATTTGCTTCAATAGCTGAACTCCGCTTCAAACGATCTTTAAACACTTGGGTTTTTGTTGCTGACACCTTTATTAAGGTACTCGAATTAAAATCTGCATTCAAAGCAATAGCCAAAGCTTTTCCAAATTTATCAACTTGATTATATCCTCTTTGTTTTTGTCTTGATTTATGTAATGGCACTGGCACAACAACATCTACAGCTTTATAAGCCTCCGAATTTTTAAGTGCTTCACCTAACCATTCACCCAAGAACTCACCAACAACCTCATGACCTCTATATTTTAAATTATGCATCAACTGTTGCACAATTCCTTTTTTGGAAAAATGCAAAAGCGCTGTAGCTTCTTCGAGTTTAATACGACCATACATCATTTTATGAACCGCATTAGACTTCTCAAAATGAAAATTTGTTAATGGCAATTGATGTCTGCACGTTGTACAAATATGCAGTTCATTGTCTGTCAAATGGTTTTGACAACCTAAACAAACCTTCGGAAAAAACAAGTTTAACAAATTTATTACCATTTCATCGATTAAAATAAATTATCGCAATCATATTCTCTAGTTTCGCAAAGTAAAATAACAAAATTAATAATGATAGTTAACCCTCAATTATTTAACTATAGATTAATTATTGGTTCTTTAATAGTTGCCGTTACAATTTTAGGTGTTTTTAGTTACACTAATTATCAATCCATTAGTGCGCATCAACAATTTTTAGAACAAGAAAAGAAACTCGTTGAAAGTGAGTTATCACAAATGATAACAAGATACGACGATATTTCTATTTCAAATGATATAATCGCATCACAACTTGAAGTTGCAAAAAAAGATACTAAGTTAGCTTTAGATTCTCTAAATATGCTTAGAAGCGATCTTTCTGTCATTTCACGATTCAAACAACAACTTTATAGTTTAAAATCTAAGAACAAGTCTTTATTTAGCGTTGTTGACTCACTTGATTTGGCAAACCAAAATCTCAAAGAAAAACAATTAATTGCTACTAATGAATTAGTAAAACAACGTAAAGCCAACTCTTCTTTATTAAAAGAGAATGAAAACCTAAACAAAAGTATAGAAAAAGGTGCTTTACTAACCGCAAATTCTTTTAATGCTACATCGTATTCTAGAATTCTTGGAAAAAAACGTCCATCAAACGTTGCTAAAAAAGTAGATAATATTGAAGTCTGTTTTACACTTGCTGAAAATTCATTAACAGAACAAGGAGAAAAAGAAATCTATATTCAAATTGTTAATCCTCAGAACAATGTAGTATCAGACAAAGGCGCAATCACTTTTGGTAATTCTTCCTTAATATACAGCTTAAAAAAAGTAGTAGACTACAACAATGAAGTTATTGATCTTTGTGTAGATATTGAGGCAGAAACCGACGAGAAACCACTAACAAAAGGCACCTATTTTATCAATGTATTTAATAAGGAACGTAAATTAGGTAGTACTCAAGTAGAATTAAATTAAATAACACTATATAATTTATTAAAAACCGCTCTCTAATTGGAGCGGTTTTTTATTTTTGCATTATGGCAAACGAAGATCAATTTAAAAAGGTAATCTCTCATGCAAAAGAGTATGGTTACGTATTTCAAAGTAGTGAAATCTACGATGGATTAAGTGCAGTGTATGATTACGCTCAAAATGGAGCAGAACTCAAAAAAAACATTCGTGACTACTGGTGGAAAGCCATGGTACAAATGAATGAAAATATTGTCGGTATTGATGCTGCAATATTTATGCATCCAACAACTTGGAAAGCTTCAGGTCACGTTGACGCTTTTAACGATCCTTTAATTGACAATAAGGATTCTAAAAAACGATATCGCGCTGATGTTTTAGTAGAAGACTATTGCTTAAAAATTGAAGCTAAAATCAATAAAGAAGTTGCTAAAGCTGAAAAACGTTTTGGTGAATCTTTTAATAAAGAAGAGTTTGTTTCTACCAACGGAAGAGTTTTAGGCTACCAAGAAAAAATTGATAGCATTCTTAAACGCTTAGGACAATCTCTAGAGAAAGAAGATTTAGCTGATGTAAAGGCTTTAATTGAAGAGCTTGAAATCGCAGATCCTTTAACAGGAAGTCGCAATTGGACAGACGTAAAACAATTCAACCTAATGTTTGGTACTAAGCTTGGTGCTTCTGCCGAATCTGCAATGGATTTATACTTACGTCCTGAAACTGCTCAAGGTATTTTTGTTAACTTTTTGAATGTTCAGAAAACTGGACGTATGAAAATTCCTTTTGGAATTGCACAAACAGGAAAAGCCTTCAGAAATGAAATCGTTGCAAGACAATTTATTTTTAGAATGCGTGAGTTTGAACAAATGGAAATGCAATTCTTTATCAAACCAGGAACTCAAAAAGAATGGTTTGAGCACTGGAAAGACTATAGAATGAAATGGCATTTGTCTCTTGGAATGGGTAAAGATAACTACCGTTTTCATGATCATGAAAAATTAGCACATTACGCAGATGCTGCCACAGATATTGAATTTAACTTCCCTTTCGGATTTAAAGAATTAGAAGGAATCCACTCGCGTACAGATTTCGATTTAAAACAACACGAAGAGTTCTCTGGAAAGAAATTACAATATTTCGACCATGAAGACAACGCAAGTTATACACCTTATGTTTTAGAAACATCTATTGGTTTAGATCGTATGTTTTTAGCTGTATTTTCTAATTCTTTAGTTGAAGAAGAATTAGAAAACAACACAACTAGAACCGTTTTAAAATTACCAGCTGTATTAGCTCCAACTAAAGCTGCCATTTTTCCTTTAGTAAAAAAGGATGGTTTACCAGAAGTTGCAAAACAGATTGTTGACGATTTAAAATGGGATTTTAATGTATTTTACGATGAAAAAGATGCTGTTGGAAAACGTTACAGACGTCAAGATGCTAACGGAACTCCATTTTGTATTACTGTAGATCATGAAACTTTAGAGAATAACACTGTTACCATTCGTCATAGAGACACTATGGAACAACAACGTGTTAAGATTGAAGATTTAAAAGATATTATTAAAAAAGAAGTGGATGTAAAACATTGGCTTCAAAAAATGATCTAACAAAAAAATGTCACCTTGACCAATACTGAAATAAAGATATATTTTTATTAAAAGTACATTGCGAAGCAAACGAAAGGTGTTAATAAAACAAAAACTCCCAAATTTTAAACCTTGGGAGTTTTTTCGTTAAAAATAAGCCTTCAACTGAACCGTTCCTGTATGAATGGTTTTACTAGTTTCTGTTTTTCTTCCGAAGTAATTTAAGTTCAAATCCAAAAACTTAGTCAGTTTTTTTTGCGCCAACAAACTCCATGTAAAGTTATTTCCTGGCTGCAATCCTTCCAAAATTTGATAAGCCACAGGTGAATTTGAATTGCCTTCAAATTCATTTTTAAAGTAATTGACCTCTCCTGTCAAAGCAATTTTTTGAGCATTATTATAAGTAAACGACAATCCGAAATTATTCTGTGATAAACTTTCCATATTACCAATAGTATTATCCTTGGTGGTATATTGATAAAACACATCAAAACGAGCATTATCGTTAAAAATATAGGAAAGCTTTGGTTCAAAACGTATTTGATCTAGCTTATAATTTCGAGCAACAAAATTCTCATTCTCACTGTCATTAAACTCTAAACTAGATTCAAAATTAAACAGCCAACTTTTTGCAAATTTATGATTAAACTGAAGCTGATGACTTTGTAATTTATTTTCCTGAAAACCAGTTGATAATACAGAACGATTGGTATTGTTTAAAAATGTATATGATGTTGTATAACGTTGTTTCCCTCTATTAAAAAACAGTACATTTCTAACACTTTTATTGAGCGCTAATTGATTTTCATCATTTGTTGAAAACGGATTTAAATCAAAGGTATTCCCTTGTCTTTCATCCTTTTTATCTATCAAATACGACGTCTGATTATAAAAATGAGACCAGAATTTTTTAGTGTTATTTTCTGAGGTAGACCATTGTTGCGGATTAATAGTCAGTGTTTGACTTAAACGATTTTGATGTGTTCTTACAAAGACTTGATTTGGAAGTAAAACACGAATAAAACTGCCTTCATCAGCAAATTGAGCCAATTCAAATTCGTCAAGTTCTTGTATTCCATTTTCGTTGTAATCAATCCATGTATAAGCACCTTGACCTGGTTCAACTTCTACATAGGTGAAATCTTGTCTTGGAAGCGTTCCTGAATTGGTTTCAAAAACAGTATTCCAAATGATTAAATTATTAAATAATCTCTGATTAAAATTTAGTCTAGAATTCAACGATTGATCATCTTCTATGCTAGCATCTTCTTGTGTTAATCGTCTATAATTTGCAAAAATAGCCAAGTCTGTATTCTTATTTTTTATAATACGAGATTTTAAATAGTATGTATTAGAACTGTTTACTTTTTCAATACGATTCAATCGTAAACTATCATTAACTCTTCTTTTATATCCAACTTCAACAAACACATTTGTACTATCTCCAATTCCTGAAAAGACTTCGTAGGATGTAAAACGTTGACTCAAATTTGTTAATGAATCATTAGATTTTAAGCGTTGTTCATTATCTTCCATAGCCAATTTCACACCAACCCATTGTTTTTTAAAATTGTAAACAACGCGATTAAACGTTCGAAGAAATGTAGATTTAGAGGCACTACTATTATTACTTAAAAAACTAGATTCTGAATAAATATTGAATTGCTTTAATCTAAGGTTTGTCATAAGATTATGACGATTTCCATTAAAGTTTTCAGAATAGTTTAGGTGTTCAAACTTATAATTAGCGATTCCTTTTTCAGGATGAAATAAATCTAATCCTGTAGATAACAAATTCTGATTTCCTTGTGGAGCTTCAAGGTTCCAATCCCGATTAAATTCAGGTCTATACAACCGTTCTATCGTTCTAAAATCGTTTTGAATAATATCAGCATCACCATAAGCGCTCAAGTTCCATAAGCTATCCGTTTTTACAATTTGTTGTCTCACTGTTAACTTACCTGCAAACCCATCGTTATTACTATCATCAATATCTGAATACAAATTCAAGTCATTCTTACTTCCTGCCAATTCAAATAAAATATCTGTTTTTTCTGTTGGTTTATAGGTTCCATTAACCACTGCAACTTGCAATTTCACTGGAGCAATTAATTGTACTATTGGCTCATAACTTCCTTGAGGAATTCCTCCAACAGGTGGAACGTATTCAAAAATATTACTAATGGCATTACTATTCACAATGATATAATTCCCTTGATTAATGCCTACTTGTGTAAATTTAACACTAAACAAATCGTCTTCTGGATTATTTGAAAACACGAAAATTTCTTCACCTCCAACAATTTCTTTTTTATATAGAATACGATTCTCATCAAAAGATTCAGACACATCAGAAGGTGCAACCATTAATAATTGATCGTCACCAGCTTGTGATAGAATTTCAACTTGCTCTGAAGACAAATTTTGTTGCAAAGGTTGATTTTTTGAATCGACTTCAGAATATACAGAAACACCTAATTTTAGTTTTTCAGTTTCATAATTTCCGCCACCATAAACTGTAAAACGGGAAAAATTACGCTCACTAAATTGATAATCGACAGTAATACGCATTTCTGAAGTAATGGGAAACGTCGAATTAAAAATAATCTCTCCAGCATTATAATCGATGATATAATCATTGTTTTCACCACGTTCAATGGCAATTCCATTGACATATACGGTTTCACTTCCAGAGACAATCAATACAAATAATTCGCTATTTGGTCCACGTAATTTGTATGGACCTTGATTACCTTCCTGAGCAGTAAATTGACTACTAGTAAACTGACCTCTTACCAAAGCACCAGCAGCAAATATGTTGGTTTCAGATTCTTCTTTATCAAAATCTAGATTGACCGATAATCCTTGTACACGTTTTGTAAACGAGGCGAAATAACTATTGTCATTTACCAAATCGATATCTCCTGCTCTAATATTCCAAGCATCACTAAAAACCTCAATAAACACTTGATCAAATTCGTCTAATTTTTGAGAATAGCCACTTTCTTGCAACGGAATATTAGCATCTTGAATGGATGCTCTTAGAGATATTTTATCACTTAACTTTCCAGAGATTTGTAAATCTAATTCACTATTTAATACCGAATTTTGATTATTTCCAATCGTGACACCTCGAGAAATACTTCCTGAAGTACTCAAACCATCAAAAGGTAAAAATGTTCGTTGCACATTAGATTGATTCAATTTATATAAACGCTGAAGGTTATCTGTGTTTTCAACAATAATACGTTCATCTAACTGAAAGTATTTTTTGGTCATAAAATCTGGATACCTCAAATAGTCAATAACAATAGAATCTGTTTCAATAGGTTTTTTAAACGTTAATAAGGCTTTTGAAAAATCAACTTGATAATACGACGAGTCTATAATGGTATTATCCTTTCGTCTTAACTTAAAACTACTGGTATTGATACTTACAGTATCAATTTTTACAGAGTCTCTAACCGCAACTTTTTTAGTTCGATAGTTAGAGATTGGCTCTTGCGCAAACGCAGAGCAACCCATAATAAAACAGATAAGTGAAATAGCAATTTTCATTCCCTATATAAACTTCTAAAGACAGAAATTATTTTATGGTTAAAACCTCCTTAAAATAATAGTGTAAAAGTACAGTATTATTTAATTTAGACCGATAATCAGTATTTAACAAAAAATAGCTTATAAATTTATATCATGAAAATAGTTTCCTATAACGTAAATGGCATCAGAGCAGCAATGAATAAAGGGTTTGTTGATTGGTTAACAAGTGTAAATCCAGATGTGATTTGCTTACAAGAAATTAAAGCCATGAAAGAACAAGTTGATATTGAAGCCATAGAAAATGCTGGTTACAAATACAATTATTGGTTTAGCGCTCAAAAAAAAGGTTACAGTGGTGTTGCCATTTTGAGTAAAACTGAACCAAAACATATTGAATATGGAACTGGAATTGAATCAATGGATTTTGAAGGCCGAAATATAAGAGCAGACTTCGATGATCTTTCTGTAATGAGTATGTATTTACCTTCAGGAACTAATGACGCTCGTTTAGCTCATAAGTTTGAGTATATGGATATGATTCATGAGTATTTAAATAATTTGAGAGATGAATTACCAAATCTTGTGGTGCTTGGTGATTATAACATTTGTCATGAAGAAATTGATATTCACAATCCGAAAATGAAAGGTGTGTCTGGATTTTTACCAGAAGAACGTGAATGGCTAGGAAATTTTATTAATAGCGGATTTATAGATTCATTCAGATATTTACATCCTGAAAAACAAGAATATAGCTGGTGGAGTTACAGAGCAAACTCTAGAGCAAACAACAAAGGTTGGCGCTTAGATTATGGAATGGTAAGTGAATCATTACAAGAAAACATCAAACGAAGCGTTATCCTTTCGGAAGCAGTACACAGTGACCACTGTCCGATTTTAATTGAAATTGAAAACTAAAGCACGAACAAATCAACAACTAAATATTATAACCTATGTTTAAAAAATTGTCATTAATAGCACTGACTTTAATTCTAACAACCTCATGCGTATCCAAAAAAATTTATACAGACTTAGAGGATAAATATGCTGAATTAAAAAAAGAAAACCGGAAATTATCAAACAACAATAAAGATTTAGAAACTGCATTAAATAAAGCGACTAATGATTTAGCCAAATTACAGTCAGACTATGACCAGTCAGTAACTCAACGTAATAAATTACAAGCAGATTACGATGCAACAAAAACAAATCTTGACAACCTAAATGCTTCTTACGATGCTTTAGAGAAAAATAGTTCTGCTTCAATTGCTGCAAATTCTAAGAAGAATCGGGAATTATTAGCACAACTTGAAGCCAAAGAACAAGCTTTAGCTGCTGAAAATGCTAGACTTGACAAACTAAAACAAGAACTCGAAGCACGTTCGCAACGTGTAGCTGAATTAGAAAATGTAATAGCTTCAAAAGATGCAGCTATGACTAAACTAAAAAATGCCATTTCAAAAGCCTTAACCAATTTTGAAGGTAATGGATTAACTGTTGAACAACGCAACGGAAAAGTATATGTCTCAATGGAGAATAAATTATTATTTCAATCTGGAAGTTGGGCTGTTGGTTCCAATGGAAAACAAGCTGTAAAGCAACTAGGAGAAGTTTTAGCTGAAAACCCAGAAATTGCCATTTTAATTGAAGGTCATACAGATGATGTTCCTTACAAAGGAAATGGACAATTAAGTGGAAACTGGGATTTATCTGCCAAACGTGCAACTGCCATTGTAAACATCTTAAGAGAAAATGCTGCCATCAATCCTGAGAATTTAACAGCAGCTGGACGTGGTGAATTTGCTCCAATAGCAAGTAACGATACTCCTGAAGGCAAAGCTCAAAACCGTCGTATTGAAGTGATATTAACTCCAAAACTTGATGAAATTTCAAAGCTTTTAAATGAATTGTAAAACAACGTCATTTTGAACTTGATTCAGAATCTCATAAACTTAACATAGATTTAGACCTTTCCGTTTTTATAAAGCTGAAAGGTCTTCTTATATTTACTCATCTAAAAATTGTCAGGTTGAGCATTGTCGAGTTTAAAATATATTTTAAACGAAGATAACTTACAAAGTAGGTCGAAACCTTTTTAAAAAGAAACATAAATAATGAGATCCTGAGCCAAGTTCAGGATGATAAATTTAAAATTTGCAATGCGATATACAACACTACCAAAAACCGATATAAAAGTTAGTAAAATATGCCTTGGTACAATGACTTGGGGAAACCAAAACACACAAGACGAAGGTTTTGCCCAAATGGATTTAGCACTTGATAAAGGTGTTAATTTCTTTGATTGTGCCGAATTATATCCTGTGCCAGCAACAGCAGAAACCTATGCAGAAACCGAACGTATTATTGGTAACTGGTTTGAAAAAACTGGCAATAGAGACAAAGTTGTATTAGCTACAAAAATTGCTGGACCAGGTGATTACACGGCTCACATTAGAACAAATGGGTTTAGTAAAGAAGCTCTAAATGATGCTGTTAATAATAGTCTTAAGCGTTTAAAAACTGATTATATTGATTTATATCAATTGCATTGGCCAGAACGTCAAACCAACACGTTTGGAGTTAGAGATTACAATCATATTACAGATGATCCTTGGACTGATAATTTTAATGAAATTCTTTACAACTTGGATGAGATTATAAAATCTGGTAAAATTCGTCAGGTTGGTATTTCAAATGAAAAAGCTTGGGGAACGATGCGCTATTTAGAAGAATCTAAAACGAATGAATTACCAAGAATGATTACCATTCAAAACGCATATAATTTATTAAATCGTGTATTTGAAGGTGATATGGCTGAAGTTTCTATTCGTGAAGAGATTGGTTTATTAGCCTATTCTCCAATGGCTTTTGGTGTATTGTCTGGTAAATACATAAAAGGAATCGCAGGAGAAAATTCAAGATTAAAACTCTTCTCAAGGTTTGCAAGATATAGTAGTGAAAAAGCTACTGAAGCAACAAAACGTTATTTGAAAATTGCAGAAGACAACCACATGAGTTTAGCTCAAATGGCTTTAGCTTTTGTAACTGACAGACCATTTATAACGAGCAATATTATTGGAGCAACCACTTTAGAACAATTAGAAGAAAATATTGATAGTATTGATATTATATTAAGTGATGAGATTCTAAAGGCTATTAATGAGGTGCATGCAGAGATTCCTAATCCTGCACCTTAATATTTTTATCATTTAGAGAGATAGGAAGAATCTTTTTTATTTAAATTATTGATATTTGTAGAAATATTTCTATATTTGAACACCCTATCTAAATAACTAGTTTAATTAATTTTTGTTGACGCATTTAATTTTAACTTAAACTATTTTATATATGAAACACCTATTTAGAACAGTGGTTTTATTTTTAACACTGTTAATGACAATT
>Ga0209344_10002740_pt1 | contig 18873 bp, 15 predicted proteins | sample Cruoilmetagenom6_FD_187293 | JGI IMG/M metagenome (GOLD analysis project Ga0209344, IMG submission 187293) | Oil polluted marine microbial communities from Coal Oil Point, Santa Barbara, California, USA - Santa Barbara Oil Seep Sample 6 (SPAdes)... | ecosystem: Environmental > Aquatic > Marine... | reverse complement strand
CATCACATCTATCGTAACGTTTATGCCAATTTTTTCCAGTTCGCGCTGCACATATTCACACAAATCCAGATATTGACTATTGGTACCTATGGTTATTTCAGGGTTTGCATCTCCAGTTTCAGTTTTATATTGCTCAATTAATTGTTTTGCCTTTTCTGGTTGATAGGTATAACCGTCAATTTCGGCATAACCCGGCAAACCTTTGGGAATAAAACCATGGACCGCCGGAATGCCCATACCATTTCGTAAATACATCACCATTTTTTCACGATCAAAACCGTAATTAATTGCTTGTCGCAATGTTTTGCTTTGTATTTCTGGGGTATTTGTTCCAAGAAAAAATCCGAGATATTCCGTATTTAAGTACGGTCCCGTTACCATATATGCCAAATCTTCATATTTGGGATGAAGTTCTCCTCGAGTGGTCAAAAGTTCATCTTTATAACTGCTGTCCAAACCTGAAATAAAATCCAATTTACCTTGTGCAAATTGTAAAAATTCACTTTGTTTATCGGGCAAAAAGGTTATTGAAACCGCCTCCAAATGTGGTAGTCTGTTTCCGTCTTTATCCTTTTCAAAATAAAGTGGATTTTTTCTGAAAACAAGCTTCACATTTTCTTCCCACATTTTAAACTGAAATGGACCCGTACCCACCGGATTTCTTCGGAATTCATTACCGTAAAATTCCACGGCTTCCTTGGGAACAACAGAACAATAACGCATAGAAAGCAATCCCAGAAATGCCGGAAAAGGTTGTTTTAATTGAATTACAAAAGTAGAATCGTTTTCAGCCCAATACTGTTCTACATAATTCATTACCCAACTTCCCGAAGATGCTATCTTCTCATCAGTCAAACGGTCGAAACTGTACACAAAATCTAATGCGACAACCTTTCGTGTATATCGCGTTGGACTGTGAAGTCCATCTTGTGCAAACGCTATATTTTGGTGAAAGTAAACATTGTTTCGAAGATTAAATATATAAGTATTTGTTGAGTCATTAATGGTCCAGCTTTTTGCAATATCGGGTTTAATATTTAAAGAATCGTCCAACTGCACCAAGCCGTTATAAAGTTGGTTATCGGGCCAAATAGCCTGTGGATTTCTCGCAAAAGCGGGGTCGAGGGTCGGGATGTTTCCGTGTTCGTTATAGCGAAAAACCAAATTTTCGTTTTCAGTTTCTGAGTTATTTCCGCAAGAAAAGAATGTTGCAGTAATAGTGAAAATTAATAGGATTCTAAACATTGTAAAAAGTCGCCACGAATGCACGAATATATAGGTTTATTAATTGGTTATCATCTGAAATCCGAAAATTTCAACACAAAAAAATCGTGTCGTGGTCGCTAATAGTTTGTATTTTTGTGCCCTCAATTGCCAAAAATACAATAATGAACGCACCAAAAAAAGTCGCTTTTTATACTTTGGGCTGTAAATTAAATTTCAGTGAAACTTCTACCATTGCCAGAAATTTTGAAGGAGAAGGCTTTGACCGTGTGGATTTTTCCGAAAAGGCAGACATTTATGTAATTAATACCTGCAGCGTTACCGAAAATGCAGATAAGCGTTTTAAAACTATTGTAAAGCAGGCGCAGAAATCAAATCCCGACGCTTTTGTGGCGGCCGTTGGTTGTTACGCACAACTAAAACCGCAGGAACTCGCAGATGTTAATGGCGTGGATTTGGTACTTGGCGCTACTGAAAAATTCAAGATAACCGATTATTTAAATGACCTTTCCAAAAATGATTTTGGCGAAGTGCATTCCTGTGAAATAGAAGAGGCAGATTTTTATGTAGGTTCCTATTCCATTGGCGACAGAACCCGGGCTTTTTTGAAAGTGCAGGATGGCTGCGATTATAAATGTACCTATTGCACCATTCCATTGGCGCGCGGTATTTCACGAAGCGATACACTGGAAAATGTTTTGAAAAATGCTTCAGATATTTCAGCTCAGGGAATTAAAGAAATTGTGTTAACAGGCGTAAATATTGGTGATTACGGAAAAGGGGAGTTCGGAAACAAAAAGCACGAGCACACTTTTTTGGAACTGGTAAAAGCCTTAGATGAAGTGGAAGGCATTGAGAGGCTTCGAATATCTTCAATTGAACCCAATCTTCTGAAAAATGAAACCATTGATTTTGTTTCGAAATCTCGAACTTTTGTGCCGCATTTTCACATACCACTGCAAAGCGGAAGCAATGATATTTTGAAATTGATGCGACGCCGTTATATGCGTGAATTGTACGCGGAAAGAGTAGCGAAAATTCGTGAAGTGATGCCGCACGCTTGTATTGGAGTAGATGTGATTGTAGGATTTCCGGGTGAAACCGAAGAGCGATTTTTGGAGACGTTTCATTTTTTGAACGAACTGGATATATCTTATTTACACGTTTTCACATACTCGGAAAGGGACAATACGCCAGCTGCCGAAATGGAAGGCGTAGTGCCGAAGAAAGTGCGAAACAAACGGAGTAAAATGTTGAGAGGTCTTTCAGCAAAAAAGAGACGGGCTTTTTATGAAAGTCAATTGGGAACTACCCGAACCGTTCTTTTTGAAGGAGAAAACAAAGAAGGCTACATTCACGGTTTTACCGAGAATTACGTAAAAGTAAAAGCTCCCTGGAATCCTGAATTGATTAATACACTTCAAGAAATTACGCTTACTGAAATTGATGAGGATGGATTGGTGCGGTTTAAGGTAGCTGAATCAATATTGGCTTAGATATTAATTCCCACGGGAAGTAAATCTTTATACTTTCGGCGGTTTTTTCGCATAAAACCTGCAATTTCGGGACTGGTAGGAACCAGGCTTATGCCTCGGTTTTTTACTTCTTCAAATACGGCTTTTATGAATATTTCTCTAAAACCTTGCTCTTCCAGATCTTCGGGCATTTCATATTTGGTCAGGAATATTTTTCTATCCTGTAGGGCATATTCTATTCGCGCCATATTATCGCCAATTTCAAGCTCAAACTGTCTTAAAAACTCGTTATCGGTAATTTCAACATCTTCAATCATTGGAAGTTAATTTTATTTGAAAAGGATTTGTAGAATGCAGTGATATTGAATGGTCATTTTAAAAGACAGAAAACGTTAAATTAGAAAATTCAAATTATATACGCAACTTTCCGTTATTCGTTTTTTTTAAAATAATTGCTAAACATTTTTGAGTCAAGGAAATATTTTATAATTCTATCTTTGTATCCGTAAATTTACGAATAATCTTTGGGCTTTGCCATTTATCTTCACAAAAGACTTATGTATTCTGAAATAACACCTATTTATTTTGTGCCGGGAATGGCCGCAGGAAGTGAGATTTTCAGAAATATGAAATTTCCTGAAAACTATGAAATCCATATTTTGGAATGGTTGATTCCTGAAAAAGGTGAGAAACTTGAAGCGTACGCAAAAAGAATGGCACTTAGGGTTGAAAAGAATAATGCCATCTTGATTGGCGTTTCATTTGGGGGAGTGGTCGCACAGGAAATGAACCAATTTTTAAAATTGAGAAAACTTGTAATTATTTCCAGTGTAAAATCTCGAAATGAGCTACCGCGAAGAATGAAATTTGCAGGTTTGACGAAATTCTATAAATTGATTCCAACAAGCTTGGTGTTGAGTGCAGACGATTTAACCAAATATTCCATTGGCCCGAAAACAAAAAAAAGACTGTCAATCTATCAGCAATATCTGCACGTGCGCGACAAACGGTATTTGGATTGGGCATTGGAACAAATGGTAACATGGAGCCGCATGGAAAAAATTGAAAACGTCGTGCACATTCACGGTGATAATGATATGGTATTCCCGGTTAAATATATTAAGGACCATAGGGTTATAAAGGGCGGAACACATATTATGATTTTAAATAAAGGGAGAGAGATTTCGCAAATGCTTCTTGAAATATTTGAAGAATAATTTTTTCTTTACCTGAAAAAAAATTGTTGAATTGAGTATCTTTATAAAAATATGATTTTATGAAAATGATAGGAAAATTAGGATTGGGAGTAATAGTTATTGCAGTAAGTGCTCTAAGTATTCATGCGGTACAAGATGCCCCAACAGACGCTAATCTAGAAAAAAAATTAGTTAACGATTATAATGTTTACGCATTACCCTTACCGGAAAATATGGATTTTGCCGGTGAGCCTGTTCCGCTTAACAATCCCGATATACGTGAGCGAATGGATAAGGAATTGTTGGTAAACACTTATTGGCAATCCAACGGATTGCTTCTTTTTAAACGGGCCAACAAATATTTTCCGCTCATAGAGCCATTATTAAAAAAACATGGCATCCCCGATGATTTTAAATACCTTGCCGTTGCGGAAAGCGGTTTGGAATACCAAAGTTCTCCAGCCGGAGCTTCTGGGATTTGGCATTTTATGAAAGGAACCGGATTGGAATATGGTTTAGAAATTAATGACTACGTAGATGAACGCTACAATCTGGAAAAAGCTACAATGGTGGCTGCGGAATATTTAAAAAAATCCAAAGAAAAATTTGGGAGTTGGACGATGGCTGCCGCTTCATACAATGCAGGGATTGGTGGAATGAACAAACAGATAAACCGGCAAAAGGAAACCAGTTATTACGATTTATTGCTGAATTCCGAAACGAGCAGGTATGTTTTTAGGATTTTAGCATTAAAAGAAATCATGAACAACCCACAAAAATATGGCTTCAACTTTAGGGAAAAGGATTTATATACAAATATACCAACCTACAAGGTAAAGGTTGATACGCCAGTTGAAGATTGGTCAGAATGGGTGAAGCCTTATGGAATAAATTATAAAATTTTAAAAATTCACAATCCTTGGCTGCGGGATACTTATTTAAAAAATGCTTCTGGGAAGGAATATTTTATTGAAATTCCGGAGAAAGGATATTACCAATAAGTGATTCATTTTAAAATTATCAGCCCGTAACGTTGGAATGTTATGGGTTTTGTTTTGAAGCTAAGTGCTCTTTATCCTCGTCCCCTAGGTTTTTGAGAAGTGAAATTCCGTTCAAAAATGAATTGTAATTAAGCTCAAATGAAATTTCGTACTTTTCATTATAAGGGTGTAGCACTCCACGGCGTACATCAATAATACGTTTATTTTCATCAATAAAAAAGGAAGTTGGGAACCCCAAACTGTGCTTCATTATTTCCACTATATGGTCGTGGGTGTTTTCCTTTTCATCTATATAGATAATATTTATTTTGTTGGAATAATCACGGGAAGATTTCCGTACATTTTCCCTCGAATCCCAAAAGAGAATTACAAAATCAATGTCTTTGTGGTATTTGTCAGCAATTTCATTTAAGGCTGGAATCTCTCCCACGCCGGGCGTACACCAAGAAGCATAGGTCATGAGAAATATAGGCTTTTCATATTTGTATAGCTCAGTATTCCACCCCGAAAGTTTCCGTACTTTAAAATTATCTAGATAACTTCCGTTAACTACATTATTTATAAGAGAATCGAATAAAAATTCAGCACGTTCAAAATCCTTTTCAGCATATGCCAACTGTGAATTTTTAGTGTATTTTTTTATGTTTTTCCCGATAGCTTCAGAAAAATAGGTTCCTTGCCCAATTTGAGAATGTGCAGAGAAGAAAACCAATAAGAAGAGGTAAAGTAGTTTTTTGCCCATAAGCAAATGCTTTTGACAAATGTAGTGTATTCACTTGATTTACAGCTTTCTATTCGATAAACGGCTTTGAAAAATCGTTGAACGACGCAATCTGTAAAATTTCGAAAAAATTAAAACCTTCTACCGCCTCGGCCACCTTTACCGAATTGCTGCCTGGGCTGTCCCATTTTTTTCATTTGCTGTTTCATCATTTTTATTTGATCGTCCAGCATGTTGTGCTTATCAAGTTTTTTTGCCTCCGCCATTAGCTGTTCAGCTTCGCGTTTTCGGTTTTTTGTCATTGCAATTCCGGCAAGGTTCAATTTTGTCATTGCCATATCCGCAGACATGTTTAGACCTAATTTTTCGGCCTTTTTAAAATATTTTTCGGCTTCCACCATATTGGTCTGCGAAATCATTAAACCATTCAAGTAGTTGTAATAACCCTCTTGTTTTGCCACCAATGCCGCACTGGGGTCCTTTATTTTATCCAACCACTTTTTAGCGCCAGGGAAATCCTGTTTGCGAAGACGAAGAAAAGCCAGCAGAATAATTTCATTTTTGAAGTATAGGAAAACAAAAATCAACGAAAGCAAAATTAACATAATGCCGTTCCCTATGTTTGTCTCGGTAAATTGCCAGACTGAAGCGCCAAGTACAAGTGCGGCCAGTACTAATTTTATATTTTTATTGAACATCTCTCATCTTTATAATGGCTGCAAAGGTATAAAAACTAAAGACTTTTTTGAAGGTTTTGTTAGTTCTGCGTCAAATTATTTTGAAGGGAAAAAAGATGACCAGAAATATATTTTGGGGCTTAAAAAAAATATGGATATTTTTCAAAAAAAGGTTTGCCTAAGTAAAAACTTGTTGTATTTTTGCACCCGACTTTTGAGGGAGTACTCTAAAGTTTTTGAAACAAGATATTACAGAAGTTAAAGAATACTATAATGAGCAAAAGAACATTTCAGCCATCAAAAAGAAAAAGAAGAAACAAACATGGTTTTAGAGAGCGTATGGCTTCTGTAAACGGAAGAAAGGTTTTGGCTGCCCGCAGAGCGAAAGGCAGAAAGAGATTATCTGTATCTTCTGAAGCTCGTCACAAAAAATAATGTTGATAAATTATACATAAAAGGTGTTGTTTAACTAAGCAACACCTTTTTTTTATACCCTAATGCGCCGTAAATTTGCGGTTTAGAAAAATTACCAAGAAATGCCTAAAAATCCCTCTATTAAATCTGTTCTTATAATTGGCTCTGGCCCTATTGTTATTGGCCAAGCCTGCGAGTTTGATTATTCCGGTTCACAATCGTTGCGATCTTTACGCGAAGACGGAATTGAAACGATTTTGATAAATAGCAATCCCGCAACAATTATGACGGACCCTTCAATGGCAGATCATATTTATCTGTTGCCGCTTACCACAAAATCTCTAGTGAAAATTTTAAAGGATCATCCACAAATTGATGCGGTTCTTCCAACAATGGGTGGGCAGACAGCTTTAAATTTATGTATCGAGGCAGATGAAAAGGGTATTTGGAAAGACTTCGGCGTAAAATTAATAGGGGTAGATATCGATGCCATAAATATTACTGAGGATCGCGAAAAGTTTCGGGAACTGATGGAAAAGATTGGGGTAGCGATGGCGCCCCAAGCTACGGCTAATTCGTATTTACAGGGGAAGGAAATAGCCCAGGAATTCGGTTTTCCTTTAGTTATTAGAGCTTCCTATACCTTGGGAGGTGCTGGTGCATCCATTGTTTATAAAGAGGAAGATTTTGACGAACTGTTATCGCACGGTCTGGAAATTTCACCCATTCACGAAGTGATGATAGACAAAGCGATGATGGGTTGGAAGGAATATGAACTTGAATTACTTCGCGATAATAATGATAATGTTGTCATCATTTGTACCATTGAAAATATGGATCCAATGGGAATCCATACAGGTGACTCCATTACCGTAGCGCCTGCAATGACGCTTAATGACCGCACATTCCAAAAAATGCGCGATATGGCAATACATATGATGCGTAGTATTGGCGATTTCGCCGGTGGTTGTAATGTGCAATTCGCCGTAAGTCCCGATGAAAATGAAGAAATAATTGCTATAGAAATTAATCCACGTGTATCTCGTTCATCAGCATTGGCTTCAAAGGCGACCGGATATCCAATTGCGAAAATCGCTACAAAATTGGCAATTGGCTACAGATTGGATGAATTAAGCAACCAGATTACAAAATCAACGTCGGCTTTATTTGAACCAACCTTAGATTATGTAATTGTAAAAATACCACGTTGGAATTTTGATAAATTCGAGGGCTCTGACCGTACGTTGGGACTTCAGATGAAATCAGTTGGAGAGGTAATGGGTATTGGACGTTCCTTTCAGGAAGCGCTTCACAAAGCTACCCAATCGCTTGAGATTAAAAGAAACGGAATTGGCGCCGATGGTAAAAGTTACACCAATTACGAGCAAATTCTCGACAAACTAAAAAACGCAAGTTGGGATCGTGTTTTTGTTATTTATGATGCAATCCAAATTGGAATTCCGCTAAGTAGAATCCACGAGATTACTAAAATTGATATGTGGTTTCTTCGTCAATACGAAGAGTTATTTCTGCTTGAAAAGGAAATTTCAAAATATACTTTGGAATCACTTCCGAGGGAATTATTGCTGGAAGCAAAGCAAAAAGGGTACGGCGACCGCCAGATTGCACATATGCTGAAATGTTTGGAAAGCCAAGTTTACAAAAAGCGCGAGGAAATGAACATTCAGCGCGTTTATAAATTGGTAGATACCTGCGCTGCGGAATTTAAGGCTGAAACACCATATTACTATTCCACTTTTGAAAATGAAATGCAAAAGGAAGGCGAAAAACCTTATTCGGAAAATGATAGTATTGTAACTGAAAAGAAAAAAATAATCGTCCTTGGTTCGGGCCCGAACAGAATAGGGCAGGGCATCGAGTTTGATTATTGTTGTGTGCACGGCGTTCTCGCTGCTGCGGAATGTGGTTACGAAACCATAATGATAAACTGTAACCCCGAAACGGTTTCCACAGATTTTGACGTTGCCGATAAACTTTATTTTGAGCCTGTTTTCTGGGAACATATTTACGACATTATCCGCCACGAAAAACCAGAAGGAGTAATTGTACAGTTGGGCGGGCAAACGGCCTTAAAGCTTGCTGAAAAACTGGATCGCTACGGAATTAATATTATCGGAACGACCTATAAATCGTTGGATTTGGCCGAAGATCGCGGAAGTTTTTCTACACTTTTGAAAGAAAATAATATTCCTTATCCAGAATTTGGCGTAGCGGAAACCACCGAAGAAGCCTTGGCGCTTGCCGATGAACTTGACTTTCCGTTATTGATCCGTCCTTCCTACGTATTGGGCGGCCAGGGAATGAAAATTGTAATCAACAAAAAAGAATTGGAAGAACACGTAGTTGATTTGCTTCGGAAAATCCCGAATAACAAATTATTGCTCGACCATTATTTGGATGGCGCAATAGAAGCGGAAGCCGATGCAATCTGCGATGGTGAGAATGTGTATATCATTGGGATAATGGAACATATTGAGCCTTGCGGAATCCATTCCGGCGATTCGAATGCCACGTTACCACCCTTCAATATTGGGGAATTTGTGATGCAGCAAATTAAGGATCACACCCATAAAATTGCCAAGGCATTAAATACCGTTGGATTAATAAATATTCAATTCGCCATAAAAGATGATAAGGTTTATATAATTGAGGCCAATCCGCGTGCTTCGCGTACGGTTCCATTTATAGCGAAAGCTTACGGCGAACCTTATGTGAATTACGCGACCAAAGTTATGTTAGGCCATAATAAGGTAACCGATTTCAACTTTAATCCCAAATTGGAAGGATTTGCCATAAAGCAACCGGTGTTTAGTTTTAATAAATTTCCAAATGTGAATAAACAATTAGGTCCTGAAATGAAGAGTACGGGCGAAAGTATTCTTTTTATTGATAGTCTAAAGGATGATGCATTTTATGATCTTTACGCAAGAAGAAAAATGTATCTCAGCAAATAATGGCGGAAGCAACGCAGGGTTTTTGATAATATTGCCTGTTTATTGTTAAATTATTTTGTAAATTTATAGTATAACCTACAAACACTTCTGATTATGAAAAAAATTACAATTATAATTGCTTTTTTTGTAATTACTTCTATATACTCTCAAAACACATATGATCTTGATTGGGCAATCGGGATCAATGGTCCCGCTGCAAGTGTAACCATTGAAACAGGTGATGCCGTGAGATGGACTGTAACTGATAATGTTTCGCATACCATTACAAGCATTCCGGGCAGTAGCGTGCAAACTTTTGATAGTGGTACGCTAAGTGGAATGGGTACTCAATATTCCTTTACTTTTAGTGTAGTTGGGGCCAATGATTATAAATGTAATTTTCATCCAGGGTCAATGTTCGGGACAATAAATGTGGAACAAACCATGTCAATTTCTGATAAGTTTGTGAAAAACCTCAATTTCTATCCCAATCCAGTAAAAAATGAATTGACTATTTCTTCATTATTCAAAGTGGATAGCTATCAAATATATAATGTCTTGGGAAGTTTGGTTTTAGAAGGAAAAGGTACGGGAAACACAACCCAAGTAGATATGAGCCGTATGAACAGTGGTTTGTATTTTGTAAAGGTAACCTCGGGCAGTATGCAAACTACTTTAAAGATTGCCAAAAAATAAATACCAAAAAAAATATTATTTTAATTTAAAAACTCTCCTTTTAATCTCGATTAAAGGGAGAGTTTTTTTCTTCAGATTCAATTATGACGTGTTTTGTGTAACCACTTTCTTAATATTCTTTTGATCTATTAAAGAAAATTGTAACCTACAATAAATGCAAATGAATCATAACCTGAATCAACATTGTCATAGTTTAAAAGCTGCCGTGTAGTATGATATCTGGCTTCTAAACTATATTTATTTTTAAATCTGAAACCTACTCCCAAAGCAAAGGCTGCATCAGCTTTAACATTAAGATCATAACCATTTTCGTTACTTGATTCCATTTTAGAATCCATCATTGAGACGTCCATAACTATGGCAGCATCGACAAAAAATGCAGAACTTTGATTTAAAAACATATAATGTCGGCCTCCTATGGGAAGTTCAATAGAATTATATGTTACCGATATTAAAGTTGTTTTTTGGATTGTGTTGAAATTTACGTACATGAATTCTTTTTCAGATTCATAGTTTCGATAGGTTGGTTCAATAAAAACCGACCATTTTCCATTGTTAAACGGCAAAACATATTCTGCTTCAAGACCAATTCTAATTCCAGTATTTTGATCAAAATTTATTTTTTCGTCGCCTAATTTTTGAATATAAAGTGAACTGAAAGCTACACCGGGGCGTAGCGTTAAGTTGAATTTTGGCTTTTGAAGATTCTTGGTATATACGATGGTTTCAGAGTTTTCGCAATCGTTGTAATTGGTGATGAAATTCACCAATTTTGACTTTTTATATTCTAGATTCTCAAAAGTGCTTTCCTTTAATTTACTGCAATTTAGAGTTGTTGCCAGCTGTTGTTTGTAACGTTCGTTTTTGCCAATTTTTGATGAAGTGACCAAATATCTTTTGTAAATGAGTTGCTCTATTTCTCCCTCATCAAATTTGTAGAAAAACCGTTTTATATTTTCTCTTTCGGTATAATATAAAGATGCTTTTCCTTCTACTAAAGCTTTTAGAAAAATTGTTTCCTCTTTCATTATAGGGTTTCGAACATCAGTAAGATTATTAACCACATCTGTTGATTGATCAATATCCATTGTGGCTCTTACATATTTAAAAGATTCGCCCGATCCAAATTCTTTTATATTCTTGATAGTCCCTAATTTTACTTCGTCATTTTCCGCTAATTTATATACAAATGTGGTCGGGCTACCCGCCCAATCTTCATTTTTAATGAAACAATCGGTTTTGGTTCCGTTGTTTAAAATTAAATATCCAGGTTCAAAATTTGTTTGGGAAAAAGCGTTAAGCGCTAATAATAAAATTGTTGGAAGAAGTAATTTTATTTTCATGAAATTTGGGTTTTAAAATTTAAAGAAGTGCAGAATAGAATAAAAATATATATTTATTCAACTTTTATTGGACGTTATTATCGTCGCTATTTTTCAGAAGATTTTGATCGATTTTTTTACTTGTAATCGCACCCAGCTTTCGAAGTTTTTCTACTCTTCTAACCAGATTGCCCTTTCCTTCCAGCTTAATTAAGGCATTGTCAAACGATCCTTGAACTGTTCCCAATTGTTTTCTTATTTTGCTCAATTCATCCAAAAGTCCAACAAAAGAATCGTATAACCTTCCAGCTTCGGTCGCAATTTCTAGCGTATTCTTTTTCTGATTATCGTTTTCCCAAAGATTTTCTACCAAACGCAACGCTGCCAATAGTGTTGATGGGGTTACAATCATTACTTTTCTTTTAAAAGCTTCCTGATATAGATTTTTCTGGTTTGCAACTGCTATTGCAAATGCGGGTTCAATAGGAACGAACATAAAAATGGTATCCGGACTTTCGTTTATTGCGTGATAATATTTTTTTTCACTTAATGTAACAATGTGGCGTTTAACGGAATCAATATGATCTTTTAGATATTTCTTTTTAAGTTCTTCATTTTCTTCAGAAACATATCTCTCAAAATCGGTCAAGGAAACCTTACTGTCTATCACCATCTTTTTTCCGTCGGGCAAATGGATAACTACATCTGTTTGCAGTCTTCCTCCCTCCGGATTTTCATGGCTATCCTGTATTGTGTATTCTCTTCCTTTTTCCAAACCAGACTCTTCCAAAACCCTGGAGAGAATCATTTCTCCCCAATTTCCTTGAATTTTTGAATCCCCTTTTAGTGCCTTGGTAAGATTATCAGCTTCTTGACTTATTTTGATATTTTGCTCATTCAAAAACTGTAGCTGTTTTCCTAATTCAGCGTGTGTTCTAATAAAATCAACATTGTTTTTCCCCACCTTTTCCTCAAACTCCTTTATTTTTTCATTTAAGGGTTTTAATATGTTTTCAATATTCTTTTTGTTGGAATCTGTAAAAATCTCTGTTTTATCTATTAAAATTTTATTGGCAAGATTTTCAAACTTATCATGAAAATCCTTTTCAAAATTTCTGAAACGCTCCTTCTCCTTTTCTAGTTCTGCCTGAAGCGAATCAAATTCCGCTCTCTGGCGGGTGAGTTGAATATTTATCTGTTCTTTTTCTTCTCTTATTTTTTCCTTTTCATCAGATAATAATCCATAACGTTCATTGAGTTTCTCTTCCTGCGAAATATAATTCTCCAGCCGTTCCTCCAGTTTACTTGTTTCATATTTATTTTTTAAACGTGAAAAATAGTTGCCCACAAATGCACCTATTAAAATGCAGATTGCGGCCAATAAAAGGAATAGAAAAGTTTCGTTCATTGCAAGTCAATTTTAGTAAATATACTTATTTCCGAATGGTAAAACGGCCCGTCTTTCCATCAAAATCTATGGTTTCTTTCGGAAATAGTGAATCAAATCTTCCCGCTTCAATCAACTTACACGGGGACTCAAAATTTGTTTCGCCATTTGCCATTACAAGCATTTTGTCCGTAAGCTGTATTGCCAAATCTATTTCGTGGGTTGAAAAAAGAATGGTTTTTTGTTTTTCTGAAGCCAGTTTTTTGAGCAGTTTCAATACATAGGCACGATGGTAAATATCTAAATGTGTAGTGGGTTCGTCAAGTATAATTATGGGTGTATCCTGCGCTAAGGCCCGCGCAATTGCCACGCGCTGCATTTGTCCATCGCTCAATTCAAAACATTTTCGGTGGGCCAGGGCAGTGGTTTCTGTGGCTTGTAAGGCAGATTGAATGGTGTCTTCATCTTTTTCGGAAAGCGAACCAATCCAGTTGGTATAGGGCTGTCTTCCCAATGAAACCATTTCTGAAACGGACATATTTTTTGAAGCAGGCGCTTCGGTCAAAACCACGCTTAAATGCGTCGCCAGCTGAAATGGAGAATATTCTCTTAAATTTTTTCCCTCTAAAAAAACTTCTCCATTTAAGGCTTGCTGCATTCCCGTTAAAGTGCGTAACAACGTGGATTTGCCAATTCCGTTTGCTCCCACCAAACCAACCAATTCGCCTTTTTCTATTGAAAAATTTAATGCATCGGCAACTATGGAATCGTCTCCTTTTTTTGAATACCCCACAGAAAGGTTACGAGCTTCTAAAATGATATTTTTTTCTTCTGAAACCATTAAAAGAAAAGTTTTTGTTTGCGAACCAAAAGCCAAATTACAACCGGAGCGCCCACCAATGAAGTGATTGCATTAATTGGCAACGTGTATTCGCTGAACGGGAGTTGCGCCACGGTATCGCAAATTAGCAGCAATAAACTCCCACATAACAATACTGCGGGCAGGAGGATAAAATGATTTGATGTTTTATAAAATTGGCGAACTAAATGTGGAACCGCTAATCCTACAAATGCAATGGGGCCAACAAAAGCGGTAATACTTCCAGCAAGAATACTCGTAGCCAATATTATGATAAACGTGGTCTTTTTTATTTGAAGTCCCATGCTTTTCGCATAATTTTCACCTAATAGCAAGGAATTTAATGACTTACTGCTGAAGATACTTAAAGCCAAACCTGCCAAAAAACAAATTGCTAATATTACTACGCCTTGCCACGATTGGTTTCCCAAACTTCCGAAGGACCAAAAAATATACTGCTGAAGCTGTTCCGCATCGCTGAAATATGACAAAACTGAAACAACTGCCGTTGTAACACTTCCGAACATCAAGCCGATTATTAAAATAGCCATAGTATCCTTTATTCTGAAAGTTACGGCCAAAACCGCCAAAAGCACTAAAAAACTTCCCAATGCCGAAGCTATCACCAAGCTCCATTGACTTAACAACAGTGTTCCGAAAAAACCACCAAAAGCGCTTGCTCCCAAAATTAAAATAGCGACACCCAAACTCGCCCCGCTGCTCAGTCCCAACACAAAGGGGCCCGCCAAGGGATTGCGGAATAAAGTCTGCATTAGCAATCCGGAAACCGCCAATCCACCACCTGCGAGCATTGCGGTTAGCGCTTTTGGAAGACGATAATCGAGCAAAATGTACTGCCATGTTTCTTTTGACGCGCCATTACCTATAAATACTGAAATAATTTCATGCAGTGGAATAGACACCGACCCCATGCCCAAATTCACTAAAAATGCCACGAGAAGCACCAAAAAAAGCACGAGAAATTGAAGCCGATATGCTTTGGAAATTTGCATTAATTCAGTTTGTTGAAAAAGTATAACTCATGCTCAGGAAACAATTCGGGATGTAAGATTTTAATTAAATCCTTTAAAACCAAATCGGGTCTATTTGGCGCAAGTTCATAATAAATTACGCCACCGGAAGGCCCTTTTTTCATACTATAGGAATAAATATTTCTAGCTTGGTAAGCCTTAAAATGTGTATATGCCTGACTTGCACTTTTCAATTCTTCAAGGGACGTAAATTGCCCGGGACCGATCCAAAAATCGGCATCATTGCCTTTTTCCAAAACGGTTTCTAAATTTAGGGAAAGGCTGCCAGTTCCTTTTGAATCTTTCCAAAGATAATCGCCATTTGCGTCACTTATAAACGTAGCGCCCCAACTCTCGCCTTGCGGCATGTACCAAACATCTTTATACATTGCGCCGCTAATAACGGTTGGGATTTCCTTGGTTTGGGCCGCAATTTTTTTTGGGGATAGATATTCCCTTTCAATAGTTTTAAAAATACTATCGGCTTCCTTTTCTTTATTGAAAAGTACTCCGAAAAATTTAATCCATTCAGCTTTTCCCAACGGTGAGGTTTCCGTCCAGTCTGAATTGTAAAGTACGGGAATTCCCGTTTTTTGAAGTGTTGAAAAAGTAGCATTATTTCCATCTATGGCAAAGCCTATCACCGCATCTGGATTTAAATCTATTAAGATTTCAGTATTCAAATCCTCGTTTTTCCCAAGCTCGGTGACTTTTCCTTCAGAAATTCTATTTCGGGTTTTTTCCGAAGAAATATAATCCATATTTGGAAATCCAATTAAAGTATTTTGTTCGTCCAACATTTCCAAAGAAGGAATGTGTGTGGTTGAAGTAACAACGATTTTCTTCACCGGAACTTCAACGATCGCGTCATAGTTTTCAGGATGCTGTATCGGTGTGTTTTTTTCAACCAATGCATACTTAAAGGTTTTGTTTGTTCCGGGCCAAGGGTTTTTTAAAGTGATTACTTTTACGTTTCCCAAATCTTCAATTTCAAAGCCTTTTGCATAATTAACCTCGACCTTTCTTGGGTTTTGCTTTTCGGTCTTTGGTTGTTCGGATGAGTCGCCATTGCTTTTACAATTGCTAAAAAAAATGATAATGCTTAGGAGGAAAACAATTTTTTGCATCTTCAAAAATAATGGTTTTGTTTGGGCGAACTAGTATTTAAAGTCTATTTTTGCAATGAAATTTGGTGAGCTATTTTCATCCCGAATGGTCGGGACTGGAAACGCTCTTAAAAGGGAATTCGGTTCAAAACCGAGGCTGTTCCCGCAACTGTAAGTCGTCCCGAAATATTTTCGGGCGTGCATTCTTCAAAACCACTGTTCGCTCTGCGAACGGGAAGGTGGCACAAAAGACAAGCCAGGAGACCTGCCAGATTCACAACATAAAATGTAAAACTTTCGGGATAAAGGTTGCAATATGAAATTAAGGTATCATCAAATTATTTTGGCGTTTTTTATGTGCGGGTTCTCGGCTTACGCCCAATTGGACAGCATTCAGCAGTTGCCGGAAGTGATGTTGACAGACTCAAAGCTTGTACATTTTTCAAAAGGTTTTAAGATTGAAAAACTGCATGACTCCATTGTTGAAAGAAACGCTGCCTCACTCACCGAAACCTTGAAATATAATTCTTCCATGTATTTTAAGGAAAATGGTTTTGGTATGGTTTCTTCCCCTTCATTTCGAGGAACGAATGCTGCGCAAACGGCAGTAATCTGGAACGAAATTACTATTAATTCAGTATTTACTGGACAAGCCGATTTCAACACTATTTCACCTTTAAATTACGGGGAAATTTCAATAAGAAGTGGTGGAGGGGCTGTACAATATGGCAGCGGCGCCGTAGGTGGAAGTATTCATTTAAATAATACTTTTTCTTTTAAAAAAATTGATACTACAGAAGTTGGTTTTCGTTACGGAAGCTTTTCAACCATAGGTGGAAATGCAAGCACCACGCAAACTTGGGGCAACCATTATTTAAATGTGGGTGTTGATTTTATAAGTTCGGAAAATGATTATGATTACATAGGAAAAAATAAGAAAAATACTCACGGGGAATTTTTACGTTTTTCCGCAAAAATAAACGAAGCACGAAAGTTGGAGCATGGCGTGGCAACTTGGAATTCGGAATATAGCTACAACGACAGAAATTTTTCGGGTAGCTTGAATACACTTGGAAAGGATGGTTACAAGGATGTTGCAACCCGAAACCTTTGGCAAATTCAGCAAAAAGTAAACGCTTTCACTACAAAAATAAGTCTGGCCCACCTTTTTGAAAAGTTTAGATATTACCCTGATAGCGAAAAGCCATATTTTGATGATGGAAGCGCCAATACATTTATTGGCTTTCTGCAGACAGAGGTTTTTCTGCTGAAAAAATTACGCGTGAATGGAAAGCTTGAATATAATTATGTAACCGCTGAAGGAAGAAATGTTGGCAAAAACGACAGGAAAACATTGGCTGCAGTGCTTTTGTTGAATCATAAGCTTTCAAAAGACTTTAGTTATGGATTGAATTTCAGAAAGGAATTTCTGAACGATTTTGATAATCCTTTGCTTTTTTCGGCAGATGCAAAATGGACTGTTTCAAAACAGTACGCTCTTAGGATGAACGGCTCTAGAAATTATCGCGTTCCCACGTTTAACGATTTATATTGGTACGCAGGCGGAAATATTGATCTTCAGCCAGAAACTTCCTATCAGCTAGATTTGGGGCAGGAATTTTCTTTTGGAAACCTTAAGGCTGATGTTGCCGCCTATTACATTTCCTCGGAAGATTTAATAAAATGGATTCCGGGAAATGGTGGGCTGTGGGAACCAATAAACATCCAAAAAACAAGAAATTACGGAATCGAGGCAACCGTGGGTTATTTTATAAAATTCAATAGGCAACAAACATTGGATTTTAACGCCAACTATTCATATACCAGAGCCGAAGATTTGGGAAAGGAGAAACAGCTTATCTACGTCCCCACGCATAAGGCCGGCGGCACCCTGCAATATAATTTTAAAAAATTTGCTGTTTACGCCCAGGGCTTGTACAATGGAAAAGCATTCACAACTACTGATAACAGTGATCTTGTTGATGCGTATACTGTTTTTAATCTTGGTGCTGAAAACACTTTTGCATTTCAGCCAAATATCACTTTTGGCGGTAGGATTAAAAATGTTTTTAATATCTATTATGAAAATGTTGCTTTTAGACCAATGCCTTCAAGATATTTTGAAATATTCTTAAACTTTAAAATTTAACTAAAATGAAAATGACACGTAAATTTATTTTTTTTGTACTCACAGCTTCAATATTCCTAGGCTGTAGTAAAGATGATGACAACCCAACGGAGTATACCCCTGAAGCTTTTGAAAAAGGAATTTTGATAACCAACGAAGGCCCTTTCGGAAATGGAAGTGGAGCCATTACTTACATTTCTGAAGATTACAGTACAGTTGCCCAGAATATCTATAGAACGGTTAACGGAACAGAGCTTGGAAACATTGTACAATCAATGGGTTTTCAAAATGATAACGCTTATATAGTTGTAAATAATTCCAATAAAATAATGATCGCCAATCGTTATTCCTTTGAGGCTGTAGATTCAATTAAAATAGGGATTGACAATCCGCGCTATTTTGTGGGCGCTGATGGAAATAAGGGATATGTAACAAATTGGGGAGATCCCAATGACAATGGCGATGATTTTGTGGCTGTTGTAGATTTGCGAAACAATACAATTTCTTCAAGTATTCCGGTTTCTTTTGGCCCAGAGCGGATGGTTGCATACAATAACAAAATTTATGTTGCTCACCAAGGCGGGTATGGACAAAACAATAAGATTTCAGTAATTTCTGGAAATAGTGTTGAACAAACGATTACTGTTGGCGAAGTTCCAAATTCAAAGGTTGTTTTGGGCAA
>Ga0209344_10002739_pt1 | contig 18881 bp, 19 predicted proteins | sample Cruoilmetagenom6_FD_187293 | JGI IMG/M metagenome (GOLD analysis project Ga0209344, IMG submission 187293) | Oil polluted marine microbial communities from Coal Oil Point, Santa Barbara, California, USA - Santa Barbara Oil Seep Sample 6 (SPAdes)... | ecosystem: Environmental > Aquatic > Marine... | reverse complement strand
ACCCACTCTTTGCTGCCGCGCCATCTCAACCACGTCTATGACGATCAGGGCGGCGAAAAAACCAGCGGCATCCTGCTGCACACCAAGTTCCTGCACATGATCGCCGAGAAGTCCGCCGAGGAGAAACTGCGCGGCGAGCATTTCGCCAATTCCTCGCTCTACGCCGACTACTATGACAGCCTCACCCGCAACCCCGATCTGTGGTGCGAGCGTTCGACCCGGCTGACCTCCTGGCGCCAACTCGAGGCAATGGGCCTGATGTCGCGCGGCACCTGGCTATGACCCGACATGAAATTGCCATTTACCCAAGATGCTCAATAGCTTATCCTTCGGCCAATCGGGACGGACCAGTGAATATGATGGGCAATCTTACCTTAAGATCAGTGGCCTATGCTGACTGGCAGCCACAGGTAGACCCCGCCCTACGGAAGGGACGAATGACGTGAGTATAGTTCAGTCCTACCGTATGCGCCTGCAGCGCAAACACGCCAAGGCGCGCGCCTTTCGCAAGCATTTTTCGCTGCGCCCCGTGGTCGATCGCACCGGGCACATCAAACCCGGCCATATACTGCTGTTTTCCACGCTGCGCGACGAACATATCCGCCTGCCCTATTTCCTGAATTACTACCGCGACATGGGCGTGGATCATTTCCTGATCGTGGACAATGACAGCACGGATGGCAGTGGCGACTACCTCGCCGATCAGCCAGACGTGTCGCTCTGGCACACGCGCGCCAGCTACAAACGCGCGCGCTACGGTGTGGATTGGCTCAACTGGCTTCAGGCCAGGTATGGCCACGGACACTGGACGCTTGTGGTCGATCCGGACGAATTGTTCGTCTACCCGTTCTGCGACACCCGCCCCATTCGCGCGCTGACCGACTGGCTGGATGGCTCGAACGTGCGCAGCTTTGGCGCGATGCTGCTCGACATGTACCCCAAGGGACGGCTCGATGCGGTGCCCTATCGGCGCGGGCAGGACCCGATTGAAATCGCCTCGTGGTTCGATCCGGGCAACTACATGATCTCGAAGAACCGCAAATACGGCAACCTGTGGATTCAGGGCGGCCCCCGCGCGCGCGTCTTCTTTCCCGAAAGCCCAAAGAAGGCCCCCGCCCTGAACAAGATACCGCTGGTCAAGTGGAACCGCCGCAACACCTATATCAGCTCGACCCACATGCTGCTGCCGCGCGGTTTGAACCTGGTCTATGACGAATGGGGCGGCGAAACCGCCAGCGGCGTCCTGCTCCATGCCAAGTTTCTCGACACGTTCACCCACAAGGCCAAGGAAGAGATGCAGCGCAAGCAGCATTACCGCGCCTCGCTGGAATACAAGGCCTATGTGGAAAACCTCCGCGAAACACCAGATCTATGGTGCAAATGGTCGGAAAAGTATATAAACTGGCGCCAATTGGAGATCCTTGGCCTCATGTCCAAGGGCAACTGGGCATGAAGAGCAGGAAGGCACACGCGCCATGAGCGTCGGCATCGTCATGCTGGTTCACACGGCGCTCGGGCGCGCCGAACAGGTCGCGCGCCACTGGTCCGCGGCGGGCTGCCCGCTGGTGATCCACGCCGATGTCTCGGTCCCCCGGCAAACCTACAATGCCTTCGTCAAGGCGCTCTCGGATCTGCCCAATGTGCGGTTTTCCAAACGCCACCGCTGTGAATGGGGCACATGGGGTCTGGTCGCGGCGTCACAGTCCGCCTCCCAGATGATGCTGGACAGCTTTCCCGACGTGCGCCACGTCTACCTCGCCTCTGGCTCCTGCCTGCCGCTGCGCCCGGTGGAAGAGCTGATAGATTACCTCGAAAACCGCCCGCATACCGATTTCATCGAGAGCGCGACCACCGCCGATGTGCCGTGGACGATAGGCGGGCTGGACAGCGAAAGATTCACGCTGCGCTTTCCGTTTTCGTGGCGCAAGCACCGCTATCTTTTCGACAAATACGTGTCGATCCAGCGCGCCCTGGGGATGAAGCGCCGCATCCCCGGCGGCATCGTCCCACATATGGGCAGCCAGTGGTGGTGCCTCACCCGCCAGACCCTGTCCGCGATCCTGAGCGACCCTGAACGCGCCACCTTTGACCGCTACTTCTCAAAGGTGTGGATCCCCGACGAAAGCTATTTCCAGACCCTCGCGCGGCAATACTCGCGCCAGATCGAAAGCCGCTCACTGACGCTGAGCAAGTTCGACTACCAGGGCAAACCGCACATCTTCTACGATGACCACCTGCAACTGTTGCGCCGCTCCGATTGCTTTGTCGCGCGCAAGATCTGGCCGCACGCCAACCGGCTCTATGACGCCTTCCTGACCGACGCCGCGCACGCGATGAAAAAGACCGAGCCGAACCCCGGCAAGATCGACCGCATTTTCGCCAAGGCGGTCGAGCGGCGCACACGCGGCCGCCCCGGCCTCTATATGCAGAGCCGCTTTCCCGTGGAAACCCGCGAAAACGGCCTGACCTCGGCGCAGTATTCGGTGTTTCAGGGCTTTTCCGCCCTGTTCGAGAATTTCGAATCCTGGCTCGCGCGCGCCACCGGAACGCGGGTGCATGGCCACCTCTTCGCGCCCGAACGCGCCGAATTCTGCGATGGCCAGACGGTGATGAACGGCGCGCTGTCGGACAGCGCCGCGCTGCGCGACTACAACCCGCGCGCCTTTCTCGCCTCGCTTATCTGGAACACGCGCGGCGAACGGCAGTGCTTTCAATTCGGCCCGCGCGACAATCAGGCGGTAAACTGGGACATCGCCAAGGATCCGAACGCCCAGATTTCGGTGATTTCGGGCGCATGGGCCGTACCGCTGTTCAAATCGAACCAGAATTTCTCGGACATCCGGCGCGAGGCCGCCCGCCTGCAACAGATCGAGAGCAAGCACCTGGAAATCCTGCGCTCATCCTGGACCAAGGCGCGCGTGCGTATCTGGACGATGGCCGAGTTCATCGAGGCCCCGATGGAGCCGCTGCAGACCATCATCGACGAGATCGGCCCGCAGCAGAACATGCGTGGGCTGGCAGAGGTGCCAAAGATGGCCGACCTGACCGGTTTTGGCCAGTTCCTGCAAAACCTGAAAAATCAGGGTATGCACCCCTATCTCATGGGCAACTTCCCGGTCGCGCGCGACCCGATGGAACCACCCGGCAACAAACGCAAACCCTATCTGGTCCGGTAAATTCGCATGAATCCACGCTTTGATTATTTCGTGGTATTTGCAGAGATGCGTACCGGCAGCAACCTGTTGGAATCCAACATAAATGCCTTTGACAGCCTGCATTGCCATGGCGAGGCGTTCAATCCGCATTTCATCGGCTACCCGAACAAGACCGATATCCTCGGCATCACTCAGGCCATGCGCGAAGGCGATCCCGCCCGCCTGATCGACACGATCAAGGCCGAAGAGGGCCGGTTGGGCGGCTTTCGCTTCTTTCACGACCACGATCCGCGCGCGCTGGACATCGCGCTGGACGATCCGCGCTGCGCCAAGATCATCCTGACCCGCAACCCCGCCGAAAGCTATGTCAGCTGGAAAATCGCCCGTGAAACCGGCCAGTGGAAGCTGACCAACGTGAAACGCCGCCGCGATGCCAAGGCAACCTTTGACGCTGCCGAATTCGACGAGCACATCACCCGCCAGCAGGAATTCCAGATGCTGCTGCTGAACAGGCTTCAGCGCAGCGGGCAGACCGCGTTTTATATCGCCTACGAGGATCTCCACGATCTCGAGGTGATCAACGGGCTGGCGAAATTCCTGGGAACATCCGAAGCGCTGGAGGAACTCGACAGCAGCCTGAAGATCCAGAACCCCCAGGCGCTCGAGGACAAGGTTGCCAATTTCGATGACATGGTGGCCGCACTGGCAGGGCTGGACCGGTTCAACCTGACCCGCACCCCCAATTTCGAGCCGCGCCGCGGTGCCGCCGTGCCCAGCCATGTGGCCGCACTCAACGCGCCGCTGTGCTACATGCCCATCCGCTCCGGCCCCGAGGCCGAGATACGGCAATGGCTGGCAGCGCTGGATGGCACAACGCCCGAGGCCCTGCGCACCAAGATGAACCAGAAACTGCTGCGCCAGTGGATGCGCCAGCATCCCGGCCATCGCTGCTTTACCGTGCTGCGCCACCCGATCGCCCGCGCGCATGCCGCCTTTTGCCGGCGAATCCTCAATCGCGGCCCCGATTGCCTGAACGAGATCCGCCGCACCCTGCGCAACTTTCACAAACTGCCGATTCCCGGCGCCGGCCCGGATGAAACCTATGACAGGCGCGAGCATCACACCGCCTTTGTCGCGTTTCTGGAGTTCCTGAAGGCCAATCTGCGCGGCCAGACCAGCGTGCGGGTCGATGCCAACTGGGCCAGCCAGGTTTCTGTCTTGCAGGGAATGGCGCAGTTTACCCTGCCCGATCTCATTCTGCGCGAGGACGAGATGATGCTGGGGCTGGGCGCGCTGGCCAAACAGGTCGGCTATCCGGGTGCCACGCCCGTCCCCGAGGTGGCAGCGGACGAACCCTTTGCGCTGGCCGATATCTACGACGCCCAAATCGAGGCGCTCGGCGCCGACATCTATCAGCGCGACTACATCATGTTCGGATTCGGCCCCTGGGGCTGACGGTCCGCGCGGCGGCCCCTACGGGGCCTTTACGCCGCGCGCCGGTGCATTACGCCGCCAGCGACGATTGCGCCTCGGTCACGATCGCATAAAGCGTTGCGGGATCACGGTTCGCGCGCAGCTTGGCGCATAGTGACGTGTCACGCAGTGTCCGCGACACCAGCGCCAGCGCCTTGAGGTGTTCCACCCCCGCGTCACGCGGTGCGAACAGAGCAAAGGCCAGATCGACCGGCCGCCGGTCGACCGCATCGAAATCAATAGGCTTTTCCAGCACCACCAGAACGCCGACAACGCGGTTCACATCGTCAATCCGCGCATGGGGCAGCGCGACCCCGTGGCCCACACCTGTAGGCCCCAGGGCTTCGCGTTGCTGCAACGCCTCGATCGCCCGTTGGGCATCCACCCCATAGGCAGCGTGGGCGATATCACCCAACTCATGAATGAGACGCTTTTTGCTGGATGCTGCGGATAAAACGCGCACCGCCTCAGGCTTGAGGATCATTGAAACTTCCATTCCTGCTCCGAACATACGCTGCCGGTTACGGGCGTCGCCCTTGATATCAGGGATCAATCCAGCCGATATTGCCGTCATCCCGGCGATACACCACATTGATCCCGTTCTTTGCCTCGTTTCGGAAGACCAGAACTGGTGCGCCCGCCAACTCCATCTGCATCACCGCCTCGCCAACTGACAGCGACGGAATACGTGCCTCGATCTCGGCAATGATCACAGGCTGAAGGCTTTCGGGCTCCGATTCTTCTCCTTCGGCTTCTGACGCGAGGATATAGGAGGACCCGCCAAAAAGTTCAACAGGCTCCGTCCGGTCTTTGTAATGGTCCTTCAGACGGCGCTTGTAGCGGCGCAGCTGCTTTTCCATCTTCTCGCGGCATTGCTCGAAAGATTCATAGATCTCGTGGGCGCGTCCCTTGGCCTGCGCTGTCAGCCCGGTCGAAAGATGCACGGTCGCTTCGCAGACAAATTCATTCGCACTTTTCGAGAAAACCACCTGCGCATCTGTCGGGCGCTCGGCATATTTCGCCACGGCGGACCCCAGCTCGCCCTTCACGTGGGTTTGCAAGGCTTCGCCGATATCAATCTGCTTTCCAGTGATCTGATAGCGCATAGTGTCTCCTTCATGTGATCGCGCCGAAAGACGCGCCCGGCTACGCGTGTGCGCCGTGCATCGCCTCGTATTCGGCTACGGGAATTGGACATTTTTCGGGCTGCAAGCCGCTGATCTCAACCGACCGGTCCCCCTGCATGAACAGTTCGAAAACCTCAAATGTCATACCATAATTGAGGCGTCTTCCGGCCTGATTGTCAATCAAGATTGTGTGCCAACTGTGAAATACCGGTGACGCAAATCAGGAAATCTTGAAATTCTCGCCCAGATAGACACGGCGGACATTTTCGTTCTCCACCACCTCTCCGGGGCTGCCCGACATCAGCACACGGCCATCGTGCAGAATATAGGCACGGTCGACAATTTCCAGCGTTTCACGCACGTTATGATCGGTGATCAGCACACCGATGCCGCGCTTTTTCAGATCCGCGACCAGGTGGCGGATTTCGCCCACGCTGATGGGATCGACCCCGGCAAACGGCTCGTCCAGCAACAGGTAGCGCGGATCAGCCGCAAGGCAGCGCGCGATCTCGACCCGCCGCCGCTCGCCACCCGACAGGGCCAGTGCAGGCGCCCGCCGCAGGTGTTCAATCGAGAATTCCGACAGCAATTCCTCCAGCCGCTCGCGCCGCTTGTGCCGGTTACTCTGCGAGATATCGAGAATCGCCATGATGTTGTCTTCGACAGACAGCCCGCGAAAGATCGACATTTCCTGCGGCAGATATCCGATCCCCAGCCTCGCGCGCCGATACATCGGCAAGGCGGTCACATCGCGCCCGTCGATCCGCACCGTACCGCCCTCGGGATAGATCAGCCCGGCGATGGAATAGAATGTCGTGGTCTTGCCCGATCCGTTGGGCCCCAGCAGCGCCGCCACTTCGCCCTGTCGCAGCCGGATCGACACGTCACGGATCACCACCCGCTTCTTGTAGCTCTTGCGCAGATTCGTCACGCTCAGCCCCAGCGCGTCGTCGTCGCTTTCATGCGCGATATGCAGTGCCGGGCGGCTCATTGTTTTGCCTCAGGCTGCAGCACGGTCTTGACCCGGCCATTCATCCGCGCGGTGCCCGCCACGGTATCGACGAACATCTTGTCGGCGGTCAGCGCGGTCGCCCCCTGCACCAGCAGAACATCGCCCGCCATCTCGATCATGCCGGTCTGCACGTTGTAATCGGCCTGTTGTGCCTCGGCGGCATCCTCGCCACTGACCAGCGTCACGCCGCCCTTGGCGCGCAGCCGCTCGATCCCCGACCGGTCCTCAAGGTAAACCACCAGAACCCACGGGGCCGACAGGCGCATCTGCCCCTGCCCGATCAGCACATTGCCGGTAAAGATTGCGGTGCCGTCATTCTGATCGACATCCAGCTTGTCGGCAGTTACTTCCACCGGCAGGCTGCTGTCCTGCTCCACGCCGCCAAAGGCGACCTGCATCCCCTGTGCCTGCGCCATGCCCGCAAACCCCAGGAGAACCATCACTTGTATGAGGCGAAACACGTGGTTCAGTCCTTTATCTTTGGAGGAGTGTATATCAGCTTGACGCCATCGGTGAACAGCAAATGTGCGGTGCCGTCTTCCTCTTCGGAAGTCAGCAACATGCGCCCCGCCTCCAGCGCCCCCAGCGGGCCGGTGCCAGTGACCGGGCCGGGGGTCTCGGCGCGCATCGTGTCGAACTGTGCGGTGATCCGGTCAGTGCGGACATCATAGCCGGTGGTGGTGGTGATTTTCACGTTGCCATCCAGCAGCGCCGAATACTCTATCTGATCGCTCTCGCCACGATCCGACGTGATGTGAACCACCGCCCCACCATTCAGCCGCAACTCCACACGGACAACATCCGCCAGCACGCGCCCCTCGCGCGCCGGGTCGGGGCGCACCTTCTCAGCCTGGAACGATACATGCTCGCCGCCTGTCGCAACCCCGGCGAACCTGGGATTGGTCGCCCCCTGGTCATGGGCACGCTGCGTCAGGTCGATCTGGCTGAACGGGATCGTCTGATCAAGATCAACCTTGCGGCTGAACAGGAACACGGTCGACAGCAGACCCAGCGCCAGCAGTGGCAGGACGATCTTCATCCAGGCGACAAAGACCGAATGGAAATTGTCCCGCACAGCCATCAATGCGCAAAGATATCTTGCTCGGGCCAGCCCGCCAGATCGAGCTGCGCCCGAACGGGCAGAAAATCGAAACAGGCCTGCGCCATGTCCATCCGGCCTTCGCGGATCAGCCGCGCGTTCAATTCCTCGCGCAGGCGGTGCAGGTACAGAACATCGGACGCCGCATAGTCCAGTTGCGCCTCGGTCAGCACCTCGGCTCCCCAGTCAGAGCTTTGCTGCTGCTTGGAGATATCGACGCCCAGCAGCTCCTGCAGCAGGTATTTCAGCCCGTGCCGGTCGGTATAGGTGCGGATCAGCTTGCTGGCGATCTTGGTGCAATAGACCGGAGCCGTAACCACGCCGAAAGCATTCAGCATCGCCGCGATATCGAACCGGCCAAAGTGAAACAGCTTCAGCACGTCGGGGTTTTCCAGCATCGCGCAGAGGTTCGGCGCGGAACGCTGGCCCAGCGCCACCTGCACCAGATGCGCATTGCCATCGCCTCCCGACATCTGGATCACGCACAGCCGGTCGCGATGCGGGTTCAACCCCATCGTCTCGCAGTCGATCGCCACTACCGGCCCCAGGTCAAGCCCGTCCGGCAGATCGCCCTGATAGAGATGGTTTGCCATTGATTACCCTCCGCGCTGTTGCGCTTGGCTCTATATAGGATCGCGCGGCGCGACTACCAGAAATATCGGCGGCGGATTGCCACCCGCCCGACGCTCGCGGCAGAGCGGGCTTCGGTCCGGCCCGCCCGCATCACTCCTCCGGCGCGACATTCCCGCGCAGCGCCTTCACCTCGCCGCGTACCTTCTTGGCCTTCAGCCGCCGCTTCTTGGATCCCAGCGTTGGCCGCGTCGCAATCCGCGGTTTGGGCTTCTCCAGCGCGCGGGTGATCAGCTCTGCCAGCCGGTTGCGCGCGATGTCGCGATTGCGCGCCTGATGGCGGGTCTCGTCACATTGGATGACCAGCGCGCCATCCTTGGTCCAGCGCCGCCCGGCCAGCCGCTTCAGCCGCCGCTTCACCGGGTCCGGCAGATTGGGCGACCGTTCGGCCTCGAACCGCAACTCGACCGCACTGGCGACCTTGTTCACGTTCTGGCCGCCCGGCCCGCTGGCCCGCACGAACTGCTCGGTCAGTTCCCAGTCCTCGATACTGATCCGGTCGTTGATCTTAAGCATGGTCGTCTTCTTTCGTCTGCACCGACAGTATACCGACGTCAGACCGACATGATACCGACGTTCCTTTTTTCGAAAATCAAAAGGGCCGCCCCACATGGGAACGGCCCTCTAGAAGTCTGCGGAGGTGGGCCGGTTAGGCGCACCAATTCTGGTCAGTCATCTCGCCAGGGGTTGCCCTAAGCGCTTGCCTCCAGAACTGTTCCGACACCTCGCTCCAATACCTCTATGGACACTGGACCACCTCCTTTCGCTTGTTGAACCTGACCTCAGCCTGCCACAGATCTGGCGTTTGTCAAAACATTTTAGCGCACATCTTGCGCCAGCCGCGCCACGATGAGGCGAAATGGCACCAGCGCCAGAAGGGCCACGCACAGCTTGACCGCCCAGTCGGCCATCGCCAGCGTCACCCAAAGCGGCGCCTCCGGCCCGACCAACAGCAGCGGCGCAGCCTCCCACGCCCAGTTGACCGCAGCATCGGCATCCGCGCCGAAAATCGTGACAGAGGCCGAGAACGCGATGGTAAAAAACAGCACAGTATCCACCGTCGAACCAATCAGCGTCGATGCCAGCGGCGCCCGCCACCAAGCCCCACCGCGCAGCCGGTCGAACACCGCCACATCCAGCAATTGCGCCACCAGAAACCCGGTCGCCGATGCCACCGCGATCCGCAACGCCACTGCGGGCCCGTATTCCAGCATGATCTGCGAGCCTACGAGGCTGCACGCGATCCCTACCAGAAAGCCTGCAAAAACGACCCGCCTCGCCGCCGCAGCGCCGTAGACGCGGTTCATCACGTCCGTCACCAGAAACGCCAGCGGATAGGTAAAAGCACCCCAGGTCAGCAACCCGTCCAGCAGCAGAAACTGCACCAGGATGTTCGAGGCCACAACAATGGCGGCCATGGCCAGAATGCCAGTCAGATGTCGCATGAGTTTTTTCCGTTTTCACAAGGTTGCGGAGACTTGGCCCCCGAATGCCGGGAACGGATGCGGTCTAGTCGCCGCACCCTGCACCGTCAACACGTCTGTCGTATCTTCCGGCCGAAAGTATCCCCGCCGGAGGCGTGAAAACTCTTAGCTGCGCCGCCGCTCACTTCGATTGCAGAACGCTCACGCATTGCGATGGCAGATCGGCGATCGTGTATTCGCGGCGCTTCTTGGGCGGTGCCGCGTTCGGATCGGGCGGGGGTGGATTCAGGATATCGTCCACCCATTTCTGCGCGTCCGCGCAGCCGTCACCCGCAGGTGGTGCCGCTTGATCCACACAGCCGCGCGCGCCCTTGGGGCAGCGCAGGCGCACGTGGAAATGATAATGGTGCCCCCACCAGGGACGTATCTTGCGCAACCAGGCGCGATTGCCCTTTTCGTCCTTGCACATCTGCACCTTGGCGCCGGGAAAGACGAAAATGCGCGCGGTGCGCGGGTCCATGGCGGCGGCCTTGATGATCTCGTGATGCGCGCGGGTCCATTTTGAATTGGTGAACGCGCCCTTGGCCCGGCGCAGCGATACCGACGACAGGTTTTCGCGCTCCGCGCGCGACAGATCCAGCCGCTTGGGCGCCAGCATCCATATATCGACGTCCAGCCCCAACTGATGCGACCGGTGCCCTGACAGCATCGGCCCGCCGCGCGGCTGGCTGATATCCCCGATATAGAGCCCGGCCCAGCCCGGCTGCCTGGCCGCTTTGGCCGATAATGTCTGAATGAAATCAATCGTCTCGGGATGGCCCCAGTTGCGGTTGCGGCTCAGCCGCATCGCCTGCCAGGTCGGGCCGGTCTCGGGCAGTTGCACCCCGCCCGCCATGCACCCTTTGGCATAACTGCCGAATGGCGCGGGTGCATGTCGCGAAGCACTCCTTTCCTTGCCAAAAAGCTGCTTTGCCTCCACGCCCTTCATCGAATTGGGAATGCTCTGCGCCGCAACCGGCACCGCCAGTACAGCCAGCCCGCAGACCACCGCAATCAGTTTCAGACCCTTGAACATTTCACATCACCCTGCACGTCATTCGTCGCCATCTGGTTTGACCAAGAGTAACAACAAGAACCCCATCGCGAAAAGGACTATCAGCGGAGTCACGCCAATCTGCTGACTGCCCGTCATGGCGGTAACGATCCCGATCGAGATCGGCGCGATAAAACTGGTTGCCTTGCCCGCCAGCCCATAGAGGCCGAAAGCCTCGACCATCTGACCGGGCCGTGCCTGAAAAACCATCATCGTCCGGCTGGCCGACTGGATGATCCCGCCCGCCGCGCCGATGAGCGCGCCGAAGATGTAGAATGTAACGTCCGGCAGCGTCGAGCGTGGCCCGACCGCGACGCCGTAAACACTGTCGCGCGAGACGAAAATGATCGAGACCGCGACAAACGCCAGCACGATGATGCACCCCATGATCACCGGTTTCGGCCCCATGCGCTGATCGACATACCCGCCCAGCCAGGCAAAGATCGCCCCAGAGATGATAGCGATGATCCCGAAAACGCCGACATCGACCACGGTCCACTCCAGCACGCCCGCCGCATAGATGCCGCCAAAGAAATACATGCCGTTCAGTGCATCGCGATAGAACATCGATGCCCCGAGATAGGAAAACAGCGACGGTGTATTCGGCAGCCGGGACAATGTGCCCCACACGCTCGCCAGCGCCCGCTTGACCGCGCCGGGGGTGCTGACAGCCGGCTTGGGGTCTTTGACCCACATGAAGAAAGGCGCCATGAACAGCAGATACCAGAATCCCGTCAGCGGCCCGACAAACCGCGTGCCCTCGCGGGTCCGCGCATCCAGTCCAAAGAGCGGATCTAGCCCGATCATCGTCTTGCCGGTGGTGCCACTCTCGGCAAAGAACGCGAGCATGATTATCAGCGCGCTCAGCCCCCCCAGATAGCCGAACGCCCAACCATTGCCGGAAATGCGCCCGATCTCTTCGCGGGTGCCCAGATCGGGCAACATCGAGTTGGTAAAGATCGTCGCGAACTCCATCCCGATCATGCCGATGACAAACAGGATTAGGATCGCGACCAGATTGAAATCATGCGGCATCGCCCACCAGAGTCCGAACGCGCCGATCACATACATCGCCGAAAACATCTTGATCCACGCCAGACGGTTGCCGGAATGATCCGCCATCGCGCCCAGAACCGGGGCCAGCAGCGCGATGATCACACCGCCCGCGCCAATGCCGAACCCCCAGGCCGCCTGCGCCTGCACCCCGTCACCGATCAGCTCCTTGATATAGGGCGCGAAAATGAAGGTGATCAGCAACGTATTGTAGGGCTGGCTCGCCCAGTCGAAAAAAAACCAGCCCCAGAGGCGCTTGGCGTGTGAAACGGCCTTCATAATCTGTCCCTGCAAATGCTTTTGGCCGATTTAGACTACCAAGCCGTTGCGGGGGCAAGCTATTCCTGCGTTGGCTGATCGTTCATTGGTGGCCAGGGGCGCTGTTCCTCGGCCTGCTGCCAGGTGCGAACCCAATCGGGCAACGGTGGCGAAGCAACCTCCTGCCCCATCGCCGCCAGCGCTTCGGCGGGCGGCACGATCCCCTTGGCGCTTGTGATGGCAGAACGGTAGACGATGTGATTGGCGCATTCGCCGCTCTTCAACCACATGGATTGCTCAAGATACAGGAAGCGCGCGTCCCAACCTATCGCACGGCTGCGCATCTCGATCCGCTCAAAGGTGCGAATACGACGGCGATATCGCACGACGGCACCCGCCATCGTCAGGCCCCACCGCTTCTTGCGCAGCAAATTGACCAGCCCGACACGCCGCGCCAGCGGAATACGCCCCAAATCATAGAGGGTCAGCGTGCGCCCGTTGTTAAGCTCCATCCACAGGTCGATATCCCAGGGCAGACAATAATGGTGTGACACATGGCAGCCGGTCAGGGGCAAGGCAGGATCTTTGCGGTGCTGGTAAAGCTGCCAGAGCATTCGGATAGCAGGGTACATGGGCAGGCTCCTTTGGGATGCTACTTTGTACCGAGTTACGTCAGCGTCAACCGTCACCCGGCGTAAGCCTTGCGCTTTGCCGCACAGCGCCTTACCTGTGAGGCGACTTTGCAGATTAGGCGCGCCAATGACATCGCTATTTCAGATCCTCATGCTGGTCCTGGACATACTGTGGTTCGTGATCATCGCCCATGTGATCATGTCCTGGCTGATTAATTTCCAAGTACTCAACATGCGTCAGCCGCTGGTCGCACAAATCTGGGGCGGCCTCGACCGCCTGCTCGACCCGATCTATAGCCGCATCCGCCGCATCCTGCCGCCGATGTCCGGCATCGACCTCGCGCCACTGGCGGCGCTGATCGCGGTCTATGCGCTGCGGATCGTGCTGACGAACAACGCGGCTGCATTCTACTGAGACAAAAAGCCCGCGAGAGCCGGGGCGGCGGCGGCCTGCCGTATTGGTCTCTGGCCACCATTGGCACGCGAGCAAAGTAAAAGCACCGAGCCCTTGTTAGCCGATTCCTAGTATGAAAAACTGACTCGCAGAGCAGTTCAAAAAAATTGACAGGACCAGCGATGCCCGGCCCCGCCACGCTTTTGCGCGATATATTCGGATTCGATGCCTTCCGCCCCGGGCAAGAGGAGATCGTGACCGCCGTGGCAGATGGCCGGAACGTCCTTGCCATCATGCCCACCGGCGGCGGCAAATCCCTGTGCTTTCAACTGCCCGCATTGCTGCGCGATGGCGTCACCGTCGTCATCTCTCCGCTCATCGCGTTGATGCGTGATCAGGTCCGCGCCCTGCGTGCGGTCGGGGTAGAGGCGGGTGCGTTGACCTCGGGCAATACCGAAGAGGAAACCGACGAAGTCTGGCGTGCCCTTGATGCCGGCACGCTCAAGCTGCTCTATATCGCGCCCGAAAGATTGGCCGCCGGATCCTCACTGAACATGCTGCGCCGCATCGGCGTCAGCCTGATCGCCGTGGACGAGGCGCATTGCGTCAGCCAATGGGGCCATGATTTCCGCCCCGATTATCTGCGCATAGGCGAATTGCGCCGCGCGCTGGACGTGCCGCTGGCGGCCTTCACCGCCACCGCGGATGCCGAAACACAGGCCGAGATCGTCCAGAAGCTCTTTGATGGTGAGACACCCGCCACGTTCCTGCATGGCTTCGACCGGCCCAACATCCACCTTGCCTTTGCCGCCAAGGACGGGCCGCGCCGCCAGATCATGGAATTTGCCGCCGCCCGCAAGGGTCAGTCCGGCATCGTCTATTGCGGCACCCGCGCCAAGACCGAAACACTGGCGCAGGCGCTGGGGCAAGCCGGGCATTCGGCCTGCTGTTATCACGGCGGCATGGACGCCGACGCGCGCCGCCATGTGGAACACCGCTTCAACACCGAGGATGGTCTGATTGTCGTGGCCACCGTCGCCTTTGGCATGGGGGTGGACAAGCCCGATATCAGATGGGTTGCCCATGCCGACCTGCCCAAATCGATCGAGGCTTATTATCAGGAAATCGGTCGCTCGGGCCGCGACGGCGCACCGGCTGAAACGCTCACCCTCTACGGGCCAGACGATATCCGCCTGCGCCGCTCCCAGATCGACGAAGGGCTCGCCCCGCCAGAACGCCGCGCCGCCGACCATGCTCGGCTCAATGCGCTGCTGGGGCTTGCCGAGGCGCTGGAATGCCGCCGCGTGCAATTGCTGGGCTATTTCGGCGAAGAAACCACGCCTTGCGGCAATTGCGATCTGTGTGACAACCCGCCTGCCACGTTCGACGGAACAGAAGCCGTGCGCAAGGCGCTCTCGGCGATCCTGCGTACCGGCGAATATTTCGGCGCGGGCCACCTGATCGACATCCTCACCGGCAACGTGACCGAAAAGGTCACCGCGCGCGGCCATGACGACCTGCCCACCTTTGGCGTGGGCCGCGACATCTCACGCCCGATGTGGCAGGGGATTTTCCGGCAGATGATGGGCCACGACCTGATCCGCCCCGATCCCGAACGCCACGGCGCGTTGCGCATGACGGATCCCGCCGTTCCCATCCTCAAGGGCGAAGCGAAGATCACCCTGCGGCAGGACACGCTGACCGCCAAGTCTCGTGGCCCGGCGGTCAAGGCGCTGGTATCGGACGAGGACGCGCCGTTGTTGTCCGCGCTCAAGGCCAAACGCCGCGCCTTTGCCGAGGCGGCGCGTGTGCCCGCCTATGTGGTGTTCAACGACCGAACCCTGATCGAGATGGCCGAAACACGCCCCGCCAATCTGGACGAAATGGCCCGCATCGGGGGTGTTGGTGCCAAAAAGCTCGAGCAATATGGCGATGCCTTTCTTACCGTGATCAACGGCGAAGCCGCCCAGATGCACCCCGCGCGGCGCAAGCTGGTTGGCCGAGACGCGGGTGATCTCTATGACCGGCTGGCCGAAGTCGGCTCGCAGCTTGCCCGGGGTGCGGATGGGCTGGACAAGCCGCTCACTTGCTCGGCGACACTGATCACCCGTGTGGCCGAAACCCGCCCACGCGATCCAGACCAGATGGCACGCATCCTCGGCGAAAAACGCGCCGAGCGCTTTGGCCACGCATTTCTGGACGTTCTGCACGGCACATCCTAAGTCAGAGGTAGCCACATCACGAAGGAACATCCCATGCTTGTTGTCGTCTCGCCCGCCAAGAAACTCGACATGGACCCGGCAGAGGGGGTTACCCCCACCACACCCGCGTTTCTGGACGAGGCCGCCGCACTGGTCGAACGCGCCCGCCAGCTAAGCGAGGCAGAGCTGCAAAAGCTGATGAAGATCAGCGCGCCACTGGCCAAACTGAACGCCGAGCGGTTCCGCGATTTCGGTACGATGGAGAGCAAACCAGCGGCATTGGCCTTTGCCGGTGACACCTATCAAGGGCTTGAGGCGGGCACGCTCAACGACGATGAAATGCGCTATGCTCAGGATCATTTGCGTATCCTGTCGGGGCTATACGGCCTGTTGCGCCCGCTCGATGCGATTCAGCCCTATCGGCTGGAAATGGGTAGCCGCCTCAAGACCCAGCGCGGTGCGTCGCTCTATGACTGGTGGGGCACGCAGATTTCAGAGGCGCTGAATGCCCAAGCCGCGCAGACGAAAAGCAACCTGTTGGTAAACTGCGCCAGCCAGGAATATTTCGGCGCGGTCGACACCGGCGCGCTGAGCCTGCGCGTGATCACACCGGTCTTCATGGAAGAACGCGCCGGCACGCCCAAGATCATCAGCTTTTTCGCCAAGAAGGCCCGAGGCGCCATGGCCCGCTACATCGTACAGAACCGCCTGCGCGACGCGCAGTCGCTTGAAGCGTTCGATGCGGGTGGCTATGCCTTCCAGCCCGACTTGTCAGACACCGACCGCCCGGTATTTGTCCGCAGCGAAGCCGCCGCCAAGGCTGCCTGAACGGCACCGGTTCAGCCGTCGGCCATTGTGGCCAACGGCGCACGCGCATCAGCGGGACATGCGTCGGTGATATGCGAGTGGATCAGCGCCTTGCGCAGCGGCTTGGTCATGTAGTGGTCAACGCCCGCCGCCAGAATCGCATCATCATCCCCATTCAGCGCATGTGCCGTCATCGCCACGATCGGAACATGACGCCCAGTCGCCTTTTCCAACTGCCGGATCGCCTGCGTCGCCTGTTTGCCGTCCATACCGGGCATCGAGATGTCCATGAACACGATATCGGGCGCGAAACTCTGATAGAGATCGACCGCCTCTTGCCCGTTCGCGGCAAATTCCAGCATGATGTCCAACGGCTTGACCATCTTGCCAAAGACAAGGCGATTGGTCCGGTTGTCCTCGGCGGCCAGCACGCGCATCGCCCGCCCCGGCCCTTGCTGCCATGCGCTTTGCCCGGCATGGGCCTCCGCCGGATGTAACGCCTGATCCGCCTCGTCCTGCGGCGCCGCGGGCGTACCCTGCCTGCGGCGCAGGGATTCCTCCAGCAGGCCCAGCGCCGCGAACAGCTCGCGCCGGGCCACCGGTTTTTGCAAGACCGCCTGCAGCTCGGCCCGCGCCGGATCACGTTCGGCCTGCCCGATATTGCCACTCAGCAGGATCACCGGCTGGCCGTGCCCCGCCGCGCGGATCGCCCCGGTCATGGCCAGACCGTCCATGTCAGGCAAGTTATGATCAGTCAGAACCAAATCAATTTGCCCATCAAGTTGCTCCAGCGCAGCCGTGGCGGTGGCACAGCACACAGTGTCCAGCCCAAGCTGCGCGAGCTGTTTTTGAATGATGGTCCGGTTTGTGTCGTGCCCGTCCACCACCATCACCCGCCGCAGCATACCCGACAGCGCCGGTTCATGCGGCTCGGCGGGGCCGGCGAGCGGCATGGTGATCTGAAACCCAAAGGTCGATCCGACACCCCCTTGCGACTCTGCCCAAATCTCTCCGCCCATCAGCCGGATCAGCTTTTGCGATATCGTCAGACCCAGCCCGGTGCCTTCGAACATGCGGTTGCGTTCGTCGTCGACCTGGTTGAACTCGCCAAAGACGTGATCGATCTTGTCCGCCGGAATGCCGATCCCGGTATCCTCGACCGCAAAATGCACCGCCACTTCGCCGGTCGCGGTGTCCGGCACGCCAGTTACCCGGATCACGACCTGCCCCGCCTTGGTGAACTTGATCGCATTGCCCATCAGGTTGGTCAGGACCTGTCGCAACCGGCCCGGATCGCCGATGAATTCGGTCGGCAGGAACAGGTCATAATCCAGCACTACCTCCAGCCCGTGTTCGCGCGCCTTGGGTTGCATCAGCATGATCAGCTCATGGATGCACCGCTCCAGATCAAAGGGCTCGCGGTGCATCCATCAGCTTCTCTGCCTCAAACTTGGAGTAATCGAGCACGTCGTTGATGATCACCAACAGCGCCTCGCCCGAGTTCTTGATCGTATTGACGTATAGCTGCTGCTCCTCGGTCAGCGCGGTGTCCTGCAACAACTCGGCCATGCCGACGACGCCATTCATCGGCGTGCGGATCTCATGGCTCATGTTGGCCAGGAACGACGATTTGGCCCGGTTGGCCGCCTCGGCCTTGCGCTGCGCCTCTTTCAGCTGTTGCTCGTAGCGGACGGTGTCCGAGATGTTCAGCGCCAGACTGACCACATCGCCGCCATGCCCGCGCCGGTCTATCAGCTTGATATAGGCCCCGCTCCACAACCGTATGATGGCCTGTTCCGGCTCCGCGCTCTGCCAGCGATCCAGCATCGCCTCGCGCCAGGCGGCGGGCGGCGGGCGTGACATCCCCGATATCGACAATACCTTCCTCGGTCATAAATTGCAGGATCTCGGCATAGCTGACACCGGGGCGCACGGCCTCCAGACCATCGAACACCGCCATGTAGGCCGGGTTGGCAGCCACCATGCGGCTGTTGTCGTCGAAAAAGGCAAAGCCGTCCTGAATCGCCTCGATCGAATGCCACAGCCGCCGCTCGGCAATCTCGACCTTTTCGTTAGCCACCGTCAGATCGGATTTCACCCGCTGGTTTTCATCCAGCGCATTCTGCACCTTGGCGCGGGTGACGACGATTTCATCCGACAGCTTGCGCGCATGATGGCCCAGCTTGCGATTGGCCTCGTGAAGTTCGGCTTGTTTTTGCTCCAACAGGCGTTCTGCCGCCAGTCTTGCACGCCTCTCCTGTGCCATCTTGTTGGCAAGGCTCATCGCCGCCCTCCGCCGTGCCAGTTGTCACTCCGCACGACAATCTGCGATCAGCGTGAACAACCGTTTAATGGGTTTCATGAAGACCCCGTACAAGCGCACCCCGTACAAGCGCACATCGAAAAGCGCAGCAAGCCAGCGAATTGCCTCAGGAATTAACAACTATTTAATAGTCGGACTGGAATCATTGCCATTAGGGCCGGGTGCGTGGCACGATGAGTCCATCTATTTTCAGGAGGGTG
>Ga0209344_10002737_pt1 | contig 18889 bp, 35 predicted proteins | sample Cruoilmetagenom6_FD_187293 | JGI IMG/M metagenome (GOLD analysis project Ga0209344, IMG submission 187293) | Oil polluted marine microbial communities from Coal Oil Point, Santa Barbara, California, USA - Santa Barbara Oil Seep Sample 6 (SPAdes)... | ecosystem: Environmental > Aquatic > Marine... | reverse complement strand
AGCCGCGGCCGGAAGGGTCAGGGTAGAGTTGTCGGCTGACATAACGACCGCGGCTCACCTCCTCTGCTACCCGCAAGTCGACGATGAAGTCATAGGCTTCCTGCAGTCGCGGGAAGCGCATATCGCGGATCTCAGGTTCCAGATGGATGATGCGCCAGTTGGCCATCGCGTTGGGCGCCAGCAGCAAGCTGGCCAGTAGTAGGAGTGGCCCTATAAGCCACATAGTTCTATATCGACTCAAAATAAGCTCCTGTCGATTTTTAGTGGACGGCAGCCCCATTGCCGCACGGGACGGACTTCGCCAGGAAGCTGCCAACGAAAAGAGCACCCACCTTAAAAGGCGGGTGCTCGGGTACTTGGAGGGTTAGGCGTTCAGGGTTGCTATATCTTCCGGGATTGCTTTAGACGCCGTATCGGCATCCTTAATCCAGATCCGGGCAGGCACCCAGGCGCCGCGAAAAGGGTTGCCCGGATCGCGCTCTACCTTGGCCCCTTCTGCCAGCATGATGCGATCGTCATCGGCGATTCTCTTAGACGCCACTTCCAGTATCTGGTCGGCTGCCGGCTCACTTTCCAGATGGTGCGTCACAGCGGCAACACAGGCATCCCATGCTGAGGTCTGATCCTCACTTGCGTTGTAGTGCTCAAAGCTATCCTCGACGAACCACCCCCTCACTCTGCTCGGATTCTCTGCGTGAGAGGCAAACACCTTGTACCCAGGGGCGGGTACAAAGACGAGCCGGGAATCAGGTTCGATGGCCTGCAGGGCTTCCAATAGCTCAGGCTGGATATGCGTCAAGCGCATCACGGCTTGCATCGCAGTTAGCGCCACGTCTGTCGTCGGCATCGGGGCATTGTCACCATGACAAAGGCAAATGGGGCTGAACAAGCCCTGTTCGCTTACGACCCAGACGTAGCCGTCGGGAAGCTCATGAACACTAATCCCTGGCGCGATCGCAAGGTAAAGCATGTTATCGGACGTAAAAGGACGGGTAGACATATCGTTCTCATTCTCTTGGCGGTTAATGGGCGTCTGGCGTCACTTAACGAGACGCAAGATGTCATGGAGACCGGCCCGCTCAGACGTGAGGCATCCCCCACGGCGATCGTGAATCCCGAGGCTGACGCGGGGGGCTTGGTCGGGGCGGAGGTTTACAAGGCGCTCTTTGGCAAGCTTCACGGCATCCCTCTCGTTCTCAGCAAGTAACGTGGCTTCCCAGGTGACGCGATAGACATGTCCCCCTGGAGCGCTTTTATTGAGCTCCGGGGCAAGCGTGTTCGCTTGGTAGCGGTAGTTCTTTTTCGTCTGCCCGCAGTAGACCGTAAAGCGGTCGTGGTCACTGGGCTTGAAGTGAGAAGCCCATAATCGGCGTACGGCACTTTTAGCGCTTTCCGCCTGGACGGTGGCGGACCACTTAACCTGGAACTCTTTTAGCCGAGGGATGCCACCGATCTCTGCCGAGCGTCGATGGGTTGAAAATGCAACTTGGTGAGAGTCCAGGGCAGTCATAGCAACGCCTCCGTCGTGAAGTCATGCCTTCATCGTATCGGGAACGCCTAAATCGAGAAGCCTAATGAAAACCCAAGCTATTGATATTACGTGTATTAATAAGACTGTCTATCCCTACGCTCAGTTGTCTTGAGACGTGGATATTTCCCATGGTCAGCGCCACTAGCGACCAGCTTGTTTATTTTTTTCCTCGTATGGGGATAGATCTAGGTTGCTGAGATGAAAAGCCACCCAAAAGGTCGGCTTAGTTGGGTTCTGGAAATCAACTCGGTGTGTAAGATGCTGATCAATTGCGGCTAGATCGCATTAACAGTCATTCAGCACCGGACACAAATGATGGCGAACCTAAACCAGCACGACATGATGGAAATGTGCCTATCCCATAACCGGCTCCGGCGCATTGCGACCTCTCAATTAGGGCGCGCGCCCACTTCAGAAGCCATGGATCCTGCGGTTCCTCCCGAAATGGCAGAGATCCTGCGTCGCATTAAGTTGGTCGCAGAAGAAATGGAAGCACTTGGAGAGAGCCATGCCGCGGAAGGGTGAGCTAGCAACGCCAGAACTCAAGAAAATGCCAGGCGTGCTGGAGTGGCGACGCGTTGCTCGCCGCTACCCCAAAGGCATCACTATGGAGGCAGGCTTAGCGGCACGCGTGTTCGCGGATTGCTTTGGCGCCATGCAACCAGGTGACATGGCGATTATTGCGCTACCCACCGAAAAGGGTAAGCAAATCGTGGCACTAAATGCCGAGTATAAGGCCTGTCTGGCGCAACGCCATACGCTTCAGTCTTCGTACCAACGACTTATGGATAAAGGCCCGTGGGCCATGCATCGGCGTGATCTCTTCCGAGAGGGCATCGAACCTTTGCAGGCGTATGAGCAGGCTCTGAAGCATCATCACCAGCGCCTCGAATACCTGCACATCAAGTCGGCACGATTGAAGGAGTTTCGCGACGACATCGAAGCTGAGTTGATTCGACAAAGCATGGAAAGAGAGGAGGTTTAATGTGGACGGCATGCCATTACGTAGCACGTTTAAGCGACGCCAACGGCTGAAGAGTCTACTGGCGGGTGTCACGTCAGCGGTATTGCTGGCTGCCAGTCAATTAGCTTGCGCCAGCACTGAGCTAGCCTCCTCCCCTAGTCACGTGCCCACGGCCAGCAGTCACCTGGAAAGCCTTGGCTTCATGGAGCAGGTTGACGCATTCGTGGTACCCGGGGACATCGGTCCCAATGACACCTGGCTTCACATCGATCTGTTAGGACGCCGGTTGATCGTGCTTCGCGGCAATGAGCGGCTCGATGCAATCCCTTATGTGGCCTATGGGGCATCTGGCTATCGGCGTGTCCGCGTGCAGGGGAGCTCTCAAACCCCTGTTGGCGTGTTCACGATCCAGCGCGTGAATGACCAAAGCAAGTTCCGCACCTTCATGGAGTTCGATTACCCAACCCCTAATGCAGCATGGGCAGCGCGGGCCATGGGGCTCTTAAGCGATGCGGAGTACCGGCATTTCCAGTCTTTTCGGACACAGCATGGTATGTCGCCACCGAACACACGGCTAGGTGGCCATATCGGCCTGCACGGCCTTGGTCGTTCCGATGAGTGGACACACAAGCGCAGAGATTGGACGGAGGGATGCATTGCCGTCACCAACGAGGAAATCGACAGAATAGAGCGTTGGATCGATGTTGGATCAAAGGTTGTCGTACGGGGATGACCACACCATAGCCAACACCACACACGAGGAAAGAAGACGCCAGCCCAGACTGGCGTCTCTTGTTAGGGCCGTGCCGGCATACTAAATTGTCGCGCCGGCTGCCAAGCGCCGAGCTATTGAGTACAAGGCGCTGCGCTCAGCAATCGCATCAGGCTCGTGCTGGAAATCACGCCATTCCTCAATGTGGGCTTCCGCGTCCGGGTGTTGTGGTTCCAGCGCTGGCCACGCATTACCTTGGGGTTTAACTACCGCATCCACTTTTCGACCATTGGAATAAAGAAGCCCCCACTTGTCAGGCAATTCGCTCGGGCTGATTAAACCCTCAGGGCATAAATAGAATCGATAGACACCGATTCCACCGACAAAACGCTCAGGCTTCTTCTGATCGGCAAGAAAGTCTGCACGACTCACCTTCACTTCGATCATGGCAGAACAACTGCTGCGAAAACCGACAACATCAGGGCGCTCGCGACTACCGAAGCTGGTCAATTCAGTGGTAACTACACCAAAACCATTTTTACGCAGCCAGGAAGCACCCTGCTTAGTTAGACTTTTATGTTCTTCTGATGTGGCCATAGGCACTTCCTTGATCAGTTCTTGTATCTTTTGCTCCGTCGCCCCATTAGAAATCTGAGGCCGGGCCAGCGAGAACCCCGCCCTTTCGGTCCTCTTCAAAATCAAAGTCCATGGGCTTTTCCTATGTTTACCCGTCGCAGCTTGATTGGCGCGCCTTCAAATGACGGCCAGGGACACTCACCCATCGACCCAACTTTCAGCATAATTACCGCAAGCAGTCGGATAAGGCCGCGTTGTGAGGTGCTTAAACCCGCTCTCCACCACTTTAAGGCGATCCTGCTGACCTGGGGCCAACGCTACTCCTCGCGCCAGCAAGAGGCCTTGCTTGATCCGGCTCTCTAAAGCGTTACTCTTAACGACCATGCGGGGAATTTTGCTGGTTTTATCTCCCAGGTAGAAGGCGTCTCGCGCCATGCGAGCCAGTTCAAGATCATTAAGGGACTTTCTGTCGCGCTCTTCAGCTTGTTGGCGCTGAATACTCATAACGAGCAGACCGTCATAGTGCAGCGTAGTGACCGTTGGTTGGGTTGAATCATCGGCCACAGTGTGCTGAATATCCAGATACTGAAGGTCGAAAAGCTCATTGGCTGCGGCCCGAGGAAAGCCCGCTTCGTCGCCAGAAAGACTTGATAATATGTTGACGAGGTTGCCCAGTGCCATTGGCCTCTCAATTTCCATCTTAGGCTCCATTCTCTGCAACGGCAGGTTCAGGTAGTGATGCTCTTTTCCTGGCCGGAGGCTCATTTCGACTTTCATGCGTTCAACAACCCGCTTCCATTCCGCTAGATCGTTGCCCGCAATGTGACCGGCAACCCTTTCAAGAAAGTGACTGAACATGCATTGTGATACACGCGACAAATGGCTATCTGATAATGACGCACCGCTCAGCATAAGGGTTGTTCCGGTCACAATGACGTCGGACGCTACCTGAGCGTAGCATTGCTGCGATAGGGATTCCCCCTCTAACAGCCTATCAAGGGCACGCTTTTTGGCCGAGTTAGCCTCTGGCAAAGCGTCAAGATAAGCGCTGCGGTTTAAAGTGCTGTCTACCGAGTCGCACAGTCGATGTAGGTCCTCAAGCTGGCGCTTTGTGGTGGTCTGCATGGGGTTCTCTGTCATTTGTCTGATCACTATAGCGGCGTACCTTTTCCTTTTTAGCCTTTCTTGCTAATTTTTGATTAACGCTGCGACATCCCCTGCAACAATACTCCTTCCCATCCAAATTCTTTCGGTTGTTACTGAAGGCTTCCAGGGGATGAATAAACTCACACTGGCTGCACTCTTTTACGTCATGGCCAGGATGGCTTAACCCGTGCTTCGCTAACACCTTCAGCGTTTGCTGGTGCCGAACATGGGCCACCTCTTCGGGCGACCCTTGCTGGCGCCCTTTATTGCAGTGCATGCAGCGGCTCGCCTTTTGGTCCAGTGCCCGGCGATTAGCATAGAATTCGTCAAGAGACCGCACGTACTGGCAGCGACTGCATTGCTTCACATCGGCATCATCGGCTTCGTTGGGGATTGGCAGTCCGTTCTCGATGCAAACCCGGACGGTTTGCTTACGACGGTGAGCGGCCACCTTCTGCTCTCGGTCGGGGTGATTCTGTAGGCGCGAAATGTAATCGTTGTTCATGGCAAGCGCGCAACTGCGACATACCCGTTGATGGCCGTCTTTGCTATTGATGTCCCGGTAAAACTCGGTAATAGGTTTGGTCTGCTCACAGTCCGCGCAAAACTTCAACGTGGGAGCAGCACCGTCAACCGATGACGCCCCCTCCTCGGCTTGGCCGTTCTCTCGACGCCGGATTAAGCAGCAGTCAATGCACACCGTATAAACGCCCAACTGACAGTTGGGGTTTTGGTAAAACTGAAAAAGCGGCTTCACAAAGCTACAGTCATCACACTCCACAAACAGAGTGTCCTTGGTCGTTTGTCCATTCCAATCCGGAGGGATCGATAATGTACGCTGATACACCCGCAAACGATGCAGTTCGCGGGGAGCTATCTCTTTGCCATCGTGAGAGAGCATTATTCCCTTACCTTTTCCTATGACTGTTCAGTGTTGAAGCTGCCCAACCTGTCTAACTCGCGGTTACCGGCTCGAAAACCATCAGGATCATTTCTGGTCACGGCAATCACCTCGATGATGTCATCTGCCAACAGCTCCAAATCTTCATCATTTTGGAGCCGAGCTATCAGCTTCTTTTTCATATCTTCGGTTACAGGGCCGCGTGCGTAGCGGTGTCTACCAGTAGTGTGGCTTGCCATCGGGCCTCTCCTCTTTTCCTAAGTTACTTGCCTTGGCTGCGGTTCAAACGCTCGATCAATTTCTAGTCGCATGCTATTGATCATTTCCATTTGCTGATATGCCTGCGCCTGAGAAATGCCGCCCGTTGTTGATGCGCCCATTATCAGACCGGAAAGTGTCGCAAGGTAAATACGGGCCTGATTTTGACGGCCTCCTTTAACCGCAACCAGAAGATCACGAGTTGTCTCATCACAGATATTCTTAAAAGCCGAGCAGTCATGTTCGATTGTCATTACAGTGTTTTCCTTGATCTATTCAGAGTGTGGTTTGAACAGGAAGTCACCATTACATGCAGTGCACGTTACTCCATAGGTCACTACCGGCGAGACAATGAACACGCCATCTGGATTGATATTTGGCCATGAAGTAGCGCTATGCTCATTCTGAGCGCCGCACTCCGGGCATTTCAGCTCCACACTGGACGTATCGGTAGAGATTGTCTGCTCGATCTCTGTCAGCTCTGAGGTTGGCGTAGCTGCTTGCTCTGTCATGCTGTGTTTTCCTTTAACGTTAAACTTTTTCTAGCTTTGCTAGACAGTGGCGACAATTAACCCTTTCCACTGAATCATGCTGAGGCGAGCCATCAACCTCGAATATACGCACGACCTGACCGCAGGCAGTGAAAGTGCAACTTCCATCCGTTGCATGCCATTTCCCCCAATCTGCATCATGATATTTGAGCCGAGTAGCCCAGCGCACCGCCTCCGGCGCTCCTGTTTCAGCACTATCTGGCTTAAATCCATGCCAGTTTTCAGGGTGAAGTTTCGCTGCCATTGCGGTGCGCTCCCTCTTTTCCTAGATATATGGCTTCACCTGGCGCTTACATGAAAGGCCCGGAGGGAAATGACTGATACGCAGCAGGAGCACCCGATTTAGCAATTGGAGATTGCTTCTGAACTTGAGACCGCACCCCTGCAAATAAGTGGCTGCGCGCTTCCATCAGTGCCTTACCAAGTAGATTCTGGCCCTGCCATTGGGTTGGATCGAGTATGCGCGGATCATTCTCACCCAAACCTACACCCCAGATACGATCATAGGGGCTTGCCTCGACCAATGTGGTGTCCGCTGTCATACGTAGCACTTCTAGCAACTCCTGGTTCTGTGAGAACTTAGCTACACAAGCATGAGTTACCACCTTCATTCTTCGCTCTATCCACTTGCTATCATCGTAGCCTGACACTTGGCGACCCAACGCCTTCTGTTGTTTCGGGTGGGCGGCCTGCATTATTTTTTGAGCGGTAGGCTCATCCCCGAAGAGCATCGCTTTGTAAAACATCATGTACTGTTCGACGCAATTGAAGGTAATCCCTCTAATCTGGAACTGTGAGCAATACCAGTTTGAAAAGGGATCACTCTCTCTGAAAAAGAAGGTAAAGCCGCCAGCCTGTTTCATAGTCTCTTGTCCTATCTCTTTAGATCTTACCCACCATGGACAGGGCAATAACCGCCTTGGAGTTCTACCCACTCACGAGGACCACAATCCTGGTAGCCACCTCGCACAGGATTTCTGCAACGTCGGCCCTGTGTGGTTCTGGCAGAGCAGATGACACTGCGATCCGAGTCAAACCATGCGATGAACTGGTCACGGCCAATACCGTGATGACGAGCCATCACGGTGGCTGGGTCTCGGCAGTATTCGAGCGCGTCTTCCTTGGTGAGGATAAACTGCCACATGGAGCCATAACGTCCTTCACCAGTGACTATAAAACTAATCCCTGCATCAGCGAGTGTGTCGAGAGCTTCAGAAAGCGCATCGTTATTTTTAACCATGGTGTTTCCTATAGTTGCACGGCCCGAGACCGCATCTGATCTGTGCAGATCCTTAACTGCTACGGGGGCTTTTTCTATTACTCGTTTTATATTTCTTTGAGCAAATCGTTGGTAACTTTAATCATGGCAAGGCGCTGGTGCACAGTACATGAGAGCTTGTCGCGGTGACCGCTGCGCTCGTAACACACGATGAGCTGAGCTTTCCAAGTAACGCCCATAGTCATTGGGTCAGGCTCAGCGCCAAAAGCGGCGTTCACCCTGGCGGCTCGGTATGCCTTCTGCCATTCACGACGGTTAGCGTTATAGCGACCTAGCCCTTGTTTGCGTGGAAAACACATTGCTTTTCCTCGAACTATGCCAATTCAGTTTTGAGCAAAGAATACGTTTCTGGCCAGCGTTCAAGCTCAGACATAGCCAGGATTGCTTCGGTGCTGTCGCCCCGCGTCAATGCCCGAGCGATGGCTTCGTGGTCTGCCTGTGATTCTCCGAGATCACCTTGTAGCAGCTCAGCGGCTAGCTTCTCTCTAATAACGTGCATATCGTCGCCAGCACTTTGATTCGATTTAGCCTTTTTTCTTAAAGCTAACCTTTCCTTGTTCGCAGCGTTGTAACGTTTACCACGGTCGGACACATCATCGGCTGATGCGATAGTGAGCATAAGCATGCATACCGGGGCCGGCACGTCGCTACCAACGCTTCGTTCTAATAGCATTACTTGCTGCACTACACATTTTTTATTATGCCTGTAGGCAAGAGACTTTGAGTTAGATGATATAGCGGCAATACTCGCATTAGGGCTACCGTCTTCGTTTCTTTTGGGTATATAAATTCCAAACGAACCGGGCTCTTTTTTACAGAGTTCAGCAATCGAAATTGACTCTAGCTCAATATATTTGCTTGTTGAAGGTTGCAATATTTTTTTCCCTAAATAGATGCTTTGAGCTTATGTGGTGGGACTAAACCACTTGACGAGCTTGGCCAAGGCTATCGGCCTTGAATTCAGCCGTCCTCAACTGCTCTGGTGTCCAGGGGACCCGACCAATCACTTTGCAACTAGCGATGGTTGAAACCAGTGCCCGCCTCCCAGTCAGGGCCAAATGCGTAGCCTCCGATCGTGGGCAGAACTCCATCTGCATTAGGGTATCCGTATCAGAATATTCGATGACCCCGAAGGCTTCTGCCTGAGCCGCTGCTACCTCATCGTTCATGGTTGCTCGATGCTTAGCTGGGCGCATGTAGGCCGATACACGGTAGTACCGAGCATGTCCTGAAGCTGGGTCGGTGCCGCAGGTGACCAATGCGCCAGCACGAGGCGCCAACGATAGAATTGAATTTGCTGTCATGCCCGATCCTTTTCAGTGCTTATCAGACGCGGGGATGGTTCTGCGCTCGATCGAGACCACGCCTTGGTCGCAGGTAAATTCCATGTCACTGCCATTGGTGTGAGCGAGAAACAGCAGCGAGCGGGCAATGCACGATGCTGCCTCCTGTGGCCCTAGATCCTGCATGGCTGTGGCGATGGACTCGCTGAACGATTGCTTATCCATCGCCATTCTCGTTTACCGGTTGCGTTCGTTCCAGTTTTTCACGCTCGATACGGTTCGACTCCTCGAGAGCATTCGCAACACGCTCAAGCTGCCTGGCAATGTTTGGAGCGGTACCTTCAAAAAACCTTTTCCCCATTATTGTTTGGAAAAATTCAGGCATCTCTGGCGCCTCCTCTATTGGTTATTGATGTTGATGAGTGAAGGCTATCAAAGGAAGCGAGATCGGGAAGCGATGTTGCACCCCCATGAACCCTGTCTTAGTGGAACAAAGTCAGCCATGAATAGGCGCTCACCCAGACTTCTGGATTTGTGATGGAGTGGCATACTGCTCCCGCTTTCACACCCCAAACCAGGAGAACAACCATGGCAGATGCGGCCGATATGGCTTTTGAAACGATTGAGCACGACCTTTCTATCCGCCTGTCAGCAATGGCACTTAGCGATGAAGAGGCTTTGGATCCAGAGTGCGAAGACTGTGGCCTAGATATCCCTAAGGAACGTCGTGAGGCGGCACCATGGGCGACAACCTGTATAGATTGCCAGAGCATCAGGGAATTGCTCCAGAGACGTTAGCGTCGATGCATACGCCTATGCTCCAGCGAGGGAAAGATCCTGGCATCGCTGGAGCATAGATTTAAGGTCGACTATTCGGAGCCATTTAATGAGCAAGCTTCACTCGGAAAACTGGACAGGGTTCGTGCCCTGTAGCCAAGAAGCGGGAGAGCCTCAAGCGGTGCGTTGGGCAAATCGCCTTAAACACCATGACCCTGACTGGGGGAAATGGCATGCAACGGATGGGAGTTGCACGTTTACCGCCTGTGGGCAGGTAGTACGCTTGTTTGAAGTGGATGGGTCACCTCAGCACGAAGACTTAAACAAGGTAAATTGCCGTCACTGTGTCCGGGCGCTGGCGCGTCTACAAATACCAATCCCTCTTGTATAACTGTGAGGTCTCGCATGACGTTTGCAGAGCGCTATATCAGCAAAGCACGTGAGCTGATGCCACACCAAGATGAACTCCAAAAAATTGACCCGTCGATCAACGACCCGTTGGTCATTGACGAACTCATCTTCGCAAAAGGTGAGTATCTGGGTGGGATGGCTGCAGTAATTCTGGCGATCCTGAAGCAAGAGGCAGTGGACCAGTCCTGCACCAAGATATCTTAATGAATTTGGAATTTCCCCCTTACAGCCACGGGGGCTCCTCACGTACCGCCTTGCGTCACTCAAGGGGTCATTAAACGGCCAGACGAATTATTCAAGAAACAAACCACCATAATTTAAGGGAGACGTTAGAGATGGGAACACATCGCGAAGATTTGGAATATGTAGGGTTTTGGGCGCGGACTGGTGCCATGTTAATTGACACCATTTTGCTGAGCATTGTCATATACCCGCTATTGACCCTCTTCTACGGTGAGGCGTACTGGTTAAGCCAACGCTTTATCGTTGGCCCATTTGATTTCTTGTTGTCCTGGGTGTTTCCGGCGGTAGCCGTCATTTTATTCTGGATGAAAATGCAAGCGACACCTGGGAAGCTGGCCCTTGGCGTCAAGATCGTGGATGCTAAAACAGGCAACCCTGCCAGTACAGGGAAGCTGGTCATCCGCTACTTTGCCTACGCATTGTCGATGGTGGTCGTCGGGCTAGGATTTCTCTGGATTGCCTTCGATAGTCGTAAACAAGGGCTCCACGACAAGATCGCAGGTACCGTTGTTGTCCGTAAGAAAAACAGAGGGCCGGAACCCGTACTATTCAACGAGTGATCGCTCTAGCGACGCGGGGCTTAGGGTAGCCGATCCGTTTCAGCTGGCGAAAGATTCCAACAACGAAAAGGGCCCCAGCAAACTTCATGCTGGGGCCCTTTTCGTTAGGTCGTTACCGTAGCACGGGAAGAGCGTAAGTGATCTCGGCTGCTTCTGGCTCCAGATGACCGGTTTAACGCACCATCAAGCCATCTCCTCGGGAGGTACCACTACCTCATATGCTAAAGCTGCGGCGATTTACTATCAGTTTCATGGCGACGCCGTATGTCGCTTTGGTGTGGTACGCCCGCTTCCGGCAAGAAGCGTTCTGATTGCTCTTCAAGCCAAGCCTGGACTTCTCCCCCGCTCCACATTTTGCGAAGCATCACCGGGAACCTTAGTTGTGAAACCGTCTCGGCTCGCAGCAGTGCCACAAGCTTATTTATGGGTACGCCATCCCCTTCACGCTGCTCCAGCGCCAATCTCCGCCCAGGCTCAGAGTCGTTGAGGACTATCACTTGCTCCAAGTCTGCTCGCAGTCGTTCATATTGCGCCAGCACTTCATCACTTTGCGTTGCCGGCACATATCGCTGAGCTAGCGGGTCTCCCTCGTCGGTTACTGTTCCGTCTTGTCGAACCCAAATCTCGTCCATGGTGTCTCTCGCGGTGATGGTATCGTTTTAAGCGGCTTGACCGCGGTAAGCGTCGAGTAGCGGTGATGAAAAGCCCTCTGCATCGGTGAAAAGGGTACTGCCGCCTACGGCGTACTCCAGCATCATCTCGCTACATATCCACTTTCTTCCCAGGCTCTCAGCGGCTCTTCCAGTCATGGAACGACCTGCGAAAGGATCGGCTACCACGTCGCCTTCTTCCGTAAGCAGGCGTATGACGAACTCAGGTATTGCATAGGGCATCCCCGCGCCATGTAAGGGAAGGCCCAGCGCAGCGGCTTCTCTGCGATACAGATCCGACCAGCGGCAACGGTGGCCCTGCTGGATAACATTCCGAGGTATTCTCCCTGCTGTCGCCTGACCAAAACTCCCCGGGCGGAGCCTGTAGGCGCCGTCTCCATAGGTGGCCGTGCGTCGTTCGCCACCCTGATTAATGAGCGCTTGCTGGCGCGGGGTATGCGGCTCTAAAACGCGACGGTTGTCGCTCTTTACCTTTTGCGGGTCTTTTGCAAACCAAAGAATCGGTTCGTATGCGACGCAAAGCTGCTGCCGGGTTTTGCTTGCCCATTGAATAGGCGATGGTGGTTTCGATGCGTTATGCCATACCCATCTGTCCATAAGGTGCAGTCCATACTCATCCACTAGCGTCAGCACTAGCCTTTCAAGGTACGTTGAGCGGGAAGGTGAACGGTTTTCGAAAATATCGTTACTTACATTCAGTGCTAGTGACCCATCTTGGGCGAGATTATCGATCACAGGTGCAAGTGTTTGGCAGATAAAGTCAACGATCGCCCGGCTATCCACATTTCCATAGCTACGCGGGGTTCTCAGTGGATAAGGGGGACTCGTGAAACACAGCGTAATGGGCACATCTAAATCACGGAAGACATCGGACGCCGCACCCCAAACTGAAACGCCCAGATCTGTGGAAAATGCGAGCATCGTCCAGGGGCGCCTTATAGGGTGAAGGTCCTTGCGCGCTCGGTCAGTCAACTGCCAGATCCCACGCTTGCCCTCTACGCGTTCAAGCATCCCAAGATTTTTCAAAGTCTGTTGATACCAGCGCACGCGCCGATGGAACAGGTTTCGTGGGGCCCTCGCCTCCCCGACAGGCTCTACTCGCTGTGTGTCAGGTGCCTTAAGGCATGCTCGCTGTGCGACTGCCCGATACAGCTCTTCGTTGGGCATGGGACGGTCGGAGACTGCCGAGTAAGCGGCTAGAACGTGGCTGAAAAGATCCAGCTGGGGTGTTTCATTGCTCACGACATGGACTCCTGAGCCACGGCCCCAGGCCCCTGGGATTGCTGTACGAGCTCGACGTATGCCGCTTGTAGCGTGTCGTAGCTATCAGCAAGCGACTCTTCTGAGTCCGCTTGGTCATAATGCAGCGTCGTGTCCAGCCAGTCGTAGAAAGCAGTGAAGTTGGCAAATTTCTGGATGCTATCGCCGTCGAGTGTATCGAGAATCAGGCTCTTGGCTTCCTCGACACTCGGGCTTTGGTTGGTTTTATGCTGCATTCTTATCTCCCGTTAACATTCCCAGCAGCATAACGGCTTGAGCAATATCCGGAAGCCAGGTGGTTTCGTGTCCTGTTGGAACCGGAAATTACTTTGGATCATAATCTCCTGGTTGTCGGGTACGTAGTGCAGGTCAATAAGGGACAGGGGGATCTAATGCCAAGCTATACCGTTCAAGCTGATTGGGGCACCGTACGCGTGCACGGCGAGTTGGGAGAGCACTGCGCGGATTGTTTGGATGTGGCGAGCCATTTGTGCGACTACCCTATTGGCGGCGATAAAACTTGTGACAGAAAAATCTGCGAACACCATGGCAGTGTGGTGGGCTACAACACACACTACTGCTTGAATCATTTTCGGGAGTGGATGGCCAACAATCCTGACAAAGAGGAATACCGCTACACCCACCTGCATCTTTCCATCCTGCCGGGCATGACGGAAACAGCGCTGGGTTTTCTAAAAGAGGCGTTTGATCTGCGAGACCCTGGCGATCGTGGGCCCCAACTTCAGCCATTCCTCAGGAATAGTGCCATTCCATTAGGACGAGACGCCATGCGTGCGGCACAAGGAGCGATTCAGGACGCACCCCATGAATCACTGGCTGGGGGGTTGGGCTGGGGGATAGAGCACGGTCTCGTGGAGGTTTGCTGGCGCAAGCCCCCTGGAAGCGCCCCGCAACCGTTCTTTGCGCTGACATTGCGAGGGCTGGCTGTTCTGGAGGGGGAAGAGGTCGAGCTGAGTGATTAGAAAAGCCAGACGTATTATAAAAATATCGCGAAGCAAGGTGCTGCCCATTACCTGGCCTTTACAGTAATGCTTAGACTGGGTTGGAGGGTGGCACGCTGAAAATTTGCGCCTCCACCTCTTCATACTGCAACAGCCAGCTACTCAACTCATTGTCTTTAGGGAAGCGTACGCTATACGTAGCGGGATGGATTATAGATAAGCGATTGTTGTGATTTATTTCTGAAACAACCCCATTTGCCAGCACCTTGGTGCGTGGATGTATTATTTCCACTTCATCACCAACAGCTAATTGTGGTTCGATAGCGAACTCTTTAAGCCACGCTATTTGTGCCTTAGCCACTAGGGAGTCAATCGTTTCATTCATGCGATCAAGAATACTCACGTCAGATGCGTCGATACAGTGTGCTGTATGTGTCCCTGACACTCCCCGCCCGTTGGGCGAGGGTTCTTGAGTCACCCCAAAAACCTTCCTGCTTCCCCACGCCTTCACTAGACAGCGGCTACGCCGCTGCCCCCGCTCCAGTCGCTCCACAGGCGAACCCCGCCAGCCCGGCGGTTCGGATATTGTTGGCCGCGTTGATGTCGCGGTCGATGGCCACGCCACAGCCCTCACAGTGCCAATGGCGCTGCGATAGCGGCAGCTTCTCGACCTTGTGGCCGCAGCCGTGACACAGTTTGCTGCTGGGGTACCACTGGCTCACTTTGACGAGTTGCCGGCCCGCCCAGGCGGCTTTGTACTCAAGCTGGCGCACGAACTCGCCCCAGCCGGCATCGCTGATGGCCTTGCCCAATGAACGGTTCTTGACCATCCCGGTGATGTTCAGCGACTCGACGCAGATGACTTGGTTTTCGTTGATCAACGTGCGAGAGGCTTTATGGATGGCGTCACGGCGACAGTCAGCGATCTTGGCATGCAGTCGCGCCACTTTTTGGCGCAGTTTTTGACGGTTGCGAGAGCCTTTCTGCTTCTTCGCCAGTCGGCGCTGCAGGCGAGCCAGCTTGGCATCGTAACGTTTCAGATGACGCGGATTGCCGGACTTTGCGCCGTCGCTGGTGATGAACAAATCGCTCAGGCCAAGGTCTATGCCTACCGTTTTTGGCGTGACCGGGAAGGCTTCTGGCACGAAGTCGCACAGACAGCTTATGAAATAGCGTCCGGCACGATCGCGTGAAATCGTGATGCTGGAGGGTTCGCTGGGCAGCGGACGGCTCCAGCGGATCAGCAATGGCGTCTTTGCTTTGGCAATAGTGATCTCGCCATCCCGATAGCGAAACGCTGCCCTGGTTAGCCGGATAGACTGGCGGCCATCCTTCTTTTTGAAACGCGGATACCGTGCTTTGAGCTTTGGGTTGAAGAAGTTGTCGAAGGCGGTTTTCTGATCGCGCAACGTCTGCTGCAGGATCACGCTGGACACGTCTTTCAACCACGGGTAGTCGGCTTTGAGTGACACCAGGCGCTTTTCCGCTGTCGAGTGCGAGACCGATTCACCCTGCTGTTGATAGGCGGTGGTTCGATAGGCCAAGGTGTTGTTCCAGACAAAACGGGCACACCCGAACGACTGCGCCAGCAGCTCAGTCTGTTCGGGAGTGGGATAGAGCCGTTCTTTGTAGGCACGCTTTGTCATACTGGATAAATTATCAGCTTATTGAGGCGGTATCAATACAGCACCGCTGCGCGGTGCGCGCTTGTATCACCGCCCGACTGGGCGACGCTTTACGCGCAGTTTTGGTAAGTTGATGGCAAAATCAATCGCATCAGAATCAAAGCACGTTATAAGTTCTTCTGAAGGTATTCTATTCTCCAATCTTTCAGACGTAATGGCCGCAGCAGCATCATAAATCTGTGGAGAGATTTTCGGGCGTGCAGGCGCTTCAAAAACAGTTGGCATGATATTTTGTTCCCCTTTCCTCGAGCTATTAGTATTAGGCTTGTCGATCCTGGTCTGCAACCACAGCAAGAAATGTCAGTGAGCTAGACGGCAGTCCCAACGGAATCCAACCTAAATGGGGGATGCATATCGATTGCAAACCCCTTGACAACACCCGGCGCGGGAAACTCCCCTGTCATATCAGAACGGTTTTTCTCAGCCATAACTTTTAGCATTCGGGAACCGTCACCTGCTCCATTTTCAAGGATGATCTCGACAATCTGGCTTAGGTGACATATATCGGCGGAGTCTTCAGTGCGTACCGAGCCTAAAAAGCCTCTCAGTGACTTGTCTTCCCTCAGCCATGCATACTCCTGCACGGCTTCTCCGTCCTTTCGATACACTCCATCCAGAATAGTGGTTTTGTGTTCACCAAAGTTGAAGTCTTCAAAGGCAATCACACACGGCACATCCTCTACTGAAGCCTCCATCGCACTAATTTCGAAAAAAGCGCTGACTTGCGGAAGATTGAGCTGTCTCGACACTCCAAAAGCTGGGCTGCCATGACTTTGTTTTATGATGTTCCGGTATGGGGTTCTGCATATTCTTTTGCTGTATAGGCTTAGCTCTCGCGGGATCGGTCGTGCAATGTTGTGCAGGACATCCTCAACATCGAAAATGTTATTAAAGAATCCTCTCCCAGATATAACAGGAACCGTAAACCGCAAAGGCCCTGATGCAGATTCAAAATCACGTTTATAACGACTAACTGTTCTTTCGTGTATGCCATGGATATTCTGGTAGTCGCCATCACACTCAATAATGACTATATTTGCGCCTAGATCATGTGCAATGTGCAGGTATTCGGCTACTCCTCGCAACTCTGTCATTGGATTGGCGACGGCGCAATGGCGCCCAGCTTGGAGGGCTTTCTTAACCTCAACTCGGCATTTCTGATGAGCTGATTTAGCCTTTGATTTCGTATATTTATACTCGCCCTTCGAGTTGTAATAATAATCGTCGGTCTCAGCTTTTTGGAATCCTTGCAGGTGGGTTGAAACCAAATGGCTCTTGCCTGATCCAGGCCATCCTCGTACCAATGCCAGAGTGGGTTGCTCCATGTTTTTTCCTTGATCTTTGTGATAGTTTTGGTGTAGTGCTGCATAAGGTTTCATCTGGGTGGCTAGGACTCCCTATTAGATTCAATATATATCTAAAAGTACGAGGTTTTCCGCGCTGACTGATAAGGCGGAGCACTCACCTTGGCTACTTGGCCCCCCTGAGAAATAAATCGCCGATACGGAGTTTTTCAACAGGCGTTGGCACCCAGCGATCATGCTGAAGGGTTCTATGTTCTTCATCATCATCCACTCTCTAGTAGGTTATCGTCAGCGGTTGCGCTCACCTGCCCCCGAAAACGTGTGCTCAAGCCATGCAATATCGGCAGTTATGATAGTGGTCTCGCCATCCCCCGCCAAAATTGCTCTCACGATTTTCCTGGTCCAAGGCTCATTCCTAGCCATCTTCTCCTGAGCCGCTTCAAGCGCAGCTTTGCCCGCTGCCTTATCCTGGCCTGGTAGCATCTGCATGGCTGCATCGGCTTGTTCCTTAAGGCCCTCAAGCGCGGCATATGCACTTGCGGGAAGCGATTGTTCTGGCATGGCTCCTCTCCAAATTGCTATTCATTCTGAGCACTTCGCATGTCATTCCCAATCGCCCAGCCTCGCGCATAAAGACGTGAGGACCAGTCGCTATCCGGCGTTGGGAATGAAGGCCCTGACTGACCTTTCAGCCCGTGTTCACGACCACGTTCAAAAGGAGTTTTATCAGGTACAGGGCCAAGCATTTCTGAAAGTCTGCTCATATCGTTATCCTCAAGATGTGGCTATTACAGCCAGCATACCCGGGGCGCTTTAATCCAGAAGCGATGTTCCGTGCTATTTTATGGTCGCGTTGCGACATATTCGCTCTGTGAAGGCCCTGTTGCGGAGATGTGGATGCACCGCCTCCCTATGTATGCTTCTGGAAGATGGTTCGACCCGTTACAGTCACCTCGGCATAATGGCCCTCCTCAACGGCAGGGCTTATGCCAACCGCATTCAAGAGGAAGGACTTCCTCCGAATCCGCCAGACCAACCTCACCCATACGAAGAGAGAGGCTGTTCCTTGACCATCTCCGCAGAGAAGCGAGACATCATCGCTAAGATCATGAGGGTGCCTCCAGAGGAGCTTGAATACTCTCGCGTGTTTCGCATCATCGCTGGCGCTGGCGTGGGAAAGTCCGTGTTAATCACAGAGTTGGCTCGCCTAGCGGCGGATCGCTCAATCCTGTTCCTTTCTAGTAGCCGTAACATCGCTGACCGAGCCCGACTATCACTGCCCAAGAGCGTGCGCGTCCAGACGCTCTATAGTCAGGCACTTTCTTTTGTCGAGCACCGCTATAGAAGCAAAATGAAGCGCCAGGGCGGCAGGATGTGGAGCCGCATCCCTATCCGGTCCATCATGCAAAGTGGCTATGTTGAGACAACCCGGGAAGCAGCTGCAGCACGGGCTGCCGTCGAGCAGTGGATCTATTCAACCCGAACAACGCCCGACGAAGGCGACATCCCTGCAGAGCTTAAAAGCGAACTGAGTAAGGACAGTCTGGCTAGTGTGGTACGAGGGGCGCGGTCGATCGCCACGTCTCAAGGCAACCCCGACACAGACACAATTCCGCTCACATATGATTTCGTCATTCGTGAGTGGGCCAGCGCCAGAGGCGTGGTGCAACTCTATGGCCAAGACGGTGCTGAAGGAAAAGAGCTTGATCCACTATCTGGCGCCGGCCTGATCGTGCTTGAAGAGGCACAGGACTGCCCGCCTATCGTCTACTCATTCTTGAAGCGCCAGCGGATCGCCCTGCTCATGCTTGGTGA
>Ga0209344_10002736_pt1 | contig 18895 bp, 16 predicted proteins | sample Cruoilmetagenom6_FD_187293 | JGI IMG/M metagenome (GOLD analysis project Ga0209344, IMG submission 187293) | Oil polluted marine microbial communities from Coal Oil Point, Santa Barbara, California, USA - Santa Barbara Oil Seep Sample 6 (SPAdes)... | ecosystem: Environmental > Aquatic > Marine... | reverse complement strand
CCCTGAACGTCTGCTTTTACAACGATCGGCAATTCAGAAACGGTTTCATCGGCTTTGGCTTTTGCCAGCAATTGGTCAAGCGTTGTGCCTGCACCAACAGCAGCTTTGTTGTCTTTGCCTAACTGAATGCGGTAGTCGGCAATTTCGCGGGCCTCTGCCTCGGAGGTAACAACGTTCAGAACGTCGCCGGCTTCCGGTGTGCCATGCAAACCAAGTACTTCGACAGGAACAGATGGGCCTGCTTCTTTTACCTGTACGCCTTTATCATTGATAAGTGCGCGCACGCGGCCCCACTGCTCGCCAACAACAAAAATGTCCTTATGGCGAAGCGTACCGGCCTCGATCAAAACAGTGGCAACTGGGCCGCGTCCTGTATCAAGCTTGGCCTCAATAACGGCACCTTGTGCAGGACGGTCTGGATTGGCTTTCAGCTCCAACAGTTCGGCTTGCAGCGCTATGGCTTCCAGCAATTTATCAAGACCCATGCCGGTAAGTGCGGAAATCTCCACATCTTGGACTTCGCCCGACATCTCTTCTACGATTACTTCGTGACGTAGCAATTCAGTGCGTACGCGTGAAGGATCTGCACCGTCTACGTCCATTTTATTAATGGCGACGATAAGGGGAACATTCGCAGCTTTTGCATGTGCAATAGCTTCGATTGTTTGCGGCATAACGCCATCATTTGCAGCGACAACCAATACAACAATATCAGTTACTTGTGCACCGCGAGCCCGCATGGATGTAAATGCCGCGTGACCCGGTGTATCAAGGAATGATAAAACTGTGCCATCATCAAGTGTGATCTGATAGGCACCAATATGCTGGGTGATACCACCGGCTTCACCTGAAACTACATTCGTTTTACGCAGCTTGTCCAGAACCGATGTTTTACCGTGGTCTACGTGACCCATAATGGTGATTACGGGCGCGCGTGGCTTCAGGTCTTTCTCGTCATCTTCAATTACCTGAATAGCATCTTCAACATCAGCGTCAGAAACGCGCACAACTTTGTGGCCAAATTCTTCGACAATCAACTCTGCAGTATCCGCATCTATAACCTCGTTTTGTGTTGCCATGATACCATTGTTCATCAGGGCTTTTACAACTGCGGCTACTTTTTCGGCCATACGGTTTGCAAGCTCTGCAACAGTAATGGCTTCCGGGATTTGCACGTCACGCATGACTTTTTCGCGCTCGGCATTCATACCGCCCATCATTTGCTGGCGTTGGCGTTCTTGCTTGCGTTTCATCGCAGCCATGGATTTTTGGCGACCGTCACCGCCACGCAAAGCTTGATTAATGGTCAGTTTGCCAGAGCTTCGCCGATCATTTGCATTTGCATTTGCGCCTTTGCTGGCCTTATTTTCACGCCGTGGCTTTTCTACGCGTTTTTCAGCCGGTGCTTTTGCAGCAGGGCGCGTGACATCCGGATCGATCTCGGGGGCTGAAGCCGCAGGGTTTGAATTTGGATCTACTACCGGTTTTTCAGCAACCGGCTTCGGTGCGCGGGCCGCTTCTTCGCGCGCGCGCTTGCGATCTTCGCGCTCTTGTTCCTCACGTTCTTTTTCTTCACGTTCGCGACGACGTGCATCGCGCTCTTCTTCGCGTTTACGTGTTTCTTCGTCTTCACGTACCTTGCGCTCTGCTTCTTGACCTGCAGCCGCAACCAGTGCTTTTCTGCGACGTTCCATTTCAGAATTGGAAACACCGCCGGTTGCAGATTTTGAACCAGGACGATCACCGCCAGCAGCACCCGGTTTACCAGGTACAAACACACGTTTACGCTTTTTCTCAACCACAACCGATTTTGAACGTCCATGTGAAAAACTTTGGCGCACAACTCCAGAACCGCCTTTTAATCCAAGTGGTTTTGATTTGCCGTCGTTATTGTTTTCGTCGCTCATTCGTATTTAACCTTTCGCAGCCGGCTTTGAGCCAGCAATTTTAGACGGGTCGGTATCGCATTTTCCACGAAATCCAGCCAGTCGATTGGCTTCTAATAGGATGCGGGCCGAGAGTCCACCTTTGGACACTGCCGCGTGTATCACACTTTCCCGCCCGAATGCCAAACCCAATTCTTGTGCTGTTAGCCAAGAAATATAGGAGTTTGCAACCGCAGAGGGTCTTATTTTTTGTTTTTGTGGCGCAGAGCCATCTTCGGCCTGAATAAGTATATACCAACGTTCAGACATCATAGCTGATTTGGTCTTTTCATACCCACAAATGGCATGCCCGCTTTTGCGCGCCATAGAGAGTAAATTTATGGCATGTTTTGCAATCAGGCGTTCGGTCAAATCAACCAGATTTTCCGGGACGTTGACCTTTTGTTTGGCGGCTTTCAAGAACAAGCTCTGATCTATAGCCTTGCTCAGGGCGCCTCGGTTTGCAGTAACCCACATACCGCGCCCGGGCAGACGCCCGGAAATATCGGGTGTTACCGTATCATCAGGGCCCAATACGAAACGTATTAGTTCTGATGTAGGCAAAGTGTCTTTGGTCGCTATGCAGCGACGTTCGACAACTTCAGTCCGATATGTTCGACCACCACGTCCCACGGGCAAGCACCGAAACCTGACGCATCAGGCTTCAGTCTCCTCTGCAGTATCAGCTTCTTCGGCTTCAGCTTCTTCAGCCGCGGCATCTTCAGCCAGCTGCTCTTCGGTGACCCAACCCAGTTGTAGGCGTGCCGACATTACCAGCTCTTGTGCTTCAGCCAGCCCCATATCAAAGCTTTCTAGCAAACCCTCATCCTTGACGCGCTCGCCGTCTATTGTGGTGTAGCCACCAGCCAGCTCCCAGTCAGCGCAGGTTGCAAAATCTTCTATGGTTTTAACGCCGTCTTTTGCCAGAGCAACCAACATTTGTGGTGTTAAGCCGCCAAACTCAGCCAGACTTGGTTCAACCCCAAGCTCTTTGGCTTCGGCAAGTGCTTTTGCATTTATCTCTTCCAGGCTTTCGCGTGCGCGTGCTTGCAGCTCATCAGCAGTGCCTTGATCGAAACCGTCGATGACCAACAGTTCGTCAACTTCGACATATGCGACCTCTTCCAGGGTTGCGAAACCTTCAGACACCAGCAATTGAGCAACAACTTCATCAACGTTCATTGTGTCCATGAACAGTTTTGAACGCACTTCAAACTCGGCTTGACGACGCTCGGACTCTTCGGCCTCAGTCATGATATCAATGTCCAGCCCGGTCAATTGAGACGCAAGGCGCACGTTTTGTCCGCGACGACCAATTGCCAGAGATAGCTGCTCTTCCGGAACAACAACCTCGATGCGTTCTGCATCTTCATCCAATACAACTTTGGACACTTCAGCAGGCTGCAACGCATTAACCAAAAAGGTCGGCGCATCTTCATTCCATGGAATGATGTCGATTTTTTCACCGCCCAGCTCATTTACAACGGCCTGTACACGAGAACCGCGCATACCAACGCAAGCCCCAACAGGGTCAATCGAGCTGTCGTATGAAATCACGCCAATTTTCGCACGAGACCCCGGGTCACGGGCAACAGCCTTAATTTCAATGATACCGTCATAGATTTCAGGCACTTCCATTTTAAACAATTCAGCCATGAATTCCGGTGCGGTGCGTGACAAAAAGATCTGCGGACCACGCATTTCCGAGCGGACCTCTTTGATGTAGGCGCGAACACGTTCACCGTTGCGGAACAATTCGCGGTTGATCAACTGATCACGGCGCAGCACAGCCTCGCCACGTCCCACGTCAACAATCACATTGCCGTATTCAACACGTTTGACCAAGCCGTTGATGATCTCGCCTTCGCGGTCTTTAAATTCTGCATACTGACGTTCACGTTCGGCTTCGCGGACTTTTTGCAAGATAACCTGTTTGGCGGATTGCGCGGCAATACGGCCAAAATCCATTGGCGGCAGCAAGTCGATGATCAACGAGCCCACTTCGGGATTTTCGATATGCGCTTTGGCTTCTTCAACGGTCATTTCCGTTGACAGGTTTTCAACCTCTTCGACAACTTCGCGTACGCGTGTCATTGTCAGCTCGCCTGATTTGCGATCGATATGTGCACGAATATCCAGCTCTGCGCCGTAACGGGACTTGGCTGCTTTCGCCATGCTCTCTTCCATCGCCTGAATAACCAGATCGGGGTCGATCATTTTTTCACGCGCAACAGCGTCAGCGATTTGCAACAATTCCAGACGGTTTGCACTGGTAATAGCCATAGGTTCAGTCCTCTTCGGTTTGAATTTCGTCGAACGCGTCTTCATCAAAACCGGCATCTTTGCGGGTCTTTAATGTATGTGCGATCAGTTCATCTGTTAAAACCAGCTTGGCATCATCAAGCCAGTCGAATTGCAGGCCGATAATCCCTTCGGGGATTTCTATCAGCACTTCGTTATCTTCGACACCGCGCAACTCGCCCTTAAAGCGTCTGCGCCCGTCGATTAGTTCTGTTGTTTCGATCTTGGCCTCATAACCTTGCCAATCATCAAAATCTTTCAGCCGTGTCAGTGGGCGATCAATGCCCGGGCTGGAAACCTCTAGCGCGTAATCACCCTCAATCGGGTCTTCCACATCCAGAATTGCGCCAACCTCGGTCGAGATACGCGCACAATCATCAACCTCTATGCCGCCTGCTGGCTTTTCAGCCATGATCTGCAATATGGTGCGTTTGCCGGACATCAGACGCACGCGCACCAGCTCGCACCCCAGATCTTCGATCACGGGGCGAATAATTTCTGCCATGCGCTTATCAATCGCTGTTCTTGCAATCAGATCTGACACGTTTGCTCCAAGCATAAAAAAACGGGCGCGGGGCCCGTCGAGAATTTCCGATGGAAGTCTGGGGGTGGAAGCCAGTCTTGCCGCTGTTGAAAAGGGATATAGGCCGAGTCTGGGTGGGATGCAAGGGGTTAAAGTGGAGTGGGGTGTGTGGTGGGTATTTGCGCACGGCAAAGTCAGCTATGCGGTGTCACCTCAACCGATCAACGCAACATCCATCTGTTTGAGCATTACGGCCACAATCGCCTCTGGACAATCTTCTTGAAGAAGATGCCCTGAATTTGCGATAGGTTCGCATGGGGTGCCCGCGATCAAAGCTGCCAAATCATATCCTTTCTCAATTGGAATCCATTGATCTTCTTCCCCCCAAAGGACTCTAACCGGGCAGTCCAATTGCTCATATAGCCCCTGTACTTCATCAGTGTATGCCTGATCCATCTGTGCGATCTGGCGGTAAAAGGCCGGTTGGCCAGTGTCACCGATCCAAGGCGCCGAGTAGATATCCAGCGTCTCTTCTGAAAGCGTCCGATGAGCTGCGGTTTGCAGATAAGCGTGCAAAAGCGCCATATGCATATAGCCTGGCATCCCTGAAAACGCATCTTCATTCTGCCTCACATGCTGCACAAAGGGTGATCCCCACGGTGCGAGCGCTACTGCATTGAAGATGGTCAATGAGGAATACCGAAGATCATTCAGGAAGTATCCACGCAACGCTGTTGCTCCGCCGAAATCATGTGCAAGTACGTGAGGACGATCCAATCCCCACTCTTCGAAAAGAACAGCAAGTACATGGTTTTGTACACCAAGTGATACGTCCTGCCCCGTACACATCTCAGACTGGCCATAGCCAACCAAGTCAAAGAAGTAGATTGAATATTTATCTTTGAGGTGGGGCACAATGTTGCGCCAGACTTGAGATGAAAATGGCGTTCCATGTATAGCAACAAGGGGTGGCCCGTTCCCTTCTTTTCCCCATCTTACTGTGTTTCCGTTAATCTCTGATGTGTTGGGTAGTTTCAGCATTTCGATACTCATATTGACTATTAGCAATATAACTATATGATAATAACTATGGATAGGTCAACTCAAATCAAAGCCATGGCGAGTGAGCCGCGGATGGAAATTCTGCGCTTGCTAGCTGAACCGAAAAAACACTTTGCAAAGCAGTGGTCTGCCGACCCTGCTGAATTTGGAGTTTGCATGACATTGATTGCCGAGGCTTTGGATGTGGCACAGCCAACAGTAAGCCGTCATTTAGACATTCTAAGGCAAGCTCAACTCATCTCTGTGCGAAAACACCAGAAGTGGTCATATTGCCAGCGCAACGAAGTCGCAATCCGTGAATATGTTCATTGGTTAGGGCAAGAACTTGTAGTTTCCAGCTAGGGCATATAGGGTTCAAAGCCACCATAGACCGACACAAGAGCATCTGGCCTTCATTATCAAATTATAGGCCTGTGGGCTTTGTTACTACCCTTGTGTGCCTTTGCTTTGTTTTTCAAAGACAGGTAGTGTGGTTTGCGTTGCGCTTTTTCTGCGACAAGCTGTTTCATGGTTTTCTTTGGTGCTACTTTATCGTCTTTTTTGTCTGTCATTTTCGATACATCCTAAAATCCGTTGGGGCAACATTACTTCTTGTCGCGCGCAGCTTTTTCTTCTTTGGTCAGGATGTTGTTCCAAACATTTTTGCTAATGCCCAACTCGGGGCGCATGGGTTTGGTTTTGCCAACGTTGACCTTTCCGCCTTTGTTCAGGAATTCCTGAATAAGAGCATCATCTGTGGTTTCTTTGGGGACATGTTTCATAAAATAAGTCTATCGATTACTCTGGCTGCAAGCAACAGCTGTTGTTGCGCAGACGGCTGTGATGTGTGAAGTTCCATGGCGATTACTAAGGAGGTTGCGTCATGATTATTTATGGATTGGAAACTTGCCCAATATGTTCAAAAGCCCGTAAGGCTTTAGAGGCCACGGGCAAAGAGGTCAGTTTTCGCGATATCCGCGCTGAACCCCTAAGTGATGCAGAGTTGGCTGAATTAATCGCTGAATTCGGGGATCGATTAGTGGATCGGAACACGAATGATTACCGCGCACTGAATGCTTGGCTTAAAAACTCAGAGGCTGACGCGCAGATTGCTGCCAAGCCCAAAGTAATGGCCCGCCCGGTTATACGCGATGGCGATAGTTTTTATCTGGGCTGGGATGAGGCAACACAAGAAGCTTTATGTCAAAGCCAATGACTTGCGGTTTAAAATTATAAAACCAGTAATTTCAATTAGTTAACTATGCGTCCCAACTGGGACATATAATCTAAACCGTATTCAAATACGTCCGATATTCAAACGGGCTAACTTCGCTGGCAAAACGCCCTAGTTCCTGACGCTTAGCCTTTAGATAGATGCTACGCAATATCGGTGCGAATATATCGTCCAAACCACTGGACGCTTCAAAGGCGTCTAGTGCATCACCCCAATCTGTCGGTAATTTTGGCAGATCAGCGGCAAATGCATCACCTTGAACGGGCGCGGCAGGGCTGGACTTATTATCCATACCCTGAAGCGCCGCACCAAGGATGGCAGCCAAAACCAGATAAGCGTTCGCATCCGCCCCCGCCACACGATGCTCGATCCGACGCGCCACATCCGGCCCGCCCGGAATACGAATAGCAGTGGTGCGGTTTTCATAACCCCAGCCAACAGCCCCCGGCGCATGACAGTTCGGAGCAAAGCGGCGGTATGAGTTATAATGAGGTGCGAACATAGCCATAGACGCCGGCATCAAATCTAGACAGCCGGCGACAGCATGGTGCAGCGTCTCTGATCCCTCTTCGGTGCCGTTGGCAAAAATATTGTTACCGTCTTTATCGAGGATTGAAAAATGCACGTGTAATCCATTGCCGGGCCGGTCGCCGAATGGTTTGGCCATAAATGTTGCCGCCAGACCCTGATCACGGGCAACCGATTTTACGATGCGTTTAAAGAACATCGCATCGTCAGCTGCGCGTAATGGATCGGGTACGTGATTAAGATTGATCTCGAATTGACCGGTCCCCGCTTCGGAAATTGCGGCATCGGCAGGAACGCCCCAAGCGGCACATTCGCCATAAACCGCATTTAAAAACGGCTCATGTAAGTCGAGCGTGTCCAATGATTCTAAATACTGGTGTTCCTGTTTTATCGGCGCGGTCTGCGCAGTGCCGTAAATAGAATCGGGATCTGTGACATAAAATTCCAGCTCTGTTGCCACGACTATAGTCAGACCGCGGGCCTTATACTGGTCAACAATCTTGGCAAGCGCCTGACGGGGGTCTGCAAGAAATGGGGTTTTGTCTTCTTGTAGAAACGTACAGGGCACCAAGACCGCAGGCTCTATAGTTGTTGCCAAACTTAACGGGCCGCGACCCGTCGGTATGCAATATCCATCGCCATCACCGGAAGAAAAAACCAATTCGCTTTCAGCAATATCATTTCCCCATATATCTATACCGCAAATCGAAAGCGGCATGCGAAAGCCGTCTTTCAGTATAGTGTCCAGTTTTTTTGCGGGCATCCGCTTGCCGCGCATTTGGCCATTTAGATCAAAAACACCAACTTGAACATTCGGGTCTTGGTTTTTGTCTGACATGATTCGGTACCTTGTTTGGAAAACTGCAATAATTTGATCAAATTATTGCATAAAGCCAATTGTGCCATAATCCAAGTGTAATATACGTATAAATATTGAAGAAATTTTAAAATTAATTGAAAAAACCGTACCAAAAACGGTTTGTTTCCCAATTGTTGACAAAATTGGATGACAGAAACTCCCTAGTATTTTGTGTAAATTAAGTAACGAGGAACGTCAGTATGGATAGATTAATGGAAATGGAAGCCTTTGCGAAGGTAGTAGATAATGGCGGCTTCACAGATGCTGCCAAAAAAATGGGCCTCTCAAAATCCGCAGTTTCAAAACACGTTTCTTCATTAGAATCGCGCCTTGGGGCGCGACTGCTTAATCGCACAACGCGCCGCGTTAGCCCTACAGAAATCGGCCTAGCTTATTATGATAAAGCCAAACAGGTTCTTGTGGATGCAATAGAGGCCGACGCGATGGTTTCATCAATGCAAATTGCGCCGCGCGGATCGCTTCGTTTGGGCGCATCACCGGATTTCGGCGGAAATCATCTTTCAAATGCGCTGGGTGGGTTTTTGGGCCAATTCCCTGAAGTGTCAGTGGACATGGTTCTAAGTAACCGCAACCTTGATCCTGTTGCAGATAACTTTGATCTGGTTATCAGAGTTGGGCAACAGCAAGACAGCAGCATTATGGCCAAGAAGCTTGCAACGACCAGAATGCAAATAATCGGGTCGCCTAGTTATTTTGAAGAACATGGGATGCCGAACCGGATTGACGATCTTAATCAACATAGCCTTTTGCATTATTCCAGCCAGCCAAATGGCAGCGTGTGGAAACTGAAGTCTTGTTCCGGGGAAACACGGACAGTCCGCGCCAGTGGTAATTTAACCGCAAATGACGGCCAGTCTTTGTTGCAGGCGGCGGAAGCCGGGCTTGGAATAGCATTTTTACCTTGCTTTTTGTATCACAAAGCAATGGAAAGCGGCAAAATCATACCTGCTTTAGCCGATCTGCCGGTGCAGTCTCAGGATATTTACGCAATGTACCCACATGGTCAATATACACAGCCTAAACTGCGCGCATTTCTGGATTATCTATCGGATCATTTCAAAACTAAAGGCATGGGTGTTTGGTAAAACATACGACCTAATGTGAAACATAGGAGCGGTAGTGATAAGCTGCCGCTTCAGTCATTCCAAGTGTTTCATATAGCTTATGTGCCGGAAGGTTTTTGCGAACCGTTAACACTGATACCCAATTGCAATCCTGATCTTTTGCCCAGTTGAAGGCCTCAAACATTAATGCGTTTGCAATGCCTTTGCGGCGATGATTATTTGCAACCTCTACAGCATGAACCATTGCGATATCAGCATAGGCAGCTGCAAAGGCCACGCCCATATCACCAGCCGAAAGAATTGTTTTTGGGCACTTCACCCGCTGCATAACGTTTAAGCGGTTTTGATCAATGCCACCACTTGCCCAAATTTTTGTAGCTGTATTATCGGGGGTGATAAGCCTGCCGATATGATGGGTGTGCTTTGGTTGTTTTTGAATTAACCTATCAATTGGTGCGGTCAGAATGGCAACCGGGTCAACAACGGCATAACCCAATGCTTCCAATTCCGCATCAAGATCCATATCCGAATCCCGGATCATAAAAAGCGGGTTTTGGCCAATTGAGAGCATTTTATTCGCCGCAGAGCCGACTTTGGCGCTTTTTACGTCAGCTAAAAGAGTTGCGGCCGAAACGCGTTGTCCGCCTCCTGCACCTTCGCGGATCAACCAACCCTCATGATTGTGAAATGCCAAAGGCGCCCACGTGGCGTCAACAGCATCAAACAACTCTAATCCACTTGGTGATTTCATAAAGGTTAATCCGAGGTAAATGCTTTGCGAATAAGCGCGGTAACATTTTCCAACATTACTGCATCGGCCGATCGCACTACTAGATTGCAACCAAATACACCGTCGTCATAGTAGGGATAGGATCCAATAGCCACATCGGGGTTTTCATTGGCGATTACACCCAGCTTTTTGGCGATATCACCCTCTTTTAGTTTCACATTAACGGTTTTAGACTGGATTATTGTGCCTGACACAAGGTTTGGTAACAGCCCTGCCAGCATTGCCCTAAAGATTGCCGGAACGCCTGCCATAACATGTACATTTTCAATAGAAAAACCCGGAGCCTTGGATATAGGGTTATCAATCAACGTAGCGCCATCCGGAATGCGTGCCATACGTAACCGTACTTCTGTTAGCTCAATTTCAGGGTTTTTATAGTTTTCTGCCAATGCTGCGCGGGCATCTGCCCGTACATCTATGGAAACACCTAATGCTTTGGCAATGCAATCGGCAGTAATATCATCGTGGGTTGGCCCAATACCGCCACTGGTGAAAACATTGGTATATTTCATACGCAGTGCATTTACGGCGTGGATTATCTGTCGTTCGTCATCGGAGACAACGCGTATCTCTTTTAGATCTATCCCAAGCAATGTTAGCTGCTGTGCAAGATGGTTTGAATTGGTATCCTGGGTGCGGCCTGATAATATTTCGTCACCAATCACGATCATTGCGGCTGTAGGATTACTCATCTAACTTATCCTTAATTGGCGCAGCACATAGGCTTAATGCATGCATTTTAATAAAACCCTTATACCCGCGACTCTTATCCGTAGATATAAACGTTTTTTGGCGGACGTCACGTTGACCGATGGTCGCGAGGTAACAGCGCATGTTGCAAACCCCGGCTCTATGTTAGGCATGAATACTGCTGGATTGCGCGTATGGTTAGAACAGAATAATGACCCCAAACGAAAATTAAAGTATTCATGGAAGCTGGCGGAAATGAATGACGGTACATTCATAGGCGTGGATACAAGTCTGCCTAATAAGATTGTAGCTGAATCATTGCGAAATGATGCGATACCAGAGCTGCAATATGCAAATGTTAAGCCAGAAGTGAAGTATGGTGAAAACTCGCGGGTGGATTTTTTATTAACGCAAAATGGTAAGCGTGACTGTTATCTTGAAGTCAAAAGCGTAACGTTGTCACGTCGGAATGCATTGGCAGAATTTCCCGATAGTGTGACCAAACGTGGCGCCAAGCATATGGCAGAGCTAGCAGGTATGGTGGAACAGGGGCATCGGGCGGTTTTGCTGTATTTGGTGCAGCGAAATGATGTAAATAGCTTTGCTGTTGCAGGTGATATTGACCCAGAGTACCTACGCGCATTCACAAATGCTAAAAATACGGGGGTAGAGGTTTTGTGTTATGGTGCCAGAATTTCAAATGAAGGTATTTGGCTGGGTGAAAAAATTGTATAATCTTGCCTCTGGAAAGTGATATCGTTTAGGACTATTTAGCAATTAAACATTGGGCATGGAGTAGACTCGGTTGAAAAGCACAAGCAAACCACGGTTAAACGCAGACGGTATTACCATTCATTCAAAGGAAGATTTTGAAGGGATGCGTCGTGCGGGGCGTTTGGCGGCTGAAATTCTGGATATGATTGGCCCATTCGTAAAGCCGGGTGTAACCACGGAATATCTGGATCAACTGTGCCATGATTTTATGATTGCGAATAATTCAGTGCCGGCAACGCTGGGTTATCGCGGATATCCTAAATCCAGCTGTATTTCAATAAACCACGTTGTGTGTCACGGTATTCCGTCAGATAAGAAACTAAAAGACGGTGACATTTTGAATATAGATGTGACCTGTATTCTGGATGGTTGGTTTGGTGACAATTCACGCATGTATGTTGCTGGCAAGCTGTCGCGCAAGGCTGAGCGGTTGATACAGGTTACGCATGATGCGCTGATGCTGGGTATAGACCAGGTAAAACCGGGAAATACGTTTGGTGATATTGGTGCTGCAATCCAGAAGTATGCTGAAGCACAGCGTTGTTCCGTAGTGCGTGATTTTTGCGGCCACGGTTTGGGCCGCGTATTTCATTCGCCACCGAATGTTTTGCACTATGGCAATTGGGGATCGGGAAATGTGCTGGAAGAAGGCATGTTTTTTACGATCGAGCCAATGATAAACCTTGGCAAACCCCACACCAAGGTGCTTGCGGATGATTGGACGGCTGTGACAAAGGATAAGTCGCTAACAGCCCAGTTTGAACATTCTTTGGGTGTGACGGCGGACGGGTGTGAAATATTCACCTTGTCACCAAACGGAACATTTCACCCAACCTATTAGCAATACAGTTCATTCGAAACCATTGGTTAACCATAACGGGTAAGTATTATCCGTATGGGACCGAATCTTAGAAAAACTGAGTTTGCTGAAGCTGCGATGCTGGGGTTCAGCCTGTCTCAGGCCACTGTTGCCGACCCGAAGAAATTTCAACACAGGCACCGCGCACATCTGCGGGCGCGGTTTTTGAAAGGTGGTGAGCGGGCAGTTGCAGATTTCGAACTTTTGGAGTTGATCATATGTCGTGCAATCCCAAACCGTGATGTGCAGCCTTTATGTAAAATACTGTTGAAACAATACGGTTCATTCACTGGTGTAATAACTGCCCCGGAAAATAGTTTGCGAAAAATTCGTGGTGTCGGGCAGGCTGTGGTCAATGAATTGAAAATTGTTCAGGCAGCGGCACATAAGATGGCGCAATTACAAGTCTTGAATAAGGATGTTCTAACCTCTTGGGGGCAACTAATTGCATATTGTCGATCCAGCATGGCGCATTTGGTGCATGAGCAATTCAGAGTTTTGTTTCTAGACAGCAAGAACATACTGATTGCAGATGAATGTCTGCAATCAGGTATCGTTAATCATGTGCCGGTTTATCCACGCCAAGTGGCGAAGCGCGCCTTAGAGTTGGATGCGAGCGCCATTATTCTTGTGCATAATCACCCAAGCGGGGATCCGGAGCCTTCGCCTGCCGATATTGCTGTAACGCTGGATATTATAGAAGCGTTAAAAGCGCTGTCCATTACGGTCCATGATCACGTCATAATCGGCAAGGCGGGCGATACTAGTTTTAAGGCAAGCGGGCTGATTTAAAGGCTGTCTTTTACCCATATTTCTACCCGATTGTTTGCATTTACACCTTCAGGCGTATCTTCACATGCAATTGGAGAGGCACTACCATATCCGATAACTTCAACCCTAAGGTCTGAAAATAAAGCATCACTATCCGCGTTTTTTATAAGGTTGGATACAATTGTTGCCGATGATTTAGATATGCGCTTACTTTCAGCCGCACTTCTTTTGGAATCGGCAAACCCGGTTATGATCAAAGTTTGATCTGCGTAATTTCCTAATAACAGCTCTGATATCAATGCCTTTAAAACAACAGATGACTGTGGATTTAAACGAACTCCGGTTTCACCAAACCTTAAAACCGTAGAAAGCTGTCGGGCGCCGTTAAGCGTTAGTAACATAGAATTAAAATCAGGGTTTTTGGCAAGACTGGCGTCATTAAGCAGGGCGTGCACAATACGATTGCCCTGATTATCCAAGCTGTTTTCATGTATTGAAAGGCTTGGGTAGCCTTGGCGGTCAATCATAGATTTGGCCTGAGCGTCGCCAATGTAATCAAGAAATTCACGCGCAAATATGGGTAAAGTTTCAGGCATAGCTTCCAGGTAATAATAGAAGGTCGTGGGGTAATTGCCTGATGAAATATTAAATGCATTTGGTCGCATAAACGCCCCGCAGCTTTCAAGTATCGGCAATGCTTTTGCTGTGCGGCGGTTGGCAAAACTGGTAAAACCCAGGCCATAAGGGTCACTAGCGGCAGTTTTTGAAAGTGTTTCCAGGTCTTCAAAACGCTCGGCATGTATAGCGTTGGAAAAATCAAACCCAAGCTCATTTGCAACCTTTGATAAATCAGATGATTTTTTTGGCAGGTAGACATTGATTTTGGCATCTGGCCCGCCAATCTCTTTCCAATTTTTTATTGAGCCTGAAAGAACGCTATGCAGCGTATTCAGCGAAATTGATTTTACAGGATTTATACCAGACGTGACAGCAACCAGCGCATCTGCGGCAATGGGTAATTTATTTGCATTGTTTGTGTTCTTGGATAAATCACCCGGTGTGCCACTGGTGATTTTTAATGTACTTGGTAAATCTGGCTCAGCTTGCGGCCGAACCGAAATCCTTGCAAATTCTTGTCCATCGTTTGCTGTAATTTTTATACTTGATCGCGTGGTTGTTTCAATTGCAGTTTCAATATCTGCATCCAAGGAATAGCTATAACTTTCCAATAGCGGAACCAGCAAATTGTTAATCACAGTTTGATTGCCCAATATCGTAAATTCAGATGCAAGGTTTATAATGCTTGGGCATGCACTGCCGCTACATGTGACGGTTCGCGCATCGACCTCAAGCACCCCAAGGTCGGTTTCGATTACATAAACTTCATTATCAAAGCTTTTCAGCTCGCCAACCAACTCTATCGGACTGGATGTAGATTTCAATGTGACTTGATCCGCCAAAACAGCTTGGGAATAGGTCCACATGACCAATGACATGGTTAATAATCGATGTAAGCACATTTGACGTCGCCAATTAGTTTCGTTGTGCCACAATCAGGTTCCTGAGCATATTTTTCAATACAATACTTTCGTTTTTAGTAGAACAGTTTCGTATCGAGATATTATTGCTTGCAGATTGTGCACCCATATCAGCTGTATATTGAACAGTATCAAGTGAAAACCTTCCACCGCAGCTGTTGTTTGGGTTGTCTAGCACAATACTGAAATCAACAAATATGTCGTTTGGATTATCAATGCTGTAAACTTGCATAAAATTACCGTCTTCAATGATTATGTTGCCAAGAGACGTTAAGTAGCCACCGCCATGTACGTAAGACTCTTTGTAAGATCGTGCGTTTTGCGCGGATATTTGTTTGTCTTGTGAGCTGTCATATGCGGTTTCGTCCACCTTAAGCTGTATGGCATTTCGCCCGGACCAAGCTATGATTGTACGCTGTATCGTAGACAGATCTTTAACCGGTGTTGTAATGGATTTGGACGTTCCATCAGCAAATGATACTTCGATGTTTGCCGGGTCAGATAAAACGGGGATAATAATACTTATCTTACCGCTGTTATCAACAATTTCATTAAACCGTAAACCCGCATGCATAATTGTGGCAATTTTATTTTTATGACAGGGCGCTATCAACCCTAATTGTATACGTGCACCTCTAAGAGATTTTGCCGATAGGCTAAGTGAACAATCGATTTGCACCGGATCTATTATAAAGGTTCCGTACACTTGGGGCTTTACCAGAACAGATGCAGATTGAACGCTGCGTACAAATGCAAAATCAGATATTTCTGTGGCTCTATCCGGCAAGATTTGTGCAATATTTAAAGTATCGGGCTCTTGCTTGATGGCGGGCATTTGCGGGCCGGGCGTTATATCTGTTGTCGGTATATAATCCATTTCAGCTTTGACAATTTCTGTAGTGTTGACCCTAGGGGCAAACAGTTCGTCGCCCATATGTGCAAACGTACCAACACCAAGTAACAATACGAGGCCCGTTACAAACGTTACGGCTTTGTCATTTATACGCACAGCATGATTCCACAGATGTATCTAGGACATTATGCCAAAAATACGTTCATTATCATATTGCTAGTACAATCTGGAGTGGACTGTGATGGTGATAAGTCACAGGGCCCACACTTCGTGCCATGCTATTTGCAAATATCAATATATAGTCAACAATGATCGGATATTGCCGCGATAAGCGCCACAATTTAGCCTGATTTGAAAGCGTTTGAGAAACTAAAAGTAGGTTTCTTGCCTGCGATCAGCGTGTTTTTAAAGCTTTCCATGGCAATGTTTGAATTTTTTACCCGAACCGCAAGGACACTTTTCGTTCCTAGAAGGATCACCCCATGTGGCCTGATCATTTTCATCGAAACCGTTTGCGGCGCTTGAATTTGGAGGCAACGTCATACCCTGCGCATCGATTTCCGCTTGCATTTGTTGCTGCTCTTCCTCGGTTAACATACGAATATGGGATAGCTGTCTTGTGACATCCACACGTAGACCATCCAGCAGTTTTTCAAACAGCTCAAAGCCTTCTGTTTTGTATTCGTTTAGCGGATCGCGCTGGGCGTAGCCACGAAAGCCAACAACAGATCTTAGATGATCCAATGTAACCAAGTGTTCGCGCCATTTGCTATCGATCGTTTGCAAAAGAATCTGCTTTTCGATGTTGCGCATATTATTTGCGCCGAACTGTTGTTCTTTGTCCGCAGCAAACTTATCGCCCGCCTCATATATATGTTCGCGGATTTTTTCATCATCCACACCATCTTCGGCAGCCCAGTCTTTTAAAGGAAGTGCCACGCCAAGAAGTTCTTTTGTGCTAGTGTCCAAGCCATCAATATCCCATTGTTCCGTATATGATTTTTCGGGAATAGCCTGATCGACGATATCGTCGATAACCTGATCGCGCATGTCCTTGGCGACATCTGATAGATCTTCGCCTTCCATAATCTCGCGTCGTTGCCCGAAAATGGCTTTACGCTGGTCATTCATTACATCGTCAAATTTAAGCAATTGCTTGCGAATATCAAAGTTTCTTCCTTCAACCTTGGCCTGCGCGCGCTCTAATGATTTATTGACCCAAGGATGAACGATACTTTCGCCTTCTTCCATGCCTAAGGTGCTAAGTACTTTTTCCAAGCGTTCGGAGCCAAAGATGCGCATCAGATCATCTTCAAGTGATAGGTAGAATGCAGAACGACCCGGATCGCCCTGGCGTCCTGACCTTCCGCGTAGCTGATTGTCAATGCGCCGGCTTTCATGGCGTTCTGTCGCCAGAACGAACAGGCCCCCGGCTGCCAAAACAGCTTCTTTGTCGGCGGCTATTTCTTGTTCCAGATCCGCGTGTATTTTAGCTTCATCGGCATCTTCGCCGGCATCTTCCAACGCTTTTGTCAAGCGCATTTCAAAGTTACCGCCCAGTTGAATATCAGTACCACGGCCAGCCATGTTTGTAGCGATTGTTACGGCACCGGATGTGCCGGCATCTGCTATAATAGATGCCTCTTGTTCATGGAATCGTGCATTTAGAACATTGTGTGGAACAGAACCTTTGGCTTCAACCAAGGCTTCAATCTTTTCGGCCTTTTCAATTTCATCTTTTTTGTCTTCATCTTTTTTCAGATGCTCGGCGCGCTTTCGCAAACCGGTGGATATTTCTTTTAGAAATGCTTTATCTTTAAGAAGCTCGGATAACATTTCAGACTTTTCAATTGAGGTCGTTCCCACCAATACGGGTTGTCCGTTAGTGTGAGATAAAGCGATTTCGGTGACGACAGCTTTGAATTTTTCAGCAGCTGTGCGATAAATCGCATCGTGCTCATCAGCGCGGATTATTGGTCTGTTTGTTGGTATTTCCACAACACCCAGCCCGTAAATTTCAGCAAATTCTTCAGCCTCAGTTAGCGCTGTGCCGGTCATACCTGCCAGTTTTTCATAAAGCCGGAAGTAGTTTTGGAATGTTACAGAGGCTAATGTGACATTTTCCGGCTGGATATTTACGCCTTCTTTAGCCTCAATGGCTTGGTGTAAACCTTCTGATAGGCGACGGCCTTTCATCATGCGGCCGGTAAATTCGTCAATCAGCATGACTTCACCATCACGCACAATGTAGTCTTTTTCGCGGGTAAACAGCAGATGTGCACGCAACGCCTGATTGATGTGGTGAACCAGCGACGTGCTTTCCGGGTCGTAAAGCGATGCACCTTCTTCCAAAAGGCCCATTTCCAAGAATCGTTTTTCAACGAAGTCATTGCCTTCTTCTGTCAGATGAACACTGCGGCTTTTTTCATCCAGCTCGTAATGTTCCGGGACAAGCTCCGGGATCAATTTGTCGATACTGATATAGAGTTCAGAGCGATCTTCAGCGGGGCCGGATATGATTAATGGTGTGCGTGCCTCATCAATCAGAATCGAGTCAACCTCATCAACGATAGCGAAATAGTGGTCACGCTGCGCAACTTGAGAAAGTTCACTTTGCATATTGTCTCGCAAATAATCGAAGCCCAGTTCATTGTTCGTAGCATATGCAATATCAGAACGGTAAGCTTCCAGTTTTGCGGCCGGGTCCATATCCGGAACAATGACACCTGTTGTCATGCCAAGGAACCCATAGACCTGAGACATCCACTCGGCATCACGGCGAGCCAAATAATCGTTTACGGTAACAACATGCACACCGCGGCCTGTTAGAGCGTTAAGATATGCCGGTAAAGTGGCCACAAGGGTTTTCCCCTCACCGGTTTTCATTTCGGAGATATAACCCTGATGTAGAAATATACCGCCAATAAGCTGTGTATCAAATGCACGAAGTCCCAAAGTCCGTCTTGCGGCTTCGCGAGCGTTTGCGAATGCCTCCGGCAGCAGGTCATCCAGCTTCTCGCCGTTTTTCAGGCGCGCTTTGAATTCTTCAGTTTTCCCTTTGATCTGATCATCGCTTAAAGCTTGGAAATCCGCTTCCAATCCGTTGATCTTGTTCACCAAAGGT